>Ga0115548_1000965_pt1 | contig 15886 bp, 12 predicted proteins | sample COGITO_mtgs_1004_4_FD_87187 | JGI IMG/M metagenome (GOLD analysis project Ga0115548, IMG submission 87187) | Pelagic marine microbial communities from North Sea - COGITO_mtgs_100423 | ecosystem: Environmental > Aquatic > Marine > Epipelagic | place: Germany:Helgoland, sampling site Kabeltonne...
CGTAGGCTACTTCTCATCTGGCTGGATTAGAGAAGCAGCAAAGGGACTCACACAATTCGCCTCGAACAATGGAAGAGCTCGCTGGATCACTAGCCCGATCTTAAGTGAAAGCGACTGGGAGGCTATGATTAATGGCATCGAAAAGAATATTGATCCCGATCTTAACGAGCTACTTTCATCAAACATAGATTCCCTCGAACGAGAACTAAAAACTGATACACTATCCGCCCTATCATGGATGATCGCAGATGGAATCCTCGAACTACGACTTGCCGTCCCTAAAGGTGATTTATCTGGAGAATTTCATTCGAAATTCGGAATCTTCACCGACTCCATGGGACAGAAACTCTGCTTCAACGGCTCATACAACGACAGCATTCAGGGCCTTAGAAACTATGAAGACATCTCATTGTTTACCTCGTGGGATGATGCTCAGAATATTTACGCAGAAAACCTGAGTAATAAGTTTGATCGGCTGTGGGACAACCAAGACCCGAACCTAAAGTTATATCCACTACCAGAGGCCGCTAAGCAGCAAATTTTAAAACTCAGAAAATCCGAACGCCCATATCCCTGCCCTCACCCAAAGGCTAACGAAGATCCAGGTAATTATGATGCAAACGCAAAGAACCGCTTCTTGTTCCCCCCAAATTTCGACTTAAGGGATTACCAGAAAGATGCTATTCGCGCATGGAGAGACGCAGGAGGCAAAGGCATACTAGAAATGGCCACCGGCAGCGGAAAAACACTGACCGCGCTCTTTGCGGCCAAATTAGTCGCTGAAAAGAAGAAGCCTTTGGCCGTCTTAATTGTATGCCCATATATCAATCTCGCTACTCAATGGATTGGAGAACTCGCAGGCTTAAAAGTTAGCGCAATCGGCTGCTACGACAGCCGAGCTAAATGGGAAAGCTCTCTCCAAAACGCCTACGCCAACGTTCTGCTAGGGACTCAAGAATTGCTAGCTATTGTAACGACAAATGCTACTTTCACTTCTGACCATTTTCAACGCGCACTAAAGACATCTAAAATCCCGCACATGCTCATTGCTGACGAAGTTCACAATCTGGGCGCAGAAAAGCTCAGCGGGTGCCTCAACAATGAAATCCAGATCCGATTAGGCCTGTCGGCCACTCCAGAAAGGCATATGGATGAGGACGGAACAGCCGAACTGTTCAAATACTTTGGCTCGCCTGTATATCAATATCCAATAAGTCGAGCCATCAAAGAAAAACACCTAACCGAGTATTACTACTATCCGATATTGGTCGACCTTACCGATGACGAAGCAAAGGAGTATTGCGAAATCACTCAAAAGATATCCAAGGTCTCCCAATTTGACGCCGATGGGGATTTCTCGGAAACACTTAAGAACCTCTTAATTCGACGCAGTAGACTTGTCGGATCTGCTCGAAATAAAATCCCAAAGCTCAAAGAAGTCATTCAGGGTTTGGACTCAAGACGGTTCGAAAAGGCACTCATTTACTGTGGTGATGGCTCCACGGAAAGTGATGTTTCAAATGAATCCATTCGGAATATCGATAGTGTCACGACAATGCTCTCTCAGATGGAATATCGAGTAGCTCGATTTACTTGTGGTGAAAGTCGATCCAGAAGGGATACAATTATCAATCAACTGAAAACCGATAAAATTGACGCAATTGTTGCGATCAGGTGTATGGACGAGGGAATTGATATTCCTTCTGCCGCCTTAGGTTTCATTTTGGCTAGCTCCACGAATTCGAGACAGATAGTTCAAAGACGTGGACGACTTCTCCGAAAAGCAGAAGGCAAGAAGTTTGCTCACATCTATGACTTCATTATCCGTCCACCTGTCATGACCGAATATGCGAACGACAAACAAGCGCATAAGACTGAGCGCAGCCTCTTTAAACGAGAGCTGAAGAGAATCATAGAATTTTGCGATGATGCAATCAACGGCGATCAAGCACTAGACGAACTCCGCGACTTAAGAATAAAATACAACCTAATAGCATACAATGGAACCGAAATCTAAATCCCAAGAACTTTTCATCGCAGCTGACAATCAAGTCGGCCAGATCGTAGCTAAAGCTGTCGAACTAGAGAGAAACCGTCGGCGCGACGGAACCAAAACCCCAAAGAACGAGCTCGTTAAATTCATCAAAGAAACCGTGTCATGATAATAAGCAAAATCACACTTAGTAACTTTCGCCAATTCCGGGGGAAACAGGAAATTCACTTTGCTGAGCCAGGCGAAAAAAACGTGACAGTCGTTCATGCTGAAAATGGATTTGGTAAGACTGCTCTTCTAAATGCACTACACTGGGGCTTTTGGGGAAAGACGACCAGTGACTTCACTGAACCTGATAAAATCATTACTGACAGCTTGAGTGCAGTAGAGGGAAACAGAGATTTGGAAGCTTCCGTAGAGATATGGTATTCGCACCAAGATGAAGAATTCTGTTTAAAACGAAGTCTAAGTATAGCGCAACAGCGGATAAATCCAAAGTCTACTCAGGTAGAACTTCGTCGCGTCGCACACGGAGTTCCCGAGGAACCACCGTATTTAAATCCGGGATCCAAGATCGAGGCGCATCTACCACGAGCAATGGGTGACATGTTTTTCTTCAATGGGGAAAACCTAGATCAATTATCCCTCGAAAAAAACGCGTCTCATATTAAAGATGCAATCTACAAAGTGCTGGGCTTGGAGCTTCTCGAATCAGCTGAAAATATAGCAAAAGAATCAGTCTCTGCATTGAATGCTGAACTGCGAAAACATGCCGATCACGATGCCCAAGCACTTATTGACCAACAAGCCCAATGTGAAGAGATCCTCAGCGACTTAAACAATGAAAAGTCCGAGCTAGAAAAGAACACAGCAGCGTTAAGCAAAGATGTCATAAATCTGGAACATCAGCTAGAAGCAAACAAGGAGGCAAAAATTGAACAACAGCGGCGGAAGGATATAGATAATAACATTAAAAACCTCGACAAGCATCTCGCTGACAAAGAAGAAGAAATCGGTAAGTTTATTACCGGAAGGGCCTACTACCTATTTGCATCCGACTTAGTCTTATCGGGAAAATCAGCGGTCCAACGACTGGAGCAGCAAGGAAAGATTCCTGCCAAATTCACTAGCACTGTGCTACAAGATGTCTTGAACTCTGGGAAATGCATTTGCGCGACTAACTTATCTGATCACAGCGAATGCCGCAAGGCAATCGAATCACTGATAGAAGCGGCTGCAGATAGAAGTCTCGATGATGCGACCCAGACAATCAAAACTGCACTCAGTAACTTTAGTTCGATCGAAGGATATGAAGAAGAGTTCATCAAACTGAAAACGAAACATGACGAGCTAAAAAGCAACCTATCCCAACTAAGGGATGAGCGCAAAGAAGTGTCGCGCAGAATTAAAGGGCTTGATGACGAAGATGCACAAGACCTTGAAGGGCAACTGCAGGCCACAACTGAGAAGATTAGGGGTTACGAATATGAGATTCGAGACAAAGAAAAGACTATCAGTGAAAAGGAAAAGCTAAACCATAGTTTAAACGAACAGATCGGTGCAGCAAAGCAAAGTAACGAAGCAGCCAGTTTGTTGCAACGGCAGCGCGAAATCACCGAACAATCGAGAAAGCTTATGGTTAAGATACTTGAAGCTGAAAAAGAAGACCTAAGGACCCACCTCAATACGGAGATTAGCACTGAATTCACACGCATCATGCTACACAAATACGATGCGAATCTGAACAGCGACTTCCGCCTAAAAGTAGAGAAAGATATGGGACATGGCACCCAATCCGTCGGTCTAAGCACAGGACAACGTCAAATCACTAGCTTAGTTTTCATCGCCGCCCTCGTAAAATTGGCAAGAAAAAGAAAAGACATTCCTACGATACTTGCGGGATTATGGGGAGGTGACTTCCCTATGGTAATGGATTCACCATTCGGTCAATTAGGAGAAACTTATCGAGGCAAGATTGCTGAGTGGCTGCCAACGATAGCGCCACAGGTTGTCATTTTCGTTTCGGACAGCCAATGGAGAGGCCCGGTTGAGGAACAGGTTGACCAAAAAATAGGCAAAGAATACATCCTAGAATATCACGCAAATGCGCTCAAGGAAAACGCCTCAGAAAAGGCAGTAATAAGAGGCATTCAATACGAACAATTCATCGAAGATGAGGAAGAGTTCACTAAAATCAACGCCATATAACAATGCAAAGAATAACTATGCGAAGGATTAACAGATCAGAAGATAAAGAAGCTACAATTACAGCCCTAATAAGGGATGAAGATAACAACAAAAAAGGAGTCTTCCCGACTAAGTGGCAGTTACTCACCTTCTCAGCCATGCTCGGGTATCGTAACGAGAGAAAAGAGAAACTGAAAACAATCTCAAGTGGTAAGGGAATTGACGCAGAGACATTCATGAAGGACCCCTGCTTTGAAGGAGTTGTTAATCTGTTCTCGCTAATGGAAAGCGAAGATGAACAACAACTAACAAGTAACACGGAGAACGATAACCAAAAGATTTCACTCTTTGAGGAATATGCAAACGGCGGACTAGCCATACTTAAAGAGCAATTAGAAACTTCAAACTATCAACTTGATAGCGTCATCACCCTTATAGCAGAAGAGCTCCATAAAGGCCCTTCGGTTGATGATGAATTGGACACCATTCAAATATAATCATTCACCGAGATCACAACCCAACATGATACTTCGAAAATCAACAGTGTTCGCGTCAAAGAAGAGTGGATCAACTTGAACAAAATAAAAAACCTATAGAACTACCTGTATCATGACTGAGAATATAGACACTGAAGAAAAAGAATTACCAATTAACGCACTCCGCGTCTGTGAGGCTATTGCCAAAATAGGATACACACCATCCGCAGCACTAATGGACCTAGCAGACAATTCATTTACAGCAAGTGCGACCCAGATACATATATCTCTATCAACCGTAGGAAACTACGCAAAGAAAGGTAATGTCATAGAGTATGGTATAATGGACAATGGCTCCGGCATGGATGAAGTTGGAATTGAAAATGCGCTGAGATTGGGTTCTGACGATGACTATCAACAAGATAGCCTTTCAAAATTTGGAATGGGGTTAAAATCTGCCGGATTTTCACTTGGAGCTAAAATAGTAGTTTTTAGCCGAAAGGACGGAAACGCAACAGCCTGGGAACTTGATCGCGACGAAATCGAAAGAAGACAAGCTTACATCATTAAGCGCGCGCTTAACATCGACGAACTTTCAGAACAATTTAATACTGCTTTTGACAATGAGACTTCGGGAACATTCATTCAGGTTACGAAAACGGAGTGCAACAATAATGAATCAGCCAAAAAAAGTATCGAAAAACTAACATCCCAACTCGGCATAGTATACTATGAATTCTTAAAAGAAAACGACCGATCGATTGAAGTAGCAGCCACCGGGAAGCCCAACATCACTATATCTCCCATTGATATACTGCACAAAGAGGACGCAACTATCAGCTACAATTCTGATCAATATGAAGGCAAAAAACCATGCATTTCCTATGACCATGAGCTTGCGATTGGAGACAGTGAAGATTGCCCGAAACTAAGACTCGAAATATCGCTTTTCCCTCAAGATGGAATGAAATCTTACGCAGCATTTAGCGAAGGAGAGAGGAAGAAAATAGCATCATACAAAGTTAATAGAAAACACAAAGGATTTTTCATTTACAGAAACGGGAGGCTCATCAGATGGGGAGACAACCTAGACGGAATAGTCAGCAGAGACAGGATTGGCTTCAGGGCGAGACTAAGCTTAAACACGTCACATGACAATTATTTACATGTAGATGTTTCAAAACAACACTTAAACATATCAGAGGATATACTAGCTAAAGTACAGAGAGCATGCGAACAATCTCTGCGGTGGCATGATGAGATATTCAGTAAATGCACAGAACTATTAAGACCCGAAGAGGGCAAATCATTCAACGAACGCAACAGCGATCTAATTGAAGAAGACCCACAAGAAACCTCAGACCCAACCACCCTAGAGGCAACCGAAAGAGTAAACAGAACTATTAGAGAAACCAACGAGAGGATTGATGAAGAGGAAACTCAAGCCCCCAAGGAAGAGGCGGAACCTGAGACTCTAGTTAATGAAGCACCTAGCTTTAATAAAGTTCAATACTCAGACCGCGTCAGGTCTGGACTGCTCTGGGACAGTGGAGTCGACACCTCTGATGGAACATTTGTCAGAATCAACAAGAACCATGAATTTTATAACACCATCTTACTACACCTACATGAAGACAGCCCAGAACGCCAATCAATAGAGGCAATAATCTGGTGTATGGGGGCAGGTGAGAATATAACGAAACAACGCCTAGAAGATGTTGACTTTGAAACGATCGACAAAGTAATCCATCGAGTAAAGAGAACCATGGCCACCAATCTGGAAAACTGGTCATTAGAAAACCAGGACTTATATACAGATGGTTCGGAATAGCTACTGCAGCTCAAAGGCTCGACAACCATGTATCTATGCAATCCTAAAGGACTCATACATTTATATCGGTGAAACACAGCGATACGTTTTTTCTCGTTGGGGCAGCCATCTAAGCAAGAACGGAAGCTTCATAGTAAACCTTCTAAAAATCGATGAAGATGCAGCACAAGAAGACTCAAAAGTAGAAGCAATCTCATTTCATTTAACAGAAATCGAAGAAAATTGCGAAAACTGGGAATGGAAAAAAGTGACACAATCGATAGAACATGAAGTGCATCTGAAAATCGACCAAAGCTCAGTCATTTCGACTAAATACACAACAATATCTAATACCACTCGAACAGCACCATTGCACTCAAAGTATCAATGGATCGACAGCGTCGCAGAGAACTTGGTAGGTGAGCTTGAAAATCACTTAAGCCCTAGGGATGGGTGACCGCTCACTACATATTCCGAATTGGACAAGTATGATAATCGAATGACTGAGCTAGTTTTGATGGGATCATCGAAGAAACATGAATATACATGACTTGAAACATATGAACTTGAGGTGCATGCCGAACCGTTAGCACAAACGAAGAATGTTTTTTTCTTCAACATATATGCCTCCGAGTCATGGTCTCGTAGTTGAATCGCAGCCAAAAAAGGCACACGCAGCTCATCGCTACCAAGCATAGCATATTCATGTATTGCCACCTCATGCTTAACATGTTGCATGAATAATTCTGCGCGTCTCCAGTATCCCTCTAAGTTGGCAACCATTAACCTCGAAGCATGAGCAAATCCAACAATTAAAGGGACCGGCAAAGTCCCGGACCTTAACCCAAATTCCTGTCCACCACCAAAGATCAATGGCTTCAACGGAAGTCGACGATATTTCCGACGCCGCGTAATTAAGGCACCAATGCCTTTTGGACCACAGATCTTGTGGCCACTCACACTAAACATATCAATGCGCGGGTTCTGCAACGGCTCAACCAGCTTGGCAAAACTCTGTGCTGCATCGACGTGAAAGAAGACATCCGTCTCCTTCAGCAATTCCGCAATCTCCTCGATCGGCTGAATGATCCCCGTCTCATTATTCACATGCATGACGGAGACCATGAGCGTATCTTTACGTAAAAGGGCTTTCACCTGCTGTGCATCAATGGCACCTGATAAATCAGGCCGTATAAAATCTACCTCAAAGCCATACTCATCTCGCAAGTGCTCCAAGGGCTCCAGGACTGCCTTATGCTCAATCGCGGAAGTGATAATGTGCTTCATTCCTGTCGCCTCTCCGTGCTTACGTAAGCCTAGGATTGCTAGGTTATTACTCTCAGTCGCACCACTGGTAAAAACCACCTCGTCCGGCTGACAGGCCGCAATCGAAGCAATCTGCTCACGTGCCTTCTGCACCGCCTGCTTAGCTCGCGTGCCATACTCATGCGTGCGACTCCCTGCATTGCCAAACTCCTCTACCATGTAGAAGCGCATCAAATCGGCGACTTCAGGATCAACCGGGGTTGTGGCGGCATAATCGAGATAAATGGGCTTCTTCATGTATATTGAAAATTATACTATATTTGTCTTGTGAAAATAATATACTCACATTGAGTAAATACTATAATGAGCGATTCAAATACAATGCAACTCCCAAGCATCAGCCCCACGCGAACAATTGCAGCTATGCGCGGCGTGCAGGCTGGCCGCGAATTCTACATGGCGATGTGCCACATGAGTTTCATCGCTAAACACCTGCCCTACCCTCAAAACAACGTCCCCGCGGACAAAGTCATTCAGCGCCACATCAACAAGGCACGTATCCCCAAAATTGCTGAATATCTCGTCAAATACTACGACGACTATGTGCTGCCCCCAATAATCGCCTCAATCGATGGTGAGATTGAATGGGAACCCCTCAGCGCTGATAGTGAGAACATGCAGGTGGGCATCCTGAAAATACCGGATAGCGCCGACCTCATCATCAACGACGGCCAGCACCGCTGTGCTGCAATCCAACATGCCCTACAAAAACGCCCGGAGCTGAAATACGAGACCCTTGGCGTCATTTTCTACATTGATCGAGGGGTCAAACGTGCCCGACAGATGTTCTCGGACTTAAATGGGCACCCTGTCCGCACCAATCAAAATATCAACGCCACCTTCGACAGCCGCCAATATCTGCCACAGCTGACGAAACGAGTGATCGAGAACAGTGCCCTACTCCGCGGCCGTGTTGAGCTATTCGCATCCGGTTGCGCAATCGGCTCACCTAGAATTTTCACTATTAGTGCACTCACTAAGTCAAACCGCGTGCTACTCGATGGCATTATCTCTCAGGATATTGAGACTGATGCTGCCATTTGCTCACGCTACTGGACGGTGCTGGAGGAAAACCTTCCCGAGATTGAGAAGTTAGTCCCTGAAACGATCACGGCACGCGAGATTAAGGAGAACTACTTCTACCCCTACTCGATTGCACTACAAACACTCGCCGCCGTCGCGAATCAATTGATCAAAGAATCCCCCGACACCTGGGAAGAACAACTAGCAGGCATTCAAAAGATCAACTGGCGTCGCGACAACAATGAATGGGAAGGCCGCGCTATGAGCGGCGGTCGATTGACCACAGGTGGCAATCACCCAGCCTTTACCAAGAATTTCATAAAAAAGAAGCTCGGTCTCCCTTTAAGTGAAGACGAGAAGAAACTAGAGCGGCAGCTGGCACGAGCCAAGAAAGCCGCAAACGTATAACACTAAACTAAATTCATATTTTGGAAGACATCGAAGACCTAAAAGCGGAAATCCGCGAACTCTACAAAGAAGATGAGGTTCCCTGGATCATCGGCTATAGCGGTGGCAAGGACTCAACTGCCATCGTGCAATTGATCTGGCATGCCATTAGCGAACTTCCCGTAGCAGAGCGCCACAAGGACGTAAACGTAATCTCGACCGACACCCTAGTTGAAAACCCTGTCGTTGCAGAATGGGTAACTCGATCTTTAGACAACATGCGAGCCACGGCAGAGCGCGAAAAAATGCCATTCGTGCCACACCGGCTCATGCCCACTGTTGAAGATACGTTCTGGACGAACCTCATAGGTAAAGGCTACCCATCACCGCGCCATACGATGCGCTGGTGCACTTCACGCTTAAAGATCAGCCCGTCGAACACATTCATTAATGCGACCGTCAAAAAGAACGGCGAAGCGATACTAGTCCTAGGCACACGCAAAGCAGAGAGCTCCGCTCGTAATGCGAACATGACGCGCCATGAGAAATATCGGATCAGAGATCGCCTCAGCCCGAATATCTCACTCCCCGGGACTCTCGTTTACACTCCGATCGAAACATGGACCAACGATGAGGTTTGGATGTATCTAATGCAGGTCCAGAATCCATGGGGCCACACAAACAAGTCACTCTTAACAATGTATGCGGGTGCCTCGGCCGATGGAGAATGCCCACTAGTAGTTGATACGACGACCCCAAGCTGTGGTGACTCGCGCTTCGGGTGCTGGGTCTGCACTCTAGTCGACAAAGACAAGTCCATGTCCGCTATGATTCAGAACGACACTGAAAAGGACTGGATGTATCCCCTGCTAGCGTTTCGCAACAACTTCTTAGACTTTCGCCCCGCTGACGGCAATCGCTCGGAACAGACCGATCGTGAACGTCGAGACTTCCGCCGCATGACAGGGAACATCACTCTTTATAAAGGACGCGCCGTCCATGGCCCTTACACTCAGGCATCACGCGAAGAACTACTCTTCGAACTTCTAACCGCACAAGAAGCCGTCCGTGAAATTGGTGGCGAAAATGGAATCATTCATGCCCAAAACATCGAGCTGATTACACTCCACGAACTCGAAGAGATTCGTCGCATCTGGATCGCAGAAAAGCACGAGATCGAAGATACACTTCCCAGTATTTACGAAAAGGCTACGAGCAGGATATATCCAGGTCGCACACTGGACGAGAATCTCATTTTCGGCTCCGATGAAATGGCAATTCTCGACGAAGTCTGCGACGGAGACCGCATACACTATGAGCTCTCTCGCGAACTACTAGATGTTGAACGGCGCTATAGAACGATGTCTAGACGAGCAGGACTGTTTAGCGCAATTGATGATGCAATGAAGCGCGGTTATTTCGAGAACGAAGAAGATGCGACACAAATGGCGATTCAAATTGAGAAGGAAAAGACCAAGCACACTGAGCGCTTAGGTAACAACGAAGAGGAGAAGGCAAAACACGCTAAACGCTTGGGTATAAAAGAGGAGAAAAACTGATAATGACTATCAACGAAATTATTCTATGCAACTTCGGCGTCTATGCTGGAGAACATTCGATCAACTTACGTCCGAAATCAAAAGCAGCGCCAGTCATCCTCATTGGTGCCTTAAATGGTGGAGGAAAAACAACGCTCCTGGATGCGATTCAACTAGTTCTCTTTGGAAAACTCAGCAAGTGCTCCACACGGGAGAATTACTCTTATAATGAGTTCCTTAAGCGCTGCATCACTAGAGGCGCGGACGTAAGTGAAGGTGCGATTGTAGCGCTCAACCTTCGCCATGGGTTCGACGGCACAGCACACGACTTCTACATTGAGCGAAGCTGGCGCCAAACCCCTAAAGGTCTGGTCGAGAAACTGATCGTAACTAGAGACGGCATTCTAGATGAAGACCTCACCAAAAATTGGCTCGAATACGTTGATAACTTTGTTCCAGTGGGTCTGGCCGAACTCTTCTTCTTTGACGGCGAAAAGCTCGAACAAATCGCGCAGAGTAATAATGCGGCCAAGATGCTTTCAGCTGCGATCAATTCATTACTGGGGCTGGACCTTGTTGATCGGCTAGAGAAAGACCTAGTCGTATATGCACGGGATTTAAATAAGACGAAAAAATCAAAGTCCGAACTAAATGAAATCGAAGAGCTCGAGGCTAAATTAAAGAAGCTAGAAAGTGATCAACAACTGCTAGTGTTAACTAAAAAAGCTGATGCAAATAAGCACCTAGATAAAGCACAAGACTCATGTAAAGGTGCAGAGAAAGCGTTCAAAAAGAATGGCGGCGAATTTTACGAGGGCCGCAAAGGATTGGAGACGCAACGCTCGCTACTAGATGAGGAGAAGCTACGAGTTCAGGAACAAATGCGCGACACTGCTGCCGGACTACTCCCCTTACTATTAGTCGAAGATCAACTGGGTTCCATTATTCAACAAGCGAATGCCGAAAGCCAATCCGAGAACAACGACCTATTACACCAGACACTACTAGAGCAGAAAGAGAAACTGGCTAAACAGCTAAAGAAGTGGAAAGCAGAGGCAGGTCTATCGAATAAAATCAGCGACTACCTTAATAGCGAAATCACGCAGCTTAACAGTAGTGATAGAATTCCGTCCTACCTAGGCTTAGATCAAAGTGAATACATCTCACTGAAACGACTAGACAAAGACACCTTCGAATTTGAAGGCAGGAATGCACTCGCTCTACGTAAGCAACACAAAGAACTGGCGATTCAAATACAGCAAATCAACGATCAGCTGGCAAAAGTCCCAGATGATCAAGCAATCGCTGACTTCGCACGCGAACTAGCGCAAGCAAAGAGCCAACGAGAGAAAGCCAAAGCCGAACTTCATGTCGTCGAAGAGGACATGTTGCAGCTATCGAAGGCAATCGATGACACGAAGCGCAAACTCCACAAGATGCTGGATAAGCATGTCGATGAACTCTCAGACCAAGACCGTATTAATCGAAAAATTAAATACGCTGAAAAAGTAAGAAGCACAATGCGTCGCTTCAAAGCCACCGTGCTCGATCGAAAGATCCGACTCATCGAAAGTCTGATACTTGATGCCTTCCGTCAGCTCTTAAGGAAAAAAGACCTGCTGACTGCAATTAAGATCGATCCCGAAACATACAACATGAGCTTGATCGGACGGAATGGCGAAGATGTGCCACCGAACAGGCTGTCGGCTGGAGAGCGTCAACTCCTCGCCGTGTCAACCCTATGGGGACTTGCACAGGCATCAGGCAGAGCGATGCCGATCGTCATCGATACACCCATGGCGCGCCTCGACTCCGAACATCGAACGCACTTAGTCAAAAACTACTTCCCGAATGCAAGCCATCAGGTGGTCATCCTGTCGACAGATGAAGAAATCGACGACAAATACTACCCACAAATAAAAAGCCGCGTGAGCCATAGTTACGAGCTCTCCTACTGTGACAAAAAACAATCTAGCGTGATCAACAAAGGCTACTTTTTCAAATAATGAAACACGAAATTGATAACATCAGACTGCCGCAGCAGGCGAAAGATCAACTCTCAAACCTAAAGAGAAAAACGAAGATTGAACAATGGAACATCCTTTGTCGTTGGGCGCTGGCTCTTTCACTCGCAGAGAAGAATAATCCACCCAAAGCGAAACCGGCAACAGATAGTGGTATCGACATCAACTGGAAAACCTTCACGGGCGACAAGGGTGCGATCTACTACGCATTGATCGTGGATCGCTGCCATAAAGAAGGCTTAGAAATCAAATCTGAGAACCTAACATGGATATTGAGGCGACACTTAGTCCGCGGTATCGGCTACCTAACAGCACGGCGTGACCTTAAAGACATTGACGGACTCATCGGCGTAACGTTTGATACTTAACGTGATTGACCTGCTCACCTACCTGAAACGTATAGAGACAATAAAGCGTGCACCCAGCCGATCGGATGCTCCCGGTGCCAACTTTGGGAAAAGCGGATCCCCCTATAAGTTGATTCTATTATTAGTTATTGTGCGCAGCCTGAGAGAGCCAAGTAAAAGCCCATTCAAAACGGGCCGGATTGATTACGATGATGTCGTTGGCCCATTCTTTGAATTCCACAGTGAACTAACTCAAGGAACATCAAACACTCACCGTGACGAACAAATTGTAGCCCAGCCATTTTGGAATTTGGGTGCGGGCAGTCCACCACTATGGGATCTGGTCCCCGTCAAGGGCAAATCAGTTGAGCTAAGCGAGCTGTTATCGAAACGCCCGAAGCTACAAGTGAAGACACCTAAAAAACTAAAGAAGCTCGTAGCTTATGCCGAAATCTCGACTGCTGATTTAACTTTGCTAACTGACCATACTGCGAATCGTGCCGTCGAGCATTTCATTCTAAGTGAGTATTTCCCTAATTCATTGAAAAGCACCTAAACGAACTGTTACGACAATTTCCTCAGAGTTGCGCTTAGCCCTTTCCCCACCCTAAGCGACTCAAATTCACTCAAACTTGGCCCATAGCCGATCGTATCTTCACTGAATCCGAGTTTCTTTAATCGCTTGGTAAAACTGACCACATCATTGCCGAACTCAAAATCCGGACCCACAAAGCGCTCCTTAAAAAATAGCAGCTGCCGATCCTCGCCTGAGGTATGATCAAACACGGTGACGAAGTCTTTCCTGAGATCGATTTTAATCCGAAGCTGCAGCTCAGGCAAAGGTTTCCCCTCAAAGTCGTCATAGCGCTGAAGCGTCAACTTGCGGGACGCTAGATGGATTTTGATCACATCCACTTCATCTAAATCGCCAAAGCGACGCAGGCCACAGAAGACGTAGACACGGAGAATCGCGGGCAATTGATCCAGCAGGCTACGATGGAAGGTTAAGTGCTGCTCCTTCTCATCATACCAGCCACAATCCAAAGTCTCGATCGCGATGTTCAACTCACCGGGGTCACCCGCCGCAAACAGAAGCTCGGACGCGTTCTTCATCGCTCGGACATAATCGCCCCAGAACGCCTTGATATCTCGCTTAATTTGCGCAGGCAGATGCTTCTGCAAGAATTTGCGCTCGAAATGCTTCATCGCCAAATAGGAGAGCACATCCTCTTCGCGCACGCGCCTTGCCTCCGCCAGCAACTCAGCACCATGATACTTGATCACAAGGTCTGCGGCACGACCTACGCCACCGCACGCCTTACGGAGCTCAGCAGATGACGCGAATTCTTCTGCGTCTGGCACACGACCATAGTCGAGCATTGCCGACCAGTATGAATCCAGCAGTTCACGATTCAGCTCATAGCGTCCAACCAGTTGCTCTTCTCGTGAACTTGACTGTGTGAATCGCAACTGCGTGCTAATCTCAGTCCAATCAACATGTCGCCGCGTTCGGTTGGAGAGAAACACCTCACGCTCTTCGACAGATTTAAAAGCCAAACAGATCCCGAACGAGAGTGTCACTGGCTCACACTCTAAACAGCGCTCAATCAAATCCTCCAATTCACCGGGCTCGAAAAACTTCTGAAAGGTCCCGCTCTTGGTTACGTAGCCATCTCCGTAGGCCCGCGAATGAGCCGAGGTCTCCTCCCCCGCCACCAATGTGGACACGCACAGAACATGCTCAGCCAACCCAAATGCTTGCTTCAATGCATCCTCCCTCTCGGGTGGCTTCTCAATGACATTCAGTACGTAGCCCAAGTTCACGACTTGCGCATTCAACTTTTGAGCATCTGGCTGAAATGCAGGATCCCAACCGTTCGCCTCGTAACCCAGCGACTGCAAGCCCTCAACATCCATACCGCGCCCACAGCCATAGTCAAAAAAAGTCTGACTCTCCTGCAGTAGGCCATGCTTCATCAGCAGCTTCACGGGACGAGACAGATCGTAGCGCTTGATTGCAGTGCGATGCCGTTCAATCGGCGCGTCCAATTCCTCCTCCGTGAGAACTTCCACAGCGTGGCTCTGATCTGCCACCAACGTGTGGCCATCATACCGAAGCTTCTTTTTACATAACAGGCTCTCCCAAAAGAGGCGTAGGCCGATCCGCGACGGATCACGGTAAAGCCCCGCATCTTCTTCCTGCTTCGTCAGCTCCGCATAGGTTTCGATCCGAGCATCCCCCGAAGGCAGGAACGTCTCCTTGCGGTGCAGGATAGGTGGATTCGCACGTTGCGTATAATCCATTCGAACAACCCGTCCAGAATTGAGGTTTATCTTAGTCGAATGCACCAGCACGGGATGTGGATCAGAATCAAAATCAGGATAGGATAAAAAGGTGACGCCATATTCACGCGTATGAATCTTCAGCAGATTCCAATCCTCACGAGGTTGAGCAGCAATCTCAGCCCGCCGAACCTCTGCAAATATCGATATTAACGTGCCTGAAAGATCCGGACGAGAAATATACGTCGCGTCAGGAAGTTTCTTTCCGTAACCGAGGGAAGCAAGAGCCGAACGTATTTCTTCTAATGTCATAAACAACATCCGTTATCACAGCTAAAAGAACTGAACAATCACTATGACACAAAAACGGCTTCCCTTTTCCCAAGAGATGCCCTACTCTATTTCTATCGTTCTTTAAAACTCTAGCGTCGTTAAACGCATCTTGAAGTGTCCCGCTAGCGGGATAACGCCAACCGGGTCTCCATCTAGGAG
>Ga0115548_1001001_pt1 | contig 15604 bp, 17 predicted proteins | sample COGITO_mtgs_1004_4_FD_87187 | JGI IMG/M metagenome (GOLD analysis project Ga0115548, IMG submission 87187) | Pelagic marine microbial communities from North Sea - COGITO_mtgs_100423 | ecosystem: Environmental > Aquatic > Marine > Epipelagic | place: Germany:Helgoland, sampling site Kabeltonne...
AGCACCTAAAGCACCTAAAGCACCTAAAGCATCAAAAGCATCAAAAGAAATAGCGGATAGAAGAAAAGCACTTTTATTGTTTTAACATTTATTTTGTCAGAGACAGAATAAAACAGTAAAAGTGCTAACGCCGTAATGGCTGCTGAATATCATCTGCCGACGTGAACAATGATTTCTCTTTCACTAGCGGTGAAGTTATCGATAAATCTGCTTTACAAAGCGCCGCACTGTTACTGGTTTTTGCAGGCAGTTCTCGCACATAGCACTCAACGCTTTTCTTGTAGTCGCCTTGGCTAGCATAAATTGCCGCAAGCTCAGAAAATATCCCCTCTACTAATTCTAAATCTAAACTCCCTTCTAAATACTGTTGCGCTTTTTGCTGCAAGCCATGATTCAAACAAATACGCGCTAGCGTTAATCTTAATGTCGAACTATCGGGTTGTGACTTCAACAACTGTTCTGCAAAGGCTAACTGTTTAGCAAGCGGCTCAGCAACAGCAAAGCCATAAAGCCCTGCGAGTCTTTCATCGTATGCGCGCTGCAACTGCGTCCGTAACAACCGCTCAGCCTGTTCATATTGCTTACCCGCAATTAATTGCTCAGCATAACAAGCAACTAGTAGTGCATCTTGTTTAGCATTACTAGGCAGACCTTTCCAACAACTTAGCAAGCCATTCATATCATGGCTGGCCACTGCACGTATTAATTTAGCGCTACACGCCTCACGCTCCAAATTCTTTACATCACTGGCCGACAACGCATTGTACTTTTGCAATGAAGGCAGCAAGCTTAATAAACTATCCCAATCATTTAATTGTCGATAGACTTTCATTAATGAAGCAAGCACAACAGGATGATGATTAGCTATTTTTTTCGCACGCAACAAGGTTGCCAATGCCTGCTCATACTGACCGTTATGAATTTGCAGTTCTGCCTGCGTTAAACCAATAGCCACATCGGCACCTTGCGTAGAAAGCTCAGCCTTCTTTAAAAAATCATCGACCGACTTTGCATCACCAACGGCTGAGCTGGCACGCGCAGCAAATAAATAATTAATGAGCGGGGTCGAAGAGTTGTCGGCAGACTTCGCCAATGTTTTTCTCGCCACATCCCAGCGGCCCTCTACAAAAGCAATAAGCCCTTGCGTGGTTCTATTAAGACCACGTTGACGTCGATGATTTTTTGCCCATGCCAACACACCCTGGCGTGTACTAAACACCATACGCAGAATGCTCACCAAAAAATAAAGCGCAATAAATGCGAATACGTTAAGAGCCGCAGCGACAATAAAAGCCATTTCAATCGTGGTATCGCCCACTGCAATCAGCACATAGCCACCCCCCGTTTCGAGTGTTGAAAATAATGCTGCGGTAATTGCCAATACAATTAAGACAAAAATAAATAGGCGCCTCATAAAGCCGCCTCAATATTCTCTAAAGAGGATTCTGACTCTGGCTTGAGCTCCAGCTCTGGCTTAAGCTCTCCCTCAACCTCTGCATTTTTTGTAACACCTAAAATTTCAACTTGGCGTTGTTCAGATAAAAATTGTTTTACTGCTAATAAAGAATTAGCAATATCTGGCAACGCAACATCGACTGCGATTGTTTGCAGTTGCTGTATATCGGCAATGACCGATTGAATGGCATCGGTGTCGCTCGCAAAATAATCTTGCAACCAACGTTCAGCACGATTAAGGCTGTCGCTATACACAGCTTGACGACCGTCTAACAAGGCGAGTTGTGATTGGTTAATCATTAACTGTAAATTACCACGCAAATAGTATTGCTGATCAGGCGGTAGTAACGGCTTAACATCTGAGTTGCGCTGATTAATGACGACTAAACTTTTTAATTCCTGCCAAGTAGCACTGCCAATGGCGTTAATTTTTCGTTGCCATACAGAAACCGTCGAATCATCCACACTGGCTGTCTCGACCTTATCGACAGACTCAAACGCGGGCATAGTAATTAAAGGCAGCTTATCTAATTGCTGTGTTAATGCTGATAAACGTAAAAATACGCCATCCAAATCTTGCTGGCCCACTAATAATAGTGCCGCACGATCTTCAGCAATGGCTTTGCGAATATCAAAAAACCTAGGATCAGCGAGCGTTAATAATATTTGATCGGCCGTCGCTAATAAATTCAAGGCCGTCGCACTGTCTTTTGATATTAAAATACGCTGGTTGGCTAGACGTAATAAATACTCTACTTCGGCTAATCGCCAATCATCAGTAGTGGTTGATGTTAATGACCGTAAGCGCCTGCCATGTGAATCAATAATAAGATTCGCATCTTGCAATGCTGACGATAATTGCTCGCGCTGCTGATCTCGAAGCATGAGCGCTGTTAGGGATTCATTTTGCACACTTTGAAGTGACTGCTGAAGTTTTTGAGTTTGTTTATAATAACGATTTGAATCAGCGGCGAGTGATTGCAACTGCTCTGCTTGTTGAAATGACACCCAAGCAATATATGCCGCAGCTAACACAGCAAGCAAAGCAACCATTAATGCAATACCAGAGAGCGCAGAACCTTTTTTATTTACACGCTGACTAGGTGTGGTTTTCGATGCAGAGACTTTGTTCTCATCTTCAATAATTATCGCATCTTCAACCTTATCATTTTCCACGCTGCTTTTATTCGCAGAGGCTGCTTTATCATTACTATTGTCTTTATTCGTCATATACGTTTCCGACTGTAGCTTTTATTTAGTCACTTAAATTGAATTACTTTTATTTCAAGAACCACACACTTTTATTTCAAAAACCACTTACTTTTATTTCAAGAACCACTTACTTTTGATAGCTGCTGAGTAATCACTTGTAAAAACCCTTCTGCACTTGCATTCACCGCGATCAATATATTTTTAAAACCATAGTGCTCAGCTAAAACTTTAATGCGCTCAGAGGGCACAATTATTGGCACATTTTCTACCGCAGCCTGTAATCGATCTCTCTGTATGTGACGATAAAAATTCTCTAATGTTTCACCACTCGCAAATAAAATTGCTGTTAAATTATCACCCAAAGCCTGTTCAAAATTTTCGCTACTGTAACTAGGATGTTGCCGCTTATACATTTCACAATAATCAACGCTAGCGCCTCGTGATGTTAAATTATCGGCTAATAACTCACGACCACCTTCACCTCGAAATATTGTAATGTTTTTTTCATTAACATCTCGCCGACTCAATTCCGCGAGTAATTTTTCGCTGCTATAAGCCGATAAATTGGCCGGTAAACTGCTCGATAAATTGGCCGATAAACTGCTCGCTAATTTTTTCTCTGCTGAATCATGATTTTCAGCATTGCTCTCTAACAACCAGCCTAAATCTTGAATCGCTTTTGCCGTTGCACCACCAATAGGAATACAGGGCAATGACGCAGGCCATGCAAGATCGTATCGCTCTAAAAATTCAGCCGTATATTTAACAGCGTTACTGCTAATAAATATCACAAAGTCTTGCTTACCTAATTGCTGCAATTGTTTTTTTATAGGTTCAATTTTGGCCGCTTCGGTTACCGCCTCTAAATTTAGCAGCGGTAAACAGCTTGCAGTAATACCTGCATCTGCCAGCACATCGACTAAGCGATCGGACTGCCCGGCCGGACGTGTGACTAAAACACGCAATTTAGAATTACTGATTGTCATAAGCCTGATCAAGCAAAGCACGCGCGCCACGCGCTAATAAGCGGTCGGCAATGGTTTCACCTAGCTGCTCAGCTTGAATCACTCTCTGCATATTATTATCAATATCGCTATCACCATTAAGCGTGAAGGCTATCTGATGCTGCTCAATTAATAATTCGGAGCCATCGATTGCACCCACTCGGCCTTCTAGTGTTAATGAGTTATCAGGGCCTAACTCTGCGAAACCAGCAATCGGTACCTGACAGCCGCCTTGTAATCGACAGTTCATCGCACGCTCGGCCAATACACAGAGCGCACTATCAAAGTGGTGTAACGGCTGCAGCAATGCCTGTGTTTCGGCGTCGTTACTGCGTAACTCAATAGATAATGCACCTTGGGCAACAGCGGGCAATAAATGTTGCGGCTTAATTGAGTAGCTAATGCGGTCGGCAAACCCTAAACGGCGTAAACCTGCGGCAGCGAGAATAATCGCATCGTATTTACCTGCGTCTAGTTTGGCTAAACGAGTGTTTACATTACCGCGTAATGATTCGCATTTTATATCGGGTCGTAGTTGCTGTAGCTGGCATTGTCTTCGTAAACTTGAGGTGCCAACAATGGCGCCAACGGGCAAATCATCTAATGAGGTGATTTTAGGTGCACTGCCATCAAGCGCTAAAGGTAAAACTAAGGCATCCAGCGGGTCTTCTCGCTCGCAAATCACTCCTAGGGTTAACCCATCGGGCAAGGCCATCGGCACGTCTTTTGTTGAGTGAACGGCTATATCTGCGCGACCATCTAGCAAGGCGGTCTCTAATTCTTTTACAAACAAGCCTTTACCACCCACTTTAGCTAATGGCGCATCCAATATTTTATCGCCCAGCGTAGACATGGGTAATAACTCAACGGTTATATGCGGATGTAATTGCAATAAGGCATCGCGAATGGTTTCAGCCTGCCATAAGGCAAGTGGGCTTTTTCGCGTGGCAATGGTTATGGTTTTTGGCGAGCTATCGGTCATGAGGTATCCAATGTAGGCTGCGGCTTATCAATGCAATAAAATGGCTGCTAATCAATTACCTCTATAATAAGCAAAACGTCAGGAAATGTCGTTTTTAAAACGGTAAGAAAGGAACACTCTACACAGGAGAATAGCGTTTTATGGAATGTGCTTAGGTTTAGAGCGTTTAAATGATGTGGTTTTTAAGTAAATAGCTATCAAGTACATTCGCTATGAAATCGAGTTAATCCATAAAAACACATACGGCTCTAATCGATGATTAATGCTCCTTAATTAACCGTCTTACTTCAGGCAAATGTCGACGACTCACCACCGGAGTAATATCACTGCCCTCCAAGCGCACAATAGATTGCGCGCTAATATCTTCACATTTCTCTAAACCACGAATATAGCGAACGGCGACCAGCGCATTGCGATGCACGCGAAGAAACTGCTTGCCAAAGCGGCCTTCCAACTCTTTTAAACTCAAATCTAAAAGCACTTCTCTATTATGTGTGTAAGCACTAACGTACTTTTTATCGGCTATTAATGCTCGTATCTCACTTACTGCTAGTAGTTCATGCCCACTTCTTGTTCGCACCGACAAGCACTCCTCAGATAACCGCTGCCCGATAGGCTCAGGGACTAAATTGGCTAGCTGTGAGCGATTAACCAACTGCGCCTTGGCCAAATTATCAGCCAACTGCAAGCGTGATACCGGCTTTAACAAGTAGCCTACGGCTTGGGCATCAAAGGCGGCTAAAGCATGCTCATCATAGGCTGTACAAAAGATAACCGCCGGCGGCTGATCTTGCTCACTCAGCTGCGCTGCTGCTGCCAAACCATCCATCTCTGGCATGCGGATATCAAGCAATACGATATCAGGAGAGAGACTCTCATTTGCTGACATCGCTTGCCGTCCATTTTCAGCTTCGGCTATCACTTGGTAATCTTCTAGGGCATCGACCATGGCTTTTAAGCGCATGCGTGCCGGCTGTTCATCATCCACAATTAAGACTGTTTTTACAGTGGCCGCTTGTGTTGTCGGCGCCTGTGTTGAAGCTTCGGATGCTAGGGATTCATGCGCTAAAGCATCATAAATTAACGGGGCGGGCTTGCTCATCATTGCTCTCCATCGACTGTGCTCGCTCTTGCTGGCAAGTTTATGGGTAGAATTAATGTTGCTGTAAATGTATGTAAGGACTCACTTAAACGCAACTCTGCGCCTAAAGAGGGGTAGCTAGCGACTGCGGCTTGCGGATAAATAACTGCGAGTCTAGCCCGAATATTATCTAGCGCTATGCCGTTATGCGTTTTTGGTACTGCATGACTCTTTATCCATTCGCTCTTTGTTAAATCTCTCTTAGTCAAATCACTCTTGGTTAAATCTGGATGCTTAAATGATGCCTTATAGCCAGCGTCATAGGGGTTTTCGACATCAATATGCAACATGCCATTATTGACCTGCGCTCGAATTAGCAAAGTCCCTCCTGCTAGCGTATTTTCAATACCATGATAAATGCCATTCTCTATTAACGGCTGAACACTTAATGGCGGTAACTGGCAGTTATCAGGTAAGTTATCGAGCTGCCAATCGACCTGTAATCGACGACCTAATCGCTGCTGCTCAATACGTAAATAAGCGCGGCAAATATCCAGCTCTTGCTGCCAACTCACTAATGCATCACTTTGCGATAAAGAGGCACGAAACAAGGCGGCTAAATCTTCAACGGCTTTTTCTGCCTCTAAAGGGGCATAGCTGATTAAGCTAGCAATGGTATTCATACTATTGAATAAAAAATGCGGCCGAATTCGAGCATGTAAAGCCTCTATACGAGCGCTCTGCGTGGTTTTTTGCTCAGCGTGCCAACACTGCTGCATATAGAGATAACGCAAAATAAGCGCGGCTAATGCAGCAATAATCATGACATCACGCAATAACCATGCGAACGAAAACGCAGCCCATTTACCGCCTTCATAAACCCACTGCGCACCGATATTGCTTAACAAGGTTACGCTTATAATCCAGCCAAAACTGAGCCAACCCGCTACTTTTACACTTTGGCTATTAATGAGAGATCGCCAATAATTCAAACCGCCCATAGATAACAAACTAATCCATTGGGCATATAGCGATAACAACGATAATCGCTGCCAATCAAAAGTGCCTAAGGGACTGAGACTAAAGACATAAAGAATGACGACTAATTCGGTGGTTAACAGTATCGCAAGCAATACTGGTAGACGACCAAGATTAGGCAGTAGAGGTGTCTTGCTTGATGAGAACGGCGCTTCCATAAATGCCTATCTATTCTATTTTGCTCGACTGTTAAATGCTTATATAGGGTGTGCGGACGAATTGAGCAATCTGTGAGCACTGCCATCGCTAATCTCTTTTTTGAGGATAGCTTTAAGCTGTATTTGCGCTTTTAACGCTCAAGCTATCGTCAAGATTCTTTCGATTGCCTTTCAACGAGCTATTAATATCCTATTTACGAACTATCAACGAGCCATCAATAGCCCATTAATATCCAATCAATAAGGTATGACAGCCTATTACTTAGTGTAGTTGCCTTAGCAATGACGGTAATCTGCCCGCCTCTCGGCATGAGGGCGTAGTTCACAGATTAGCCATAAGATATACTCTAGGGTCTATTTATCTTTAACTAACGGTACCAACATGGGTTCTGATCAACAGCCAGACAATTCTACTGCCGCCTCTAATGGCAATCTTGAAGCCGCTGCGCCTGCCAGCAGTAAAACGCTTTGGGGTGGACGCTTTCAAGAACCTACAGACGCTTTTGTAGAACGCTTTACTGCTTCAGTACAATTTGACCAACGCCTTTACAGCCAAGATATTCAAGGCTCGATTGCGCATGCCACTATGTTAGCGAGCGTTGATGTACTCACTGCCGATGAAGCTAAGCAAATTATTGATGGCTTAAATGCCATTGCTCTCGATATTGAAAGCGGCAACTTCAATTGGTCTATTGCACGTGAAGATGTGCATATGAATATAGAAGCTGCATTAACTGAGCGTATTGGCAGTGTCGGTAAAAAGCTGCATACCGGTCGCTCTCGTAATGATCAAGTGGCCACAGACATTCGCCTGTTTTTACGTGAAGCGATTAATGCCATTGCCCTACAACTTACGCGCTTACAAGAAGGGCTAATTCAATTAGCTGATCGTGAAGCCGAAACCATTATGCCTGGCTTCACGCATTTACAAACCGCGCAACCGGTCACCTTTGGTCATCACCTATTGGCGTGGAATGCGATGTTAGAACGAGACTATTCAAGACTCTTGGATTGTCAGGATAGACTCAATGAATGTCCATTAGGTGCAGCTGCATTAGCGGGCACTACTTACCCTATTAATAGAGCAATGACAGCCGCAGCGTTGGGTTTTAAAAAGCCAACAGAAAACTCTTTAGACTCAGTGAGCGATCGTGACTTTGCGATTGAGTTTAGTGCCTGCGCGAGCATTATTATGATGCACTTATCACGCTTCTCTGAAGAGTTAGTGTTATGGACATCGAGTCAGTTTGATTTTATTGATTTGCCTGATCGTTTTTGCACAGGCTCATCGATTATGCCGCAGAAAAAAAATCCTGATGTGCCTGAATTAGTTCGAGGAAAATTCGGTCGCGTACAAGGCCATTTGGTTTGCTTGTTGTCACTTATGAAATCACAGCCTTTAGCCTACAACAAAGACAACCAAGAAGATAAAGAACCGTTGTTCGACACTGTCGACACTTTATTAGATTGTCTCAATGCCTATGCCGATATGGTGCCCGCCATTACGGCGAAAAAAGACAACATGCGTGAAGCCGCAGGCAAAGGATTCTCGACAGCAACTGATCTTGCTGATTACTTAGTACGTAAAGGTATTGCGTTTAGAGACTCACATGAAATTGTGGGCAATGCTGTTGCTAAATGTATTGATCTTAATTGCGACTTAAGCGAGCTATCATTAGAGACACTAAAAACGTTTAGCAATGCTATTGAAAAAGATGTGTTTGCTATTCTTACTTTAGAAGGCTCTGTCGCTAGCCGAGACCATTTGGGTGGCACTGCTCCTTCGCAAGTTAAACAAGCCGCCGTTAGAGCAAGCGACGCAATTAAACAAAGATAAAATCTATTTTTATTTAATGTTAAAAAATCAACCGTTACAAAGAAAATGGCGATGTAAAAATGATGAAAAATACTGAACAAAAAACATTAGCGAAAAAAACGCCGCTACTGTTGTTTTTATCATTGTCGATATTGACCGTCTGCATTTCTGCTTGCGGCCAAAAAGGCGCTTTGTTTTTACCGCAAGACGCATTGTTTTTACCACAAGAAGAGATACGCAGTAATGCTGTTGTCACTGATGATTCGACTACAACAGGCACAACAGCATTAAAAAATATCGACGAATAGATTATTAAGTAACACCGTAGCAAAAATACATAATTTTTGTATGACAACTACTTAAAAAAAACAGCGAACCCGTTTAGACGGCAGGAATATACTTACAGCATGTCAGAATTTCATTACCACAATAATCAACTCATGGCTGAGCAATTACCACTAGCCTCTATTGTCGAACACGTTGGCACGCCCACCTATGTCTACTCGAAAAAAGCATTAGAGACTCATTATTTAGCTTATCGTGATGCCTTAGATACTGACACCTCAACCGCTGAACATTTAGTGTGTTATGCCGTTAAAGCCAACTCTAACTTAGGTGTGCTTAGTGTGCTGGCTAAAATGGGTAGTGGCTTTGATATTGTTTCTGTCGGCGAACTCGAACGAGTATTACTAGCCGGGGGTGATCCAGCGAAAGTGGTTTTTTCTGGCGTAGCTAAAAAATCACATGAAATTACTCGCGCATTAGAAGTAGGCGTGCATTGTTTTAATATTGAATCTGAAACCGAACTTGAACGCATTGCCACTATTGCAGGCGAGCTTGGTGTTATTGCTTCAATATCTTTACGTGTTAACCCCGATGTCGATGCGCAAACGCACCCCTATATTTCAACGGGTTTAAAAGAAAACAAATTTGGCATTGATATCGATGAAGCACCTCGCGTGTATGAACTCGCTCACGCTATGCCCTCTATTAATGTTATTGGTATCGATTGTCATATTGGTTCGCAGCTCACTTCGCTGTCACCGTTTAACGATGCACTTAAACGCGTCCTTGAATTAGTTGATCACTTAGAGCAAGCAGGTATTACGTTATCGCATATTGATGTCGGTGGCGGCCTTGGCGTGTGCTATCAAGATGAACAACCTCCCTCACCTGCTGACTATGTTGCCACGTTGCTTAAAACTTTAGCTGGCCGCACACAATCATTAGTGATGGAACCTGGTCGATCGATTGCCGCTAATGCCGGTGTATTATTAATGCGTGTCGATACCATTAAACATAACGAAGAAAAACGCTTCGCTATTGTTGATGCAGCCATGAACGATATGATTCGTCCTGCGCTTTACAATGCATGGATGGATATTTTGCCACTCACCGAAAAAGCGGATCGCACTCTGCACACATATGATGTCGTAGGCCCCGTGTGTGAAACCGGTGATTTTCTTGGTAAAGAGCGACCACTCGCGATAGCCGAACAAGATTTACTTTGCCTTTGCTCAGCCGGTGCTTACGGCTTTGTTATGGCATCAAACTATAATAGCCGTGGTCGCGCAGCAGAAATCATGGTCGACGGTGACGAATTTCATATAGTTCGTGAACGCGAAACGATTGAAGATTTAGTGCGCGGTGAAAAGACAATTTAGTTTATATGTCTAAATTCGATTTTCACTCGATCATCTCAACAACCGATCAATCTAAATAGCTAAGCAGGTTTTATTTATGCAATTGCGATTTACCAAAATGCACGGGCTTGGCAATGACTTTGTAGTGATTGATTTGCTATCGCAAAATGCACAACTAAGTGCTGACCATATTCGACATATTGCCGACCGGCATTTAGGCATTGGCTGTGATCAAGTATTGTTGGTTGAACCGCCAGCCACTACAGATACCGATTTCCATTACCGCATCTATAATTGCGACGGCACTGAAGTTGAGCAATGCGGTAATGGCGCACGCTGTTTTGGAAAGTTTGTCACCGATAAAAAACTGACCGGTAAACAACATTTAAAAGTATCAACCAATACCGGCCTCATTAATATTGATATCGTTGATAACAATACCTTTCGCGTAGATATGGGTGTGCCGAATTTTGACCCAGCATCGCTACCCTTCGTTCCAAGTAAAGCGCTTGCCAACGAGGCATCGGCCAGCACTTATACTATTGACCACGCACAAGGCAGCAGTGACATTAGCGCCGTATCTATGGGCAACCCCCATGCCGTTATGGTGGTCGACAATATTGATACCGCAGACGTTGCAGGCCTTGGTGAATTATTAGAGTGCCATAGTCAGTTTCCTAACAATGTGAATGTAGGCTTTATGCAAATACTCTCTCGCAACAGCATAAAATTGCGTGTGTTCGAGCGAGGGGTTGGCGAAACACAAGCCTGTGGCAGCGGCGCTTGCGCGGCAGTCGCAGCCGGCATCAATAACGGCATACTGGATGCAGAAGTCGATGTAGAACTTATTGGTGGTCAATTAAATATTCAATGGTCAGGCGGCAACGCAGCTCTCATTATGACGGGCAGCGCTACTAAAGTTTTTGACGGGAAAATCACATTATGAGTTCAGCCACAATGAATAACGAAACAGCTAGCACACAAAATGGCAATGCGAACCAAGCGTTATCGGATGAAACAGTCGCTCAATTTTTAACGAGCAATCCTGATTTTTTTCATCGCAACCCAACCATTTTAGCCGAGATGTCTCTGCCACATAATAGTGGCAATGCAACATCATTAATCGAGCGTCAGGTAGCGATACTCAGAGAGCGTGGCATTCAAACTCGTCATAAACTTGGCGAGCTAATTGAAGCGGCTAAAGAAAATGATAACTTACTTAACACTACTCAATCATTAGTCATTGATCTTATTAATGCTGACTCTTTAAATAGCATTTGCACCCTACTTCAAACTGAACTGCACAAAAAATTTGGCGTAGAGTCAGCTAGCGTAACGTTAATTACTGATACTGACACACAGAGTCAATATTCAATAGACGCAGATTATTACCAAGATACCAGTGATGCTGAGCAAAAAATTTCAGGCATCGTTAATAACAACCAATCGCTATGCGGCAGCTTAAGAGAATCTGAGGCCGAGTTTATTTTTACTAATACAAAATATGCCATTGGCTCTGCCGCTATTGCCAGCAAAAAAATCGAGCGTAGCTCTGGTTCTGGCTCTGGCTCTGACATTATCGTTATGCTGGCTGTCGCGCATCATAATGCCGATCATTACAATAGTGATACTGGCACACTGTTTCTTGATTACCTTTGCGACATACTCACTGCGTTAGTCCAACGACAATTATCATGATAGTAGCCTTCGCATCATGCCTGACACTCCGCCGATAGATTCATCGCCATCTGACAAAGATTCGCTTAATAAAGCTGGCACTTTATTTATTGAATATTTGACTTCAGTGCGGCGTTTATCGTCACATACCATTGCGGCTTATAAGGCAGATCTGCAGCATTTTTATCAGCATTGTGAATCATCACAGCGCCCAACACTTAGCAGTATTGATAGCGAGTGGATTCGTCAATACACCGCCAAGCTACATCGCCAAGGCTTAGCGCCAAAATCTATCCAGCGTAAGCTTTCATCTATTCGTAGTTTCTTTAATTTCACTAATCAGCATATTGATGGCCATTCTTTATCGGCCGATCATAATCCTGCAGATGGTATTCGAGCACCCAAAGCGAATAAAAAGCTTCCAGTCACTATGGATGTTGATCAAGTTAAAGGGCTTCTCGATAACGCGCTTACCCGGCCCCCAAAATCAGCCACAACAAAGGCAGTATCAGAGGCCGATAAAAAACTGATTATCCGTGACAAAGCAATAATGGAGACTTTTTATGCCGCCGGCTTAAGGCTTGCCGAGCTAGCACTGCTCAACGTCCACGATATCGACCTTAGCCAAGCACAGTCACTCATTACCGTAACAGGCAAAGGTAATAAGCAGCGTATCTTACCGCTCGGCCAGGCCGCTATCAGCGCCATAAAGCACTGGCTATCTGAACGTCCGACTATGGCAATTGCAGAGGAAGCAGCGCTATTTGTTAGCACCCGTGGTACACGACTTTCACACCGCGCTATTCAACAGCGGCTCAAAGTAGCTACTCAGCATTTGGAGTATCAACAGAACTTGCACCCGCATATGCTTAGGCATTCTTTTGCCAGCCATATGCTTGAATCCAGCGGCGACTTACGCGCAGTACAAGAGTTACTTGGCCATGCAAATTTATCAACCACTCAAATCTATACGCATTTAGATTTTCAACACCTTGCTAGTGTTTATGATGATGCACACCCTAGGGCTCAGCGAACGGCTGAACTCGAACCAGCAACTCAAAATGATAATAATTCTCACAAAGACAAAGCAACAGTAAGCGAAAACGACAATGACAATTAAAGCCATTACCTTTGATTTAGACGATACCTTATGGCCATTAAAGCCAACTTTAATACACGCTGAAAATGAAACCTATGAATGGCTTAAAACAAATGCGGCCGCACTAACGAATCAATTCAGCCTTGCGGATATGTCTGAGTTTCGTTTTAGACTATTTAAAGAAGATATTCGATTTAAGAATCAGATTAGCCAAGTACGCAAAGAGACGATTAAAGCCTTTGCGCTTCGTAGCGATTATTCAGAAAGGGAAGCATTAGAATTATCAGAGCAAGCCTTTAGCGTGCACTACCAACTAAGACAAAAAGTAAATTGCTATGAAGGGGTCGAAGAATTACTGTCCAAGCTCAGTAAAAACCATTTACTAGGCACCATAAGTAATGGCAATGCAGATGTTAAGCAAACGCCTATAGGGCATCATTTTTCTTTCGCACTTTCTGCTGAACACATTAACTCTAGCAAACCCGATAGTCTTATTTTCGATACCGCACTCAGCAATATTGAAAACCTATTAGGCCAGCGCTTAGATCCTTCTGAAATCGTTCATGTTGGGGATGATTTTTTATGCGATATAGTAGGTGCAAAACGCGCACAGTTTAAAGCCATATGGCTAGATGGCCATGAACATAAACATGACTGCATAAAAAAACGTGAGTTTCAAAAAGGGAATACTGAATGTCGTCAATCTGATGGGCTATCTAAAGGACTATCTAAAGAGCTATCTGATGGGCTATCTGATGGGCTATCTAAAAAGCCATCTGAAGGGATAGTGGCTGATGCAATTATCAACCACATTAAAGACTTACCAGCCGCGCTACTAAGTCTTAGCAGTTAGATTTAAATAGGTCGGCTGCCGTAATTACTTTCAGGCTTGCGTGGTGGATCACCCATTACGTTTGCTTCGACGTTATTGATTTTGCCGCCGCCATTTAAAAACTTTGCGACTTCATCATCTAATACTGAGCGAACACGTTCGCGACTAGCCGAATTGCGTGTTTCTGCCACTTCATCTTTAGAGCCAATAAAAGAAAGATCAACTGCAGCAGCGGTCTCTTTTTTAGCACTAGTAGATTTCGTTTTAGTCGTTTTTTTCATATCTGTTTTTTTCACGGTAATACTCTCGCTACTCTCGTTTACACAAGGTCCGTCATCGCGGACATTTTAAGTAAGTATATTTATAGCTAAGAATAGAGAAAGCGCCATTGTTATTTTGCTAAAAAAACAGTCATCTAGACGGATTACAGTCGGATAAGCACCAGACCACAAGATGTGGTGCTTATTTGTTTCAGCGACCACTAATACAAAAACGGCATTATTTCTCATGGTTTTTTTAATGGCCGATTTAGCTTAAAAGACCGCTGGAAGAATTTATGGCTATGGCCCGAGTCATCAACCCTTATATAGGTGACGAACCACTTTTAATTGCCACAATAGTGAAGCGCCATGAACAACCTAACTATTTCATTTAGTTTTTGATAGGCATAAAAAAAGGCCGCTAAAGCGGCCTTTTTAAATATCAAAGATATGACGCTACTACACAGCATCATTACCTGTTTCACCAGTACGAATACGTACTATCTGCTCTAGGTTAGCAACGAAGATTTTCCCGTCGCCAATTTTACCTGTATTAGCTGATGAAGTAATCGCTTCGATAACGACATCGACAAGTTCATCACTTACGGCAATTTCTAATTTCACTTTAGGAAGAAAATCGACAACATATTCAGCACCACGGTACAGCTCGGTATGACCTTTTTGACGACCAAAACCTTTAACTTCAGTTACCGTTACACCTTGTACGCCCACATCAGATAATGCGCTTCTAACGTCATCAAGTTTGAACGGTTTAACTATGGCTGTTACCAATTTCATGCGGTTGCTCCTAGATTCTAATTTTATCTGCATAGGTTCATGCAGCAGAATGATACAAGGTACTGGTTCATCGAAAAAATGGCAAGTATTGTGGCGCTGGAAGTGCGCAATTTAGCGGATGTTTACTCTGTAATGCTGGTTTTTTAGTCTTTTTAATGGATCGTGATTTTTGTGCACAAAAATGGGGCGCTTTTATTTCTCTACTCCTTGAATAACTTGCATGGTGACGTTGTTGCGATGACGGTTTTTAAATGGGTTTGAGTTATGTTTATTTGTATATTTATAACTGGCTGGCATGGGAGGAGTTGATGGCTAGCAATGATTTGATTTTTTAAAGAGCCATGCTGTTAGCTGAGTTCTTGTGTGCGTTTTTTGATGTTTTCAGTTCAAGGTCGTCGGGGGTGGCCCGACAGCCAGTAACTTTTTTTCAACAGCAAAAAAAAGTCACCAAAAAATGCCGCAACCTTACGACGAAGCTTGAGCACGACGGGTGCATCTCGCAGTGTTTCCTGTCCAGCAGTTCCAGAGAGATTATCGCCAAGCGGTATA
>Ga0115548_1001014_pt1 | contig 15497 bp, 17 predicted proteins | sample COGITO_mtgs_1004_4_FD_87187 | JGI IMG/M metagenome (GOLD analysis project Ga0115548, IMG submission 87187) | Pelagic marine microbial communities from North Sea - COGITO_mtgs_100423 | ecosystem: Environmental > Aquatic > Marine > Epipelagic | place: Germany:Helgoland, sampling site Kabeltonne...
ATTGGAGTGGGACTAACCACTGCAGCAGTAGCAGCAGCTGGGGCATACTTTCTCTACGGAGCGAATGATGCACCTGCAAACCGCAAGAAGGTAAAAAGCGGTATTTTGCGTGCGAAAGCTGAAGTGCTAGAAGTACTTGAGAATGCACAAGATATTACTGAAGATGAATTTCATTCATTAGTAGACACTGTTGTGGCTTCATATAGTTCAGTACAGTCACTTTCAAAGAAAGACCTTAAAGACTTTAAGTCTGAAATGACTGATAACTGGCAAGAACTTGTTTCCGGCGGCGTAGCGAAAGTAATGACAGTTGAGCAAATTGCTAAGAAGGCACTTTCCAGCAAGCTGAAGGGGAAGACAGCTAAGAAAGCTACAAAGAAATCTCCTTCAAAAAAGACTGCTAAGAAAGCGACCAAAAAAGCAGTGAAGAAAGCTCCTGCGAAGAAGAAATCAGTGGCAAAGAAGTCGGTTAAGAAAGCAGCTAAGAAATAGCTATACACAAAAGTAGTAACGCGGTGGAGACCTTTGGTCTCCACCGCGTTACTATATATCTATGAATGGCATCCTGGGGCGCATCACTATATTCTCTGCTCTTTGCACCGCTGTAATAGGGGGAGTATTTTTACTTGCTCTAGGTACTGCACACGATGCACTGCGACAATCTGCGTCAGTAGAGGTTTCTGGCGGAATGGTTAGTGGTGTAACGGCACAATCAATTTTTGTGTATGACCTCGAGTCAGGCAAAGAGGTGTTTGTGCGTAATGCAGATGAGCAACGACCAATTGCATCGGTTACTAAATTATTTAGTTCCGCGTTATTTTTGGAATATGGATCAAGCACCCAGCCCGTAGTTATTTCCGCAGCAGACGTTCGTACCGAAGGTCGCTCTGGTCGCCTCCAGAGGGGAGAAACTTACCAAAGTAGGGAATTACTCTTCCCAGCACTGTTAGAGTCGTCTAACGACGCTACAGCCGCAATGGAACGTGTTGCAGACACCGATCTAGTTTCTGCTATGAATGAATATGTGCGTATGCATGGTTTGATCCAAACACATTTTGCAGATGCTTCAGGACTGCACGACGGAAATGTTTCCACTGCACGAGAACTTGGAGTCCTTGCTGGTATGCTTTATAAAAATTACCCACACATTTTTGACATCACACGCCTTAAGACCTATCTCAATCATGTCAATGCATGGATGAACAACAATCCATTTGTAAACGAGAAGGGGTATCTTGGCGGGAAGCATGGCTTTACCTATGCTGCCAATAGAACCACGGTAGCCTTCTTTGAAGAGACGCTGCAAGAAAAACAAAATAGAACGTTTGTATATGTGATTCTGGGAAGCGATGATCTTGTGCACGATATACAGATATTACGTACATACGTACAACAATCAGTAACATTCCAGTAGTTTTTCTATTCTGGTATACTACTCATACTTTTACCACTTTATTCTAATCCTCCGTATTTCTTATGTCAGAACATGTAGCACTCTACCGAAAACACCGACCAAGTACTTTTGCTGAGGTGCGTGATCAGGATCACATCGTATCGGTCCTTGAAGGAGCTATTGCCAAAAAGACTATTCCTCATGCCATTCTTTTTTCTGGAACGCGGGGAACAGGAAAGACAACACTTGCACGAATTTTTGCAAAGGAGATTGGTGTGTCTGATGTTGATCTCTACGAGATTGACGCTGCGAGTAACCGAGGTATTGATGACATTCGTGAACTTCGTGAAGCAGTGCATACACTCCCGTATGAGTCAGAAAAGAAAGTGTATATCATTGACGAGGTGCACATGCTTACCAAAGAAGCATTCAATGCTCTGTTGAAGACACTTGAAGAACCTCCCGCGCACGTCATTTTTATTCTCGCAACTACCGAGGAGGAGAAACTACTAGATACCATTCTTTCCCGTTGTCAGGTGTTCCGCATGCATAGCCCTTCTCGAACAGTACTCGCACAGATCGTAACCGATGTTGCCAAGAAAGAAGGCTTTACCCTTAATAAAGACGCTGCTGACTTAATTGCTATTGCAGCTGATGGTTCTTTCCGTGACGCCCTTGGCGTGACGCAGAAAGTTATTCTTGCTTCAGGAGACGAGATCGGAGAAGCTGACGAGGTTGCTACCATCATTGGTGCACCAAAAGGATCAATCCTGAGTGACGTGCTTGCTGGGCTCAGTGAAAAAAATACTGAGAAGGCACTGACTGCCGTTGGTTTGGTTGTTGATCAACACGGAGACATTAAACTTTTTATGAAGTTACTACTTGAGCGTATGCGTGCAGTGATGCTTGTTCGTAATATGCCTGGTAAAGCACAAGAGTTACTAGACGCATTTTCAGAAGCTGACCAAGAGCAGATTAAAACCTTGGCCGGAGAAGCAGGTTCTGCGCTTAACTCACACGCATTGCTAGAACTACTTGCAGCAGCAGAAGGAATTGGTAAGACTCAGTTGTCACATCTACCCCTTGAAATGGCAATCATAAATATCTGTAATAAATAAATTGTATGATTGATATTTATTGTGTCCGGCACGGACAGACCGGAGGGAACCTAGCAAAGAGACATCAGTCAGAAGAAACTCGACTTACACCAGAAGGAAGAGAACAGGCGGCAAAAGCTGGTGCGTATATTGTGGAGCTTAATCCTACACACGTAATGAGTAGTAGTCACGTGCGTGCACTGCAGACAAGCAACATTATTACTACAGCAGTTGATCTTATTCCTTCAACAAGCCCATTGTTTGTAGAATTAAAACGACCTGCATACATCTACGGAAACCGCCACAAGAGTGCGCGGTCCATTTGGTACTTGAGTCTTTGGTATCTAGGGTTTGCCGGAGGTGATGGAGATGGTAAAGAAGGGGAGTCATATAAAGCATTTCGCGATCGTATGACACAAACGCAGGCTATGCTTAGTTCATTGCCAGATGGATCGAGGATTGTTCTCGTTACGCACTCGGTATTTATAAGTTTCTTAGTTATGCATCTGTGCAATAAAAAACCGGTCTCACCCTTTAAAGTTGCTAGATTGTTTAGAAATATGCTTTCACTAAAAAATGGAAGTGTGACGCATCTACAGTACAACCCACACACCCAAGGGAATGTGTGCGCATGGACGATGCTTGCATATAACCAACACTCCCACTTAGACACTTGATTCTTAGTCTCATTGTGGCAGTATGTATGCCACGTTCAGCAGAATGATCTTGGCGGATCGTCTAACGGTAGGACGACGGTTTCTGGTACCGTAAATCGGGGTTCGATTCCCTGTCCGCCAGCAATGTTGAAAAATCACTCATTTTGGGTGTTTTTTCTATTATGGAATAGGGACTTTTAAACTTATAACTAGCGATATTCTGGTCTTCAATGGAGGCGTTCGAAAGTAGTTTTTCTAGCATTCTGCGTTTCTTGTCATCTGAGACTTCCGTATAGCGTTTAGCGGCTCTGTTGCAGTCTATAAACACGTTTTTGATCTGTTCGAAAGTGTTTTCATCCAGAGTGCTATTCTTCTTGATTTCTTTGAGTTGATTAGAGAGGGCAATACGTTCAATTTTTATCTCCTTGCTCTTTTCCTCATAGAGAGGCTTTGTAATGATTTGTGATATGAATCCATCCAAGAGGTTTGATTCTTTTGTATCGAGCGATTTTAGCTCTCCTAGGACTGTTTGTTTGGCCTGCTCACTGTACGATTCAGTGTCGTTATACTTTTGTTTGTATGCTTCAGCAGAAAGTTCTATAAGCTCCTCATCGAACTGAAGTTTTAGAAAGAGTTCTGAGAGTATTTTATCCACGTGTTCAGACCGCATATATCTGCGTTTATCAGTACAGACTTTTTTCGCATTGGTGCAGTAGTAATACTGGTAGCCTTTCTTTGTGTCGCAAGTAATAGCACACCCACATGAAGCACACGTTAAGAACCCACGAGCAGAGTAGAAGTGTTTCTTCGCTTTAGGGTGTAGTCGTTCATTACGTATTTCCTCAGCTTGATTGAATGTCTTAAGAGAAACAATGGGCTCATGATTGCCTTGGTAAACCTTGTTGTCTCGTTCCATTAAACCAGTATAGAAACGATTGGTTAGAATTCGGTGTATCTGACTCACATAGACCTTTCTTCCTGATTCAGTACGTAAACCTTCTGAATACATGACCTCGCAAATTTCAGATAGAGAATACCCTCCAGTTATATACAAATCATATGCTCGTTTTACATACTTTGCGTATTTTTTGTTGATTTTGATTGTCTTTGTGACTTTATCATTTGTATACCCAAAAGGTGCATGGTTTGGCCATTCACCACGTTCTAGCTTTGCTCTGTTACCGCGCTTAACATTTACGCTGAGTTCACGAATGTATTGATTAGCCATTGCTTGCTCAATACTCATGATGAGTACGTTATCGTTTGGAAGATAGCTCTTCTCAAAAGTAGTAATGACTTTAATGTTTTCATTCTGAAGAAGCCATTGAATTTGGCCACCATCTACAGGATTGCGAGTGAGGCGGTCTACCTTCCAGCACAATATTGCGTCAGCTTCACCAGAAAGAATCCTGGTCATCATTGTATTAAATACAGGACGACCAGGAGCCTTTGCTGACATACTCTCAGTGAGAATGTCTACTACATTTAAGTTTTGAGATTCTGCTACACGCAACAGCTCATCTCTTTGTGAGTCTAAAGAGAGAACTTGTTTATCTTCCGTGTCAGTGGATTTTCTGCAGTAGATTATGTATTTCATTTTTCTTGTTGCTTACTTTCCGTATATGACTCAAGTGTGAGTTCAGCCAGTCCATAGAGTAGTTCACGAATTTTAAGAATTTCTTCATCAGTTTTACCAGCTAATTTAGGTTCAATTTCCTTAAGCTTTTCGAGACTTATCATGAGCTGATAATACTCTTGTATTATCCATTCTTCAAATATGACTAATAAGTCAAGGACTGACCTCGCGCGGGCTACGCCCATGCGCGAGTCCAGTCGTAGAACATATCTTCGTCGTAATTACAGGTTTTTGCATACTCAATAAGTTTTCTTGCATCTCTCACGAACAAATACTCACCAGGCACTACAAACACATAAGGGTTGTTTCTCTTAAGATTCTTAGAACTTGCTTGCCGATTAGACCATTTTCTAAAGTTAGATTTCTGCCACCGACGAAAAATACGAAGATTCCTACGCATAAGACGAATATCATGCTTTGGTCCTACAATGACCATAATTTGCACATTGACTAAACTTCTGGTGTAACCCCAGAACCTCCCTGCATTCTCGTAGAAATAGGGGACAGTTTTCTGTTCTTCCTTAGTGAGATACGCTGACAAATATTTCTTGAAGGAGTCAGTATTTCTAATAGGGGAGATGTGTGCACCATGTTCACGATGACGTTTGTCCTCAGAGCCCACGATTTCGTACCAGATGCGTTTTAATTCATCTTCATCTATCTCCTTATCAATTATGAGGTGGAAGTGGCAGGCTCCGCGTTTTTGGAACTCCATAAACCAGAAGGATCGGATGCCTCGATACCTAAAACGGAGCATCAGCTTGTGGAGGTGACTCTTTACTATTTTTCCGTCCGCGGGAAATTTCCTTGGATAGGTGAGCCCGACTTCGTGCGTCATCTCGTTTGGTAAATTCCGAAGAATATGGCGTGCCCGTTTCGTCGACCCGTATGAGAGGGATTTGATTTGGCCTCGCGTCTTTATCTCTTCGGTACTCGCTTGTTCTTCGGGTAATTTCTTCAACTCTGTTTTGTTTTTCATATGTTTTATTAAGTGGTATTCGTGTGGTGCCGACCTTCATGTCAAACGGCCACAATTCTATTTTTAATGTTTCTTCTCGCCACCAAGGTGTGTTTTGGATAAGCTCGTCTGATTCTTCTATAGGGAAGAGTGTTCCTCCCTCGGTCCAAAAATACTGAACTGTTTTCATTGGTTATTAATTTGTATGAACTCACCAAATGACACATATAAATTAGCCAAGCTATCGAGATACTCAATAGCGGTTTCTTCAGTAATATCCATGTTGTGTTTCTCACGGAAATACTTCTGTGTCTTTTCAATTAGTTCACGTTTAAAGCTCATAAGGACGTAAATATAAAAAAACCGCTCGTGAGAGCGGGTGAGCAGTTTAGTGAGATTGAGCTTAGTATTCCTCGTGAATCTCTAGATAAGTACTGTGTACAGTAAATATTTCTTCAAGACGTGGATGTTTCTTAATAAAAGTAGCCAATGAATCACGGAAGGATTTAAGCTCCTTAGCTTTACCTTGTGTATCATCAAATTCTGGAATATTCACATAGTCGATTTCAGCATTTCCAAGTTCAGCGAACAATGCCTGAAAAGCATAATGAGCATATCTTTTACGATTGTGCTCTGTAGATATAGACTGTTCATCAAAGTGAAGTAGTCCTTCTTCATTCTCATACCATATACCAGGGTCTTTTACATCGTCTAATTTTACTCCAGAGTTCATTTTCTCAAGTAGTCTGTCGATACTCCGATAAGGCATTAGGACTATTGTAGAAATATTATCCTTTGTATGATTCTCCATATAGGGACGAGACTCTTCAATCATGTCAGTCATCTTTACTTCTTCATTTAAAAAACTTTCGCGATCAAACGAGTGGCCTGGTGGCATAGTTTTTTCTATACTGTCAGCAATTGCTTCTTTCTGGTCTTTTGTCAGGATGTTTTTGCCAGAACCTTCAATTACTTCCAGACTTTTAGCGTAGCTTTTCTCTTCAAAAAACTTTGGTATTTCTTCATGATATTTATTTTCAAATACTGAAACAGCATCCAAATACCCCTTTTTGCCTAGTGTCTGTAACACATTTATAAAAACAGGTATAGAAATTTCGGCTGTTGCTAAATGTTCCTTTGTAATCTGGAGAGTGTGCTGTTGTTCGTCAGTCAGTTTTGGGAAGTTTTGTTTTTGAGCACGATATATAAGCGTCAAAAGATTGAGTGTTTTTAAAATACTTTGTTCACTAGGTGTCATTTATGAATTGAACCATAAATAAAAATATTGACAATCTACCAATAAGACAGCAGTATTGTTCAGATGAAGATATTTTCAATCACAATTAAGAACTACAGGAGTATAAAAAAACAGGTTGTCATAGACATAAGTAAGGTTGGTACGTCCTCTTGTTCAATATTACTTGGCATTAATGAGAGTGGGAAAAGTAATATCCTAAAAGCAGTCTCACTATTAGATGAAACTGAGGCAATCGATTATGAAACTGATTGTAATTATGAAGCTCAAGATGAAGATGAGCCAATCTTAATTAAATTTAATACAAATATTGAAAATATTACCTCCTTTCGTGAGCAAGCGATTGAAGCTGGTGTACCTGAAAATTTGGGGTTGTTAATTTCTGTAAAGGACATTGATAAAGAAATTTCTGTAGAGAAGAATGAGTCTAGAACAGATTCCTACAAGCTGGTTTTGGATGAAATACCCACTGAATTTCTCGATAAGTACATCATCACGGATGGTGTTATTTCAGAACGTAGTGAGGCTAATGAAGTAAACGACACAGCTGGAAAAATTATCAATTTACTTAATAAGTCAAAATTAGAGGCTTTACTTGAGTCAGAATTGAAAGAATATCTTGATGGAAACATTCCTGCAGTAGTTTTTTGGGAAATGAGCGAAAAGAATTTAATAAGTGCTCAGGTGGATTTGAATTCTTTTAAATCAAACAGGAATGTTTCAATTCCGTTAAAGAATAGTTTTAAAATCTCTGGGTATGAAACTTTGTCTGAGGTTACATCAGCGATTGAAACAATTGTAACTAACCCCTCAAAGAGCTCAACGCTTATGCAAAAATTGAGTGAATCCGTTACCGAACATATTAATTCAGTATGGAAAGGACATAATGTCAGTGTTAAGTTTCATATAGATAATATGCAATTAACCTTCTTAGTTGAAGATAACGACAGCAATATTCCTAAGTACCAAGTTAAGCAAAGAAGTGACGGATTTAAACATTTTATATCGATACTACTTAATTTGTCAGCTGAGAATAAAACAAACGACCTAAAGAATAAGATAGTAATATTGGATGAACCGGAGACACACTTACATCCAACAGGAGAGAAGTATCTTCGGGACGAATTATTAAATATTGGTAAAAACAATTTTGTTATTTTTGCAACCCACTCAATCTTTATGGTTGATACAAAAAATATTGAACGCCATTATAGTGTCTCGAAAAATGATGGTATTTCAACCGTTGTAAAGATTGAAGCAGATAATCCATTCCAGGAAGATGTATTGTATGAAGCTCTTGGCACCTCAGTGTTAGAAGTTGTTGAGCCTAATGTGCTCTTATTGGAAGGGAAGACGGACCGAGATATTTTTGAGCTTTACAAAAGAAAGTTCAAGAGAGAAATAAAGTCACCAAAAATATCAACAATATCAGCAGATGGATGCAATAACGTAATAAAATACACTAAGTTCTTTAATAGAGAAACGGTAAAAGGTTATGTAATTCTAGATTCAGATACTGAGGGAGAGGCTCAAAAAAATGAAATCATAAAATGTGATGGATATAACACGAAAAACACTTTTACAATCAATGACATTTTAAAAACAAAGGATGGTGCTGAGCTTGAAGACCTGTTTGATTCAAAATATTTAGAGAACCCACTAAAAGAAGTGTTTGGTTTAGATATTGTACTCAGTGATCAAGATTCATACATGAATCAAATAAAAGATATTCTAAAGACGTCGCACAAACCTTTTAGAGACCAACAAAAAGAAAAATTAAAACAATCGTTTTTCGAACAGATTAAAAAAATAAAAAAGGAAGATTTGAAATCACAAAAGTATTATTCTTTCTTTGAAAAGTTAAGTAAAAAAATAAAAACATAATTCTATGGATAAAATTAACAAATTGTCTCTCCCAGCTACGATATTACTTGCTAGTATTATTTTGGGTGGTTTTTATTTCATAGCTGAACTCAATAAACAGAATTCAATTGAAAAGCAGCAACAGGTTGAGTTACGAGCTGAGGCAGATGCAGAGAAGGCAATAAGAGACCGTGAAGCAACAGAACGCTTAGGAAGAATGTTTTGTGTAGATGAGGCAGAAGAGTTGGCTACTGAACAGTATGAAAATACGTGTAGTTACGACTGTAAGGATGGATATTATTACACTGCAAATTATGACAATTACTACAATACCTGCCTTCAAAGAAAAGGCTTGAATTAGTTTATTAATTCGAAATAGCAGCTCTAATATCATTCCAGACGGCCAGTAGCTATTGACATATACAGAATATGTGCTATTATCCATGCACAAATTATGTTTAACTTTTACATCGATGCCAAAGGGTATCCGAGGTGGAAGGATTCTCACAAATTAGTTCATCGTACAGTTGCAGCTAAGATGGTAGGAGGAAAAATTTTCCCAGGTCAAGTTGTGCACCATATCGATGGAAATAAGAGAAACTTTCGAAAGAATAACCTCTGGATTATGACGAGGAGTGATCACTCCAAGCTTCATTACCTGGAACGAAAAATTGGAAGGAAAATACTTATCTCATAAACACAAAACTCGACCTTTACAGGTCGTTTTTTGTTATAGATTGGTTCTAATGTCGTCCCAGACCGCCAGCAATCGGCAGGCCCAAAGTGTGTATACACTTTGGGCCTTTGCCGTTGCTTGGTGGACAGGGAATCGAAAGACGGAGCCTCATGTGAATTTCGGAGCATTAGCGACGAAAGAGAGAGGTGAGTCAGGTGAGAAAGCATGGGGTGCTTTCGCAAGAGACTGACAGTTCGTCAGAATGACAGTCTGTACAGAATCTGTAAGATTCGTGAGCGATATATTTTCATTCATGAAAATAATCGACTCCTGACCGATTCCCGTCTGCAAACCACAAGATTTGCTATACTAAAATCATGAGTGAATACATTCCAACTAACGAAAGTAGAGTGGAGAAGATTCTTAATGAAAAGGAAGTTCTTAATGTGTTAGAAGAAATTGCAGGAGGTGACTATGAAATTTTGAGAAGTCTTGAAGATGAAGATGGTTTGTATATGCTGGAAATTCGGACAGTCGATGAAAATGATGAAGTCCTTGAGTATACATATCGACGGGCGGGGAGGTATCCAGAGACAAAGTCCGATTCCACAGTAATAGATGCAGTCTTTTACTCTGGAGATATGCCAGTGGGTGGTCACGTAATAAGGAAATACAAAGAAGGGTCTTGGGTAGATGAGGTTGTTTGAGTAGTCGCTACGTGTCTACCGTCCATGTAATAGAAGATTCCCTGTCCATCAGCAATGATTGACAACTAAGTTTAATGTGTTATTATTTCCCATGAAATAGAAAACGAGGTGCACCATGAAGAAATTAAGTATCTGTGGTTTTGCAATCAAGCCACATGCGAGCCGAGGGGATGGAAATGGAAGGATGTCTTATTGTATAATTGCGACAAAGGCATCGTTTCGAAAAACTGTAAAATTTCCTTCTGATCGAGTTCTCAGACGTCTGGCTTCTCAACATCTTGATTGTGAACTGACACCTGAAGTGCAGACAATGCCACGTACTTGGTGTAATTTCACTATTGATGCTGGAATAAGCTATGAGCGACGCGTTGCGTTTCTTGCAGCAGTCATGGTAAATTCAATTCACATTGAGCAATGAATATTGCCACAGATTAAACATCGCTAAGCCACCCATCACTAGTTGATTGGGCGGTCTTCTTTTGTGTCGAAAGTTCGAACATCTTCCCTCACCATAATTCCACCTTCCTTGCCTCCCTTCATCAAATCTATATAATAAATATATATTTTATTAACCTTAAATCATGCGTCTATGAAGGAAGATGACCGAAAATACGGGGTAGATATTGCAGTACAACGGGCTGACGATTTGGATCGTATGATGATCGAGTATGTCGGCTCTTTAACAGATCCGCATGTTCTTGACTTAGGTAGTGGCGCTGGAGGACAGTCAGTACGTCTTGTAAAAGCAGGAGCACGCGTGACTGCTATTGATGTACATGATTACACGAAGGTTTTTGATCGTATGCGTGAAGTTGATGAGTCTCTCCAAATGAGATTACGTTTTATTGTTGGAGATATGGGTTCATTACCTTCATTGTTAGGTGAACGGACGTTTGATGCTTGTAGTATACAACGCGCGCTACATTATATTCCATACAAGCAAGCAGTATTTCTCCTTCGTGATCTTAAAAAAAGAATTAAAGGGAAGTTATATATATCAGTCAGTGGTTTAGGTAGTGCAATAGGTGTGCACTATGCAGATGTAGAAAAAGTAGTTACCGATCGATTTTGTCGTCTTGACGAAGCGTCTGCAGATACCTTTTCAATCAATAAGCCACTATGTTTATACACACAAGAGGAATTTCGGAAACTCCTTACTGACACTGGCTGGGAAGTGTTAGAATGCTGGACGTCAGAGTTTGGAAACAATAAGGCGATTTGTAAATAATTACTCATTTTGAATACACAACCTAAAAATCCGTTACACGGAATTACACTTAAAGCGCAAGTTGAAGGACTTGTAGAAAAGTTCGGATGGCAAGAATTGGGTCAAAAGATCACCATTGACTGTTTTAATGATAAGCCGAGTATAAAATCGAGCCTTACATTTCTTCGAAAGACGCCATGGGCGCGGGAAAAAGTAGAGAAGCTTTACCTGTGGACATTTTTTAAGAAGTATTAATTTTATTTTCCTTGTCCATAATACTGCTTCAAGAGCTGTACGTGTTCCTGATATGTTTGTGTACAGTGAAACTGACTATCAATATCGTGGAAATAGAACAAGCACTCTGTCTGCGTTGGATTAAGTGCCGCAAGCACAGCTGCCGTTGATGGGTTTCCAATTGGCTGTGGTGGCAGTCCTTTGTTTTGATAGGTATTAAATGGTGAATCAATGTATTTGTCTTCAGGCGACACTCGAGGATACCAAGTGCTTGTATGCGTGGTACCGTTTGCATATTGCAATGTTGCATCTATTTGTAGCTTCATATCGATAAACAACCGATTCCAGATTACACCTGAGATTTCGCGCATATCGGTAAAATCATATGCTTCACGCTCCAGCATAGAAGCAAGAATTAATGCATCTGATAATGGTACTGCAGCGGAAACGGCTTGTGTGTATCGTGCAGTAATTTCACTCGTAAAGCGGTCGCTTATAATACGTGCGATTGCTTCAGGGGACGCGTCTTTTGCTACAAGATAATGAGCAGGGAAGAAGATACCTTCTGAGAGTTCAGGATATGGCTTCGTAACAAGTGTTTCAAAAATTTGCCGTTCTTCGGTGTCCCATTTGAGAATATCACCAATGTTTTTAATGACTTCTTCCTTGCGTGCGCCATCGCGTACTACGAGCAACCGGCTATGTGGCGAGGCGAGATTTTGGTACCAATCTAGTTGAGCAAATTCTGCGATGATGTACCGCATCCAACTTTCTCTTTTCGCTGGTTTTCGTTCAGGAATATTGTATGAAAGTCGATCGCTAAGGTATGTGGTAACTGCTGTGTTTTCAACGATAGTTTTTTCTTTGGGGTATACACTAACCGGGAAAGGTTCATAGGTTGCTTCAAGATCTTCTACGGTGGGAAGTGTGGCAAACGTAAACGAAATATTTTTTGTGTAGATGATTCCAAGTGCAAGGCCCGCACAGCAGACACATACTAAAAGTAGCAATCCATAGATAATACGGATCGCTTTTTTGGTGTGTTTTGGAGCTAGAGGGGTGTGCCAATGCATACGTACTATTATTACATAGCACTATGTAGCCTAAAGCCCTGGCTGTATGGGTTTTTCTATGACATACTGCGCACAATGAATAATTTTAAAGGAGGGGGATTTAAGAAGGGAGGTAACAAATTTGGTAATAAACCAAAGTTTGGAGGTGAGAAGAAATTCCGAGGTGGTGGACATCAGGGGGCAGGAGATCGAGATCGATCACCTAAAATGGGAGGTTCTTCTGAGTCACACTCAGCGACATGTTCATCATGTAAAGAAAAGTGTGAAGTGCCGTTTCGTCCGTCTGCTGACAAGCCGGTATACTGCAGTAACTGTTTCGGAAAGAAGTTACGTGATGAAGCTCCAGAAAAGGCTTTTGGTCGAGAAGACCGAGGACTTGAACAGGGACGCAACAGCACACGTAATGAAAATAAAGCACCACGATCAGAACGATCACCACGGCACGATGCATTTCGTGGGCAGGGTGTAGAAGACATTGCAGCTATTAAGCGTCAGCTAGAAGCACTTGAGGTAAAGCTTAATAAGATCCTAGATGTGGTTAGTCCACCTATGCCATCATCGAAGGTACCACTTCCTGAAAGCACAGGTCCTAAGAAAGAACGAAATGGTAAGCGGGTAAAGAAGGGGAAACGACAAGCGGTTGCTGCTCAAGCAGTGACTCCAGAGGTGAAGAAGTCTCCTGCTAAAAAAGTAGCTACAAAGAAGGTGTCAGCAAAGAAAGTAGCAGTTAAAAAAGCTGTGAAGAAAGTGGCTAAAAAATCAGTAACAAAGAAGGTACCTGCTAAGAAAGTAGCAGTTAAGAAGGTTGTAAAGAAAGTGGCAGTAAAGAAAACTGCAAAGAAGGTTGTAAAGAAATAGATTTACACACACATATATAAAACCGCACAGCCTGAAGGGTTGTGCGGTTTTATATATGTGCGGAATTCTTTATTTCTTTGTTGCCACAAAGGTAAGTGCCATTCCTTTTTTGTCACCTCGTCCGGTTCGTCCGATTCGGTGTACATAATCTTCAAATGTGTTTGGCAGATCGTAGTTGATTACGTGTGTTACGTTATCAACGTGAATACCACGAGCTGCAACGTCAGTTGCTACCAACACCCGAGCATTTCCGCTCTTAAATTTTGAAAGTGCTTGCTGTCGTTGTCCGTGACTTTTATTTCCATGGATTGATTCAGCTTTCACACCAGCGTGCGAAAGTTCTTTTGCAAGCTTTTCAACACTGTGTTTCATAGCTCCAAAGATGATTACTCGCTTAAAGCCGTCGTCTTCTAAGAGATTTGTGAGTGTTTCAAATTTGTCATGATGTCCATGTGCTACCACGTCTTGCGCAATACTGTTACATACATCCTTTTTCTTTACTGAGATTGTTACTGGATCCTTTAGGAAGTCATGTACCAATTTCTCGATATCTTTCCCCATAGTCGCAGAGAAGAAGAGTGTTTCTCGATCTTCAGGAGTCATAGACAGAATTGACTTCATGTCATGGATGAATCCCATATCAAGCATTCGGTCAGCTTCATCAAGTACCACAGTGCTTATCTTACTTGCATCAAACCGTCCTCGGTTAAGCAGGTCAAGAATACGTCCTGGGGTACCAATAATGAAATGGTTTTTTCGTCGCAATGCATTGATCTGTGGACGAATGTTCGTACCTCCAACGCATACCACTGAGTACATCTTAAGGTTTCGAGCTAATCGCTTTAGTTCGTCTTCAATCTGAATAGCGAGTTCTCGCGTTGGTGCAAGAATCAATGTCTGTCGTGAGTACTCGTTAAGTGTCTTTTCAATTAACGGCACAAGGAATGCTGCAGTTTTACCTGTTCCTGTTTCAGCAAGTCCAATAACATCGTGACCATCAAGAATTTCTGGGATAACTTGATCTTGAATTGGAGAAGGTGTTTCAATCCCCATGTCTTTGATTGTCTTTACTAGACGTCCTGAAAGACCAAAGTCACTGAACTTGTGTTTTGCTACGTATGTTTCTTCGGCTACATCAACAGGATTTTTGTTGATAAATTGTGATGGGTCGAATGTTGGCATTTTTCGGCCACCACCTCGTCCTCCTCCACCTGATCGTGAACCTCCTCGAGATCCACCACCACTTCCTTTATATCCGCTACTGCCACCACGTCGTGCGCTTCCTCCATGTGAACGTCGTCCACTGTTAGAGCCGCCTGGACGTGATCCAGTGCTTGAGTAATTTGATCGTCCTCGCGAAGGAGAACCACTCCGACTAGGTCGGTTGTTTGACGTTGTATTCATCTGTAATAGTGTTTAAGGCGTCTTAGACGCCGGGGGTGTGTAGGTAGTAATGTTGATGGTAAAAAATTACCAGTCAGGAGTTTTATCTGAATGATCAGTTTATTGAGAAAGCCTTTCTACGAAAGCTGTCCACTCATTGGTTTAATTATTTCGTTTACTCATAATTATCCTCAATGAGTCTTGCACAGTGACATTAAGTCACTGTTCACCCACGCTTTCTCAATCCACACGAGTTTCAAAAGCTTGGCGGTACAGTAATACGAATACACTTATTTGTCAAGGTTTATTGTGCCTACGAGCCCTTTACCGATTAATCAATGAATCAAACAATTTTCTTGTATCGGGTTCTCCAAAACGATTTGTTGTTGAGTCTCCTTTTTTGTAGGAAATGTAGACAAGAAAGGGAAGTGCTATGTATGGGACAAATATAAGGAATGACCAGAGACCAGATTGATTGATGTCGTGCGTGCGACGAAAAAC
>Ga0115548_1001017_pt1 | contig 15483 bp, 9 predicted proteins | sample COGITO_mtgs_1004_4_FD_87187 | JGI IMG/M metagenome (GOLD analysis project Ga0115548, IMG submission 87187) | Pelagic marine microbial communities from North Sea - COGITO_mtgs_100423 | ecosystem: Environmental > Aquatic > Marine > Epipelagic | place: Germany:Helgoland, sampling site Kabeltonne...
ACTAATTGCTGTAACCTACACCTTTGAAAGGGTGGTGGGGAAAGTGGACTAAAATTTATTGCTTAGCGAAATGAAACAAACAAATACTTGAGATAAGGAATACTTGGACTTAGTGATGGTTTTGTGCAGCTTGAATGAGATAAGGAATAGATTTTACTTACGGATTTCAGCTTTGAAAGAAAGGGTTTACATTTTATGTTTTTTGAATGATATCACTATTAATATATAAATCTAGAATAATATTAATAATAGCTATTTGCGCGTTGGAAAGCGGCTATTTTACATAATGGCGTTATAGGGCAGAAAGTGAATGAATGTACCTATAACTGCGCATTATGTAAATATAGCTTTGGGAAAAAATATCTTAAAATTTATTAAATCATTTCATTCTCAAAAAGCATATAATCTTCTTTGCTTTTAAGTCCTATAATTTTCTTGATTTTAATTGAGTTTATTTTTTTTATATCGCACATTTCAGATAAACCTGTTATTCCATTTTCTACAAGCAATCTATTACCTGAAAATTGATCTTCATTATCAAAGTTTTTATTTCCTTTAAAACTTATAACACCAATTACTCTCTTTATTTCTGAGAAAGATTTTAATGTATATTTAGAACCGCCTTTAGTACTGCTTTGAATTAAAATTAATCCTTTGGATAAACCTGCTTGAATTCTACTGGCTTTACTCCCCGAAAATTGATCTTCAGGTTTATTGGGGGGATTTTCTGAAATCAATAATCCATTGTTATTCAATACTTTTTCAGCCAATTCTTTAGTTATTTTTGATGAAGTCCTTTCATAATTTAATCCTCCCGAAAGAACACCTGTTACATTTGCAAAAACAGTATCACCATCTAAAATGGAATTTTTATCAATACCCTCTACTAAACCATTACAAATTGACCATTTTTGTGAAAAATAGTTTCCTACTTTATTTGCTATTGCATTGCCTAAATCATCAGATTTTCTAGAACCAATTATAGCAATACAATTACTTAAGTTATCTTTATTACCTTTTAAATATAGAATAGCTGGAGGATTTTTAATCTCCTTTAATAAAGTAGGATAAGAATCACAAAGTAATGAAACTAATGCTATATTACCTTCAGCACAATCTTCAATAATTCTATCAGCTAATGGTAAACTTTCCAAAATACCTTCTTTAGTAACTTTACCACCAAGCATATTACCCAATAAATCAATATCATTGATATATGATTCAATGTCATTTAACTTCTTTTTGATAAATGCATCACCAACTCCTTTAATAAGAGATAATGCAAGAATATGTTTAATTTTAATGTTCATTTACTATGTTTATAATGTGACCACATCCATTACCTCCAAACCTTGGGGATAAACAAGAGTAAAACTTATTACCTCGTTGACGATTTATTTTTATTTGCATCTTTTTACCACAATTTGGACAGTCTTTATTGCTTAGAGGTAAAATTAAATAAAATAAAGCAACAAAAAGAATGTTTTTCGCGCCTCTATTTCTTAATTGAGTTGCTATCTCATAAGCAGTAGCTGATGATGTAAATTGATCATCAATAATAATTATATTCTTATTATTTAAACTATAATAGATATCAGTTGATAAATATTGAGCAATAAATTGTCTTCTAGAATTATAGTTCGGTCTATTTCTTAAACTACCTATAACGTTTTGATCCCAATGAAAAAGCTTAACTTTAGTAATATTACTGTTGATTAAATCGAAAATCTGCTCCATTTTTTTTGGAGGGTTGGTTGTTCTTTTATCAGAAACATAAGACAGGTAATCCCATTGAAAATTATCTTGTGCTTCTACTTTTTGCAAATAATTAGAAACCGACAAGGCCAATTTTTCAAGAAAATCAATTGATCTATTTGGATTATCAATTTGAAAGTATTTATCAGCTCTAGCATACTTATCACATTCACCATCTTCTTGTCTCGCTAAACAACGAAAAGCAGTAAAACCTTTACTATGTTTTTGAAATTTGAACTTAACAGCTTTTGAGGATTCTAAACCTTGAAAAACAGCTTCTAGGGCTAATAAATTCTTCAAGGGATTTGCTATTATATTACTTACTTCTTGAAAATCTTTAGCATAATAAGTAGGCCCTTCTTTCATTGGTTTCCAATCATCACCAATACCATCTCTAATTTCTTTTACATAAGTTTTATAAAATTTTGTGAGTACTGTTCGTATATTTAATAACCTACCCAATGCGACATCCAACCAACTATCACCCACAAAAATAAAATTATCTTTATTCTGAAAAGCAGTACTCAATTCTGGATTTGAATTGATAAAATCTCTTGTTTTTTTATCATTAGGTTTGTCTGCTAAACTTAAAAAAGGTAAATTAAAAATTTGTTTTGAAATGGGTTCAACATATCTAGGATGACTATCTGATACAATATATATTTTATTATTTTTTGAAATTTGTTCTTTAATAAAATTAAGAGCACCAGGAAACACATATTTCCTTATTAAAGAAACATCAGTTGTATCTAAACCATCCTTCATTTTCTTAAAATAAGGATGTGTAGTATTTGTTAATGTACCATCTAAATCTAAAAATATAATCATAGCAGTTTTTATATTTTATCATTTTAATAATTCATAAAGATTATCACTTTCCCACTCCTCTTACCTCACGATTATAAATTTCTTTAAATAATAAGTTCTTAAATAACATATTGGCTTTGTCATCAGTCATTTTATTATAGAAATCTAATTTTGTATTAATGAAATTTAAGAACTCTCCATCTACCTCTTCATCAAATTTATCTTTAATGTTACTTTTAGTATTTTGTTTATTGAAGTAGGTCATTAATTCTTGATTATCATACAAGTTTTTCTTTACTCTATTAAAATCAACCTTATCTTCATCTGTTAAGTCTAAACCAAAAGTATCGTTCAAAACTTTAATGATGTTTGATAAATAATCTACATCTTCTTCATTAGGTTGCGTTCCACCTGAAGATGTCATACCATAATCTTCTCCATCTTCTGTAACTAAAGACAAATCTTTCTCAAATTTATATTGAATTTTGTAACTATCTAATTCAACATCATTCACTACATCCAATGGTAAATTACTTTTTACAAAAGGAAGTTTTTTTAATAATGCTGCAAGAAATACATATTTCTTTTCTAAATCTACATCTGTAAACGTAATTATCTGACTTAAAAATCGATATATTTTTATAAAAGATTGTGCAGAACTTTTAAAATTCAGTTGCTCTTCTTCCTCTAACTCATCTGCAAAACGTGAAGAAATGGTATTTAAAATAGGTTGAAGTAATTCAAAATTATCTCCTTTTCTAAAAAAGATAGCTGCAAAAGCTTCTACTTCACTCTCGTAAAAAACATTGTGACTTTCTACATCATTTAAAATATCGTACAAACTATTTGGATCTGTTTCATTTTCTTCTTCAATGAAATTTTTACCATAATAATGTTGAAAATCTTTTTGAATCAATTCTGGATCATTTACAAAATCCAATACCATCGTTTTATCTTTACCTCTTCGATTTCTATTTAATCGAGACAGTGTTTGTACCGTATTTGCACCACCTAATTTTTTATCTACAAACATGGTATGTAACAAAGGTTCATCAAACCCTGTTTGAAATTTATTAGCAACAATTAAGATTCTGTATTTAGGTAACTTTAACGCTTCAGGAATACTTATTTTCCCCTCTAAATTATTCATATTGGTTTCTGTGTACTCCTCTCCTGTTTCATCATCTTTTACAGTTCCAGAAAATGCCACCAATGCTTTATATGGCAGATTTTTCTCAGCCATTATCTCATCAAACTTTCTTTTGAAACGAACTGCGTGCAATCTAGATTTTGTAACCAACATTGCTCTTGCTTGTCCTTGAATTTCGTTCTGAGTTTTACTCGTAAAATGATCTAAAATAATGTTCGCTTTTTTGTCTATTGCGTGGTCTTGTAAATCTACATAATTGGCTAAAACACGAACTGTTTTCTTTTTATCATACTCTTTATCATCAATTTCTGTTCTTTTAATGAGTTTGTAATATCTCTTGTAAGAAATATAGTTTTTAAGCACGTCTTTTATAAAGCCTTCTTTAATGGCTTGCTCCATTGTATATTCATCAAAAGCAGCAATTTGTTCATCTTTTTTAGTACCAAAAAGCTCTAGTGTTTTTGGTTTAGGAGTGGCAGTAAATGCAAATTGAGAAATATTAGGTTGTTGCCCTTTTTTAGCAATATCCTCTGCAATAATTTCATCTACTGTTTTTATATTTTCTTCATCTTTTGCTGCATCTGCTAGACTTAGTGCTTTACGCATATGTCTTGAGGTTTCACCAGATTGTGAACTATGTGCTTCGTCTATTAAAATGGCATAATTTCTATCTTTAAAATGCCCAACAACATCAGAAATAATTGGGAATTTTTGAATGGTTGTTATGATAATTCTTTTCTTATCATTAATAGCATCTTTAAGATCTTGTGCCGTAGTTTTTTCATCTAAATAAGCAACTACGCCAGGTGTATTGTCTAACTGACGAATGTTATCTTGTATTTGTTTGTTTAGCACCCTTCTATCTGTTACTACAATGATAGAATCAAACAAGGCTTTTTCATCTGTGTACTTTTGATAAAAATTTGCCAAACGATATGCTAACCAAGTAATGGTATTTGATTTTCCTGATCCTGCTGAATGCTGAATTAAATAGTTTTTACCTGTACCTTCTTTTTGTAAGGCTTCTAAAACCCTGTTTACAGCTCTTCTTTGGTGAAAACGTGGAAATAATAATTTTGTAGATTTCTTTTCTTCTAGTTTTTGTGTTGCAGGATTATATACTTTTTCTTTATCTGTTTGTACACTGATAAAATTTTGCACCAAACTTAATAACGAATCTTTTCGTAACACATCTTCCCATAGATAGGATACTGCAAATCCATTTGGATTTGTATTGTGTAGTGATTTATTAAAAGGTAAAAAGAAAGTCGATTTCCCTTTTAATTGCGTTGTCATTAACACTTTTTCTGTACCCACTGCAAAATGCACCAAACAACGCTTGAACTCCAAAAATGGTTCTCCTTTTGGGCTACGATCTTGCATGTATTGCTTAATAGCATTGTAATGATTTTGACCTGTTAACGCATTCTTTAATTCCATAGTTACAACAGGAATTCCGTTAATAAATAACACAATATCAATTTCATTATTATTGCGATTGGAGTATTGCAACTGACGTACCAAACCTAATCTGTTTTTCTGATAGGTTTCTTCGTGTTCTGGTGATTTGTTATGAGAGGGTTTAAAGTAGGTTAAGTAAATTTTTTGACCTCTATCTTTTATACCATTTCTTAAAACATCTAAGGTTTTATTCTTACTGATGTTTTTAGCAACTGTTTGTACAATTTTATCATCAGTTTGTGAACCATATTGCGTTTGTAAAGCTTTATATGCTTTCGGCTGTGTGCTTTTTATAAAAGCAATAATTTCTGATGGAACTACACACAAATCTTTATCGTATAAAGCTGGAGAAATGCTATGATATTCTTTTACTGAATTTGTTAAATAGTTTTCTATGTGTGCTTCAAAATGTATTTCTTTCGTACCTGATGCCATAACTTATTCCGTTAATGTATTAAAAGAGGCTTCATTCTCTAATTCTTTAGATATTTTCTTTTTATTTTTTACACCTAATTTTTTAAGTTTTGTTGCTTGTAGTATCAGATTATCATTTCCTGTACTTAATTGTTTAAAAGAATCTGAGTAAGAAGATTGTGCTCTTTCTAAATGTGTACCTACTTTTTCTAAATTCTCTACAAACCCTACAAATTTGTCATATAATTTTGCACCTCTATCTGCAATAGCGATTGCATTTTGATTCTGATATTCACGTTTCCATAAATCTACAATTAATTTTAAAGACGTTATTAAATTGGTAGGGTTCATTAATAAAATACGTTTGTCATACGCGTAGTTCCAAAGATTAGCGTCTGCCTGCATTGCAGCAATATACGCTGGTTCACTTGGTATAAACATCATTACAAAATCTAACGCTTTATCATAATCATCATAGCCTTTTGTGCTTAAAGCAATTATATGGTTTTTTATTGCGGAAATATGCGCATCTATTTCACGCTTTTGTTCTTCTGGATCTGCTGCTGCTAAATATCTTGTAAATGCATTTAAAGAAACTTTAGAATCGATGATTACATTTCTGTTATCTGGATATTTAATTACGGCATCTGGACGCATTTTCTTATTTTCTGAATCTGAACGCAAAGGCTTTCCGTTTTCATCTAACAATTGATGCTCCATAAAGTATTCTTCATCTTTACGTAAACCCGATTTTTCTAGAATACTCTCTAAAATCATTTCCCCCCAATTTCCTTGGGTTTTGGCTTCGCCTTTTAAAGCATTGGTTAAGTTAATAGCATCTTGACTAATCTGCTCGCTTTTGGCTGCCAGTTCTTTTACTTTTTCTTCTAAAGAAAAACGTTCTTTACTCTCTTTATCATAAACATCTTCTACTTTGGTTTTAAACTCTTTGATGTCTTTATTTAAAGGATTTAATAACTCCTTAATCTTAGACTCATTGAGTTCTGAGAACGATTTTGTATTGTCTTTTAATATTTTGCTGGCAATATTTTGAAACTCTGTATTAAATTGAGTTCTTAAGTCCTTTATTTCTTTTTGTTCTCTTACTAGCTTTTCTTCTAAAGAAATGTTTTCTGCTTTAGCTGTTGCTAAACTTTCATTGGTATTATTGAATTTCTCTTTAAAATTACTTAACTCTTCTTTTAAATCTTTTACTTCTTTTTCTTGTTGCTGAATGGTGTTTTTTGAAGCGGTTAAGTTGGCTGTTTTAGTAGCTAAATCACTGGAAACCGTTTTGTTTTCTTCTATTTTATTTTTGATGTTTTCTTCTAAATCTGTTATTAGCTCTGTTTTTTCTTTTAATGTTTTGGTAAGAGAACTTTCATTTGCATTTAACTTGGCCTGTTCTTTTTCTAACACTGAAACTTTATTTTCTGAGATTTCAACTTCATTTTTTAAATCTAAAATTTGAGTTTCTTTTTCTGAAATATCTCTTTTTTGTTGTTGAAGCTCGCTATTGGTAGTTGCTTTAAATTCTGCAAATTCTTTATCTAAACTTGCATAGGTATTTTGACTACCTTCTTTGTATAGATTTAAGGATTTACTGGCTTTTAAATTGGCAATGAACCAACCTATTACAAAACCTAAAATGACTCCTAATACAATGTATAATACAATTTCTAACATTTCTTTTTCTTTTATACAATTTTACTTTTTTGGCGGTTGCCAATCTCTTACATCTATTTTACCTGTGACTGCTTCACTAATGATGGATTGACGATAAGATTTTAGTTTTTTGATTTGAGTTTCAATTAATTTATGAGTTTTATCAATAATATCCATTTTAATTTGGATAAAATTAATTATTTCTTCGATTTCATTGTTTGGAGGCAATGGAAAACTAAAATTTAAAACCTTCGTTTGAGAAATTGTGGGAATTGTACTCCCTATAACATTCGTTTCAATTTGATATTTAATATAATTTGTGCGCAATAAATTATATAAATAATCTGAATTTATTTTTACAGACTTTAAAACAAGAACTTGAGGATTAATAGTAGCTTTCTTTTTTAAATTTTTAACTATACCAACTTTACCATATGTTGACCCAGTTTTAACCATTAAAATATCATCATTATAAATTTTAATTTCGGGAGACTCTTCATATTTCTCCCAACTTATATAAGTTGAAATATCGAAAGTCATATAATTTCCTTTCATATTTGAAGGGCTAATCGTAATTGCACCTTCATTTTCTCCAACTATATCAGAAGTAGTATAGCCTCTATATCCTATTCTACCATAGGCTTCTGCAATTTGCTTCAATTTCACAACCTCCCAATGTTCAGGAATTATACCCAACCACTCAATACCAGAATCTTTTAGTGGTGCATTTTTATTTAAACCTTTGGTTACAGCTTCATTAATAATGGCTTTTCTTTGGGCTTGTAGTTTTTTTATAAGGTGCTCTTTCTTTTCTATTAACGCATCTATAATTTGGGTTTTGTGATCTAAATAATTGGCTATTTGGGTTTGTTCTTGTAGTGATGGGGTCAATAAATATAAATTTCTAACTTCTTCGTTATTAATACCAGCTTGTGCTCCTCCAGTTTGATGAGTTAATATTTGTTTTCTCATAGATAAAAACATATAGTACAAATATCTAGAGTACGATTTTGCATTGTTTTCATCAATTGCAACTACGGATTGATTTGCACAAGCTCTAAAAGTTAAATATCCAATATTTGCACATGTTGCACCTGTTAATGCTATAAGCACAGTATTAGGCTTAATCCATTTTGTAGAACTTTTATTTAAACCTAATTCTGTTATAAATTTTTCTGCACTAATAATTTCTCTATTTTGTAGTTTCCCTGAAGGTAACCAAGGTATTTTTCCATTCTCCCAATAATCGGGTTTCACGGTTGAAGGCGTTCCACCTGCATAAGGATTTGCAATATGTTTAACTTTACAAACTGCCCAATGAGATGGTATTTTAGAGTACCAAATGTTCTTGGTTATTTTATATGATTCGTATTTCTTCATTATACCAACAAATCATTTAAAAGTTTAGCAATGTCTTTTTCTAACTCAATAATTTCTGTTTTAATTTCAGCAGCAGGTTGTAAACCTTTGTATTCGTAAAAATATTTGGTAAAATTAATTTCGTAACCAATGCGTGTTTTGTCGTAATTTATCCACGCTTCTGGTACGTGAGGCAACACTTCTTGTTCAAAATAGGTTTCTATATCTTGGCTTAAAGGCACATTTTCTTTGTCACGTTTCTTACTATCTGGTTTTGGGTTGCCTTTGCTTAGTACCTTTTTACCTTCTTTGTACAAAGGTTGTTCTATGGTTAGTTGGTAATAACCAAAATCGTCATTTTCAAATATTTTGCAATGTTCGTTTTCTTCAAATTTGGTGTATAAGTCTAATAAATTGGCAATATGTTCTTGCGTTAATTCGTTTCGTTTGTTTCCTAAACTCTTTTTGTTAGAACGTGCAAAAATATGTGCAGTTTCTTCTTTTCCTTTGGCATTTGTACCAATTACTTTGCTTGCATTCCCATTGATTAATTGCACTTTTCCTTTTCTTTCTTCGGTTTTTTTATTGGTTAAAAACCAGATATAGGTGTTAATGCCTGTGTTGTAAAACAAATCTTTAGGTAAGGCAACAATACATTCTAGCCAATCGTTTTCTATAATCCATTTACGTATGTTGCTTTCGCCAGAACCAGCATCACCTGTAAACAAAGGAGAGCCATTGGTAACTACGCCAATTCTAGATCCAGATTTGGTATCCATTTTAGCAATCATATGTTGTAAAAACAATAATTGGCCATCACTGGTTCTTGGTGTGCCTGCATAAAAACGTCCTGCAGGGTTTAAGGCTTCGTTTTCTATAAACAATTTGTCCTTTTTCCATGTAACCCCATAAGGCGGATTTGCCATCATATAATGAAACTGCTTGCCTTGAAAAAGATCTTCTGTAAACGAGTTTCCGTGTTTTACATCTCTTGGATTTTCACCAGAAATTAAGGCTTCAGATTTTGCAATTGCACAAGATTGCTCGTTTAATTCCTGTCCGTATGTTAAAATAGTAGGTTTATTTTGGTTGTCTTTACAAACTTCATCTAAAATGAAATTCTTTCCTAAATTTACCATTCCACCAGTACCACAGGCAGGATCAAAAATAGTTCTGATGATTCCTGGTTTGGATAATTCTTCTTTTTCTGGTGTAAAAATAATGGCATTCATTAGTGCAATTACATCTCTTGGGGTAAAATGTTCTCCTGCCGTTTCATTGGATTGCTCGTTAGAAATACGAATCAATTCTTCAAAAACATAGCCCATAGAATGGTTATCTATGGTATCTTGATGCAAGTCTATTTTGCAGATGGCATCAATCATTTCATACAACAAACGGTTTTTTACCAAACGCGCAATTACTTTATCGAACTGAAAGCTTTCTAAAATATCACGAACTTCTATATTGAAACCATTTAGATAATTGTTAAAATTGATTTCTATGTATTGTGGCTCGTCTTTTAAAGAATGTAAAGTGTGTTTTGAGGTGTTGTAATAGGTTAAACCTCCTGCAGCTTTCTTTAAGATTGGATCTAGCTTATCTTCACTTACTTTGTCTTTAAAATTGTTGTAAGTATCTCTAACGTTTTGACTGACGTTTTCTAACATACAATCTAATCTACGAATTACCGTAAACGGAAGGATTACATCTCCTATTTCGTTTTTTCTGAAAGCGTCTCTTAATACATCATCTGTGATTTGCCAGATAAAACCTACGTCTACGTTATTTGTTGTATTGCTCATTTATTATTATGTTATTGTATAGTACAAATATATATATTGTTTATGCAGTGTAAGTGCGCAATTTAAAAATTTAAGTAATTTGATGCTTTATCACCCAATATATATTCTGGGTTATTTTCTTTTAGAAAATCTATAGTTCCCTGAATATCTTTAATTAATTCTATTGCTAAGTTATGGTTTTCTCTTTTTGCTAAACTTGAATAAGAAATCTCTCTGCCTTTCGTTATTTTCTGTCTTTTAGCATTCCAAAAATTAAAAGTATCTCCTGAGTAAATTCTTTTGTAATTTGTTAAAATACACCTATCGTGTTCTCTTCTTGTTAGAATTAATGTGAACTTTGGTCTTTTACCTAAAACTGTTGTTAATGCATTTATTATTTTCTGTTTAATTTCTTCATATTGATAATCTGAATTTGCAGGATTTGTAACTACAATTATATTTGCCTTTGTAAAAGAATCTTTGCAAATTATTTTTAGATATTCAATTAAATTAAGATCAATAGTGTCTGTATCTGTATCCTTATTTTTTAATATAAACGGATCTATAATTAGGACATCTGTAAGAGGGAAAGAGTAGCTTTCTAAATCGTTCCAAGTTTTAAAATCATCTCCATTTATTCGCCATTTTTTCTCAAAATTATAATCATTTTGGTTTAAAAAAAGCTTATTAAAAATTTCTATTTCTTCACCTACATTTCCAACTAATACGCATCCTGAATCTTTAAATTTATCTGTTTCTTGATCTTCCAATAAATACGCTGATGTTAATTTAGTAGCACAAAAACCATTTGAACTATTTGACTTTAATGGCCTTGACGGTTCATTATAATCAAATTTGATTTCGTTATGTTCCCCTATTCCTTGGCTTAAAGTAGTAATCCATTGCAATAATAAAGGGTTTTCTTTCAAATCATTTTTTGGGAAATTAAAATATACATTCAGTTGTTTTTTTAATAACTTATTACAATCATCAAAAAGTTTGTGGCTTTTAGATTTTATAAAGGAAATTAAATTTGCTTTGTCTATGTATATATCCATATTATAAAATATCAAAGGCTAAATTAGAACTCACATCAAAAAAACCAGAACCAAATTCATTTGTAAATTTACCATCCTTCCTGTAATTCATTGAATACGGTTTAGCGTCTTTATCGAAATAATAAGCTTCAAATGGAACTTGGGCATTTTCTTCTTTTTCATTTATCTGCTTAACTATAATCTGAGACATTCTAATCATATACTCTGAATGCGTTTCTAAAATAAAACGTATTCCAAAATTATCGAAAGCATCTAAGAATAACTCTGCCAATTTAGACTGAAGCTTTGGGTGTAAATTAGCTTCTGGTTCTTCAATAGCTATAATATTGGTGTTATAATCTTCAGATGTTTTTTCCTTTTTTTCTAAAATACTTGAAGCGATACTTAATAAAATTGAAAAAAGCTGACCAGCACCAAAACCTTTATCAGACAAACTAAACCAAATATTATCTTCTTTAATTTCAATTTTAGAAACTGTGGATTCATATGTAGTTATTCTATAATCCTCACCAATATCAAAATTCTCTTTTGACATCCACTTACTTATAAATTCTTTAACCCGTTTATCCAGTTGCATTTGGTTTTCGGAATATTGTTTTATCAAATAATTAATATCAACATTTTTATTTTCATGTATAAATAATTTACTTTGATTACTTCTGTGAGGGCTTAAATGTTGTATGCTAAAAGACAATGCTGATAAAACCTCATCACCTAATTTATTGGCTTTATCTATCTCTAAGCTTTCATCAGAGTTTTTAAAATCGTTCTTTCTTTTTTTATTCCCTAAGTTGTTATCTACTAAATACTTTGGCAAAACTGTCCTAATAATTTTATCAATTCTTCTATTTGTACTATCAAATTCATCAACAGAAAAAGTTGGACTAAACCTTAAACGATCATTACTGTTGTGTGCTATTTCATTTCGCTTTTTTTGAAGTATTTTTAATTTTTTCTCACCATCGAAAAGACTTTGAGTCAAGTTAAATATCTCTTTCTTCTTTTCACTTATATTAGCCTTATGTCTATTTAATAAAGCTTCTCTAACCAAATCCTTATGTTCTCTTTGAAAGTCCTCATAGCTTGATTCATCACCTAATTCAATTAATTGAATTTCTTTACTAAGGTTTTCTACTTCAACATCAAGGTTTTTAATTTTTTTCTTATTTTCATTAACAAGCTTTGTAATTGTTTCTAATAAACCTAATATTTCTTGAATTTCATTTTCTTCTTCATTTTTATTAATATCATTTTCGTTAAAAAAAAGAGCATCAACTTGGAGTTGGTAAGTATTTGTGCTTAAAAAATTCACTTCTATAGTTGCACCATCAGATCTTACTAACTTTAGCTTTTTAAGAGAACCACTTAGAAAATGTTCATTTGGATGAAATATGATGGATATATTAAACCCTTTATTCCGATATTCAAAAAGAATTTCATTTTTTGAATTGGAAAAATTGACTCTATTAATAGCGTTTTTAAAACTTTCTACTTTATGCTTATAAAAATTTTCTCCTTGAAAATTCAATTCCAAATGATTGTTAGAACTAACATAATCTTTGAGAAGTAATAATGATTTTATAACCGTAGATTTTCCTGAATTATTTTTACCTGTAAAAAAGGTAATAGGGGCTAAATCTAAATTCCAAGTCTCTTTAATTTTTCTGAAATTTGATAATTTGATATTTTCCATGTTAGAAAACATCTTCATTTTATGACTGATATTTAGCTTGGGTTGGTATTTAAAAATTAACTGTTTTTCCAATGCAATTAATTCCTCCTTCTTATCTACTTCTAGAAATCTTAGGTAAAAATTATCTTTGATAAAATTTACTGTTCCTGAACCTGGTTTTACCTTGTATATTCTACCAATATTTTTTCTAAAAGCACTTTGGTCTATCCCTGGAAAACCATCACTTTCCCTTAAAATAGGGTATTTTAGTTGATAAGCATCTTTTTCTAAATCATGCACTTGAGCTCTATATTCTATATATTTTGGATTTAAATGCTGACGAATAATTCTATTGTATAAACCATTTACACCAGAGCCAGTGCCAATGTATACCATATTATCTGTGGCATTATCAAACCAAAAACAAAGACCCTTTGCTTTAGGAATAAGCATTTTTAAATCTGGATCTTTTGGATTTATTTTTTTAAGTTTAGTAATGTTTAACATAGTTCGTTTTGCTATAATATGATTATGATTTCAATATGAAATATTAGAAATTAAAATGATTTATTAGAAATTTTATATTTATGACTAATATTTAATTTGGGTTGATGCATATTGATCAACTCTTTTTCTAAAGCAATTAATTCTTGTTTACTTTCCATCTCTAAATATTTTAAATAATAATTTTCTTTGATATAATTTACAGTACCTTCACCTGGTTTTATGTTAAAGGTTCTACCTACGTTTTTTCTAAAAGCACTTTGGTCTATACCTGCTTTTAAAACTCCTTTTACTTTTTTCATTATTGGGTGTTGCAATTGAAAAGCATCTTTTTGTGAATGTTTTTCACTTCTGTACTCTATGTATTTTGGGTTCAAATGTTGACGAATGATTCTGTTGTATAAACCATTTACACCAGAACCTGTACCAATATACTTAATCTCATCTGAAACTTTATCACACCAAAAATAGATGCCCTTTTCTTTAGGAACTATTACTTTTAAATTTGAGTCTTTTGGATCTACTTTCGTAAGTTTTGAAATATTTATCATAATTATTTTTTTGTTGTTACAAAGATGATAAATAAGTGTGCGTTATAAATGCATACTTATTTATCTTCGATGCTAATGTTATAGATAATGTCATGCTCTACATCTTTTCTGATTTCAAAAATTTCGTTTTTTAAAGGTAGATCTTCTGAACTTAACCATTGCTTAGGTTTTATTCCATGTGCAATACCACCATCAATACGTATCGTAAATTCCGTTTGATTTCCTCTAAAAGTAAAAAACCTATAATGAGGTAATTTATCTTCAAAAATGACATCGGTTTCAAAATCAAATTCAGATGATAGTTTGTTCAAATCGTGGACATAATCTGCAGTATCTAAATAATTATGAGTGATGTATTTTGGATAATTAGGGCTACGAAAAGCTTTTTTACATAGATGCACCTCTAATTTAGAAACTTCTATTGGCCAAAGTTTTTTAACTTGATTGACAAACTGCAACATGAGTCGTAGTGATAATTCCGATTGATTATAAGTATCAAAATAAGAGACACTATACGTTTGATCTTTAATTTTAGGCATCAATTCATCTGTTCCTTTAAGATTCACTGTCATTAATTTACAGACATCATTACTCAAAGTATTACTAGGTATGTTGCCTTTAATACGAGATTCATATAAGTTTCCAGAAGATATTTCAGGCACATCAAAATGTGGATATTCTTCTACCTCTACTTCTTCAATTTTAAAGAGTTTTTCAGATTTATTTACTGACCAATTTTCATTTAAGGTATCATAAGATCCAAGAGATACATATGAAACCGTTTCATTTTTTTGATTTGTAATTGAAAGATGCACAGGGAATCCTGAAATTTGATGCTGAGACCCTTGCTTTACATTAAAGTTATGAGACAGTAAAAATGCCGTTAGTTTTTCTTGATTGTTTTGAAAAGAAACTTTGCCCTCAACCACTAAATTAATTTTTATTTGTTCTCTTTTTAATTTTTCTAACCATAACAACTCTTCAATCTCCCAATCTGTTATGCTATTATTGATATGAACATTAATTTCTTTAATACCAAAATGGTAATTTATACGATTTATCTCATCATTTAAAGAACCAAATACTAAACTTGTTTTATCTTTTATTTGTTCTAGTTCTTTTGGCATCTTGTTTTCTAAAGCAAACTGCAGCCATTCTATAGCTAACAATCTATCTAAATCTTCAATATGCCATTGTGTAATTCTATCTACCAAACATTTTGTACAAGCGGTTTGACAACTACAATTTTGTAAAACATCTAATGCAAGCTTCAGTATTTTATCTGCATACAATCTAAATTGCG
>Ga0115548_1001024_pt1 | contig 15432 bp, 20 predicted proteins | sample COGITO_mtgs_1004_4_FD_87187 | JGI IMG/M metagenome (GOLD analysis project Ga0115548, IMG submission 87187) | Pelagic marine microbial communities from North Sea - COGITO_mtgs_100423 | ecosystem: Environmental > Aquatic > Marine > Epipelagic | place: Germany:Helgoland, sampling site Kabeltonne...
AAACAGGGCTTGACTGTCGCTAAAGATCTTATGGGTCTGCAATATGAAAGAGCATTAAAGTATGTAGGTGAAGAGACATTTACTGGAGATGTTAAAAAAATATTTAAAACTCCTACAGAGCAAACAGACGAGGTATTTGGTGAAGCTCAAATCTTTACTGGACTAACTGATGACGCAGAAGATTTAGTTTCTCCATTATTAATTCCTGCAAAGTTAGATAGTATTGTCGCTGTAGCAGCAGACTTACGTAAAACTAAACCTGAATTATGGGATGATCAAAAAACAGTAATAGATAATTTATATGAACTCGCTGCCAATAAAGAGTTAAGAGAAAATGGTGAAATAACAGATCTTTTAATTGACTATGGAATAAGTTTTGATGACTTTACACTAGCTGTTGTAGGCTCAGGTTCAGAGGCAGGTAAAGTACTTCAGAAACTATCTATGATTCGTAAGGCAGCTCCTATGAATGTTAGAGCTAACGCAAAGGCAAAAGTAGAAGCTGATATAGCAGGGTTTTGGAAAAGAATAGAAAACGTTAGACGTGGTGGTATGGTTTCTATGATTAAAACGGCATCAAGAAACTTAATGTCAACTGTAATACGTTCTCCTACTGAAGGACTTGTTAATGTTATGGAAAGTGTACTTCGTGCAGGTGCAGGAGGAAACATTGGAGAAGCAGTAAAAACTGCTATACCCTTTGGCGGTAGAAATACTTGGACAGATAGTTTTAAACATGTTGAATATATGTTTAAGGGTAAAGAGACTAGAGATGTAGTAGATTATATACTTAAACGACCAGAGTTAATGGGCGAGTGGACAGGAATGTTTGACACCATAAATGAGATACGAAGAAAAACAAATGGTACAGGTAAAGTACTACCCATATTAGAAAAAGGTGTAGACACTTTAAATGTTTTTAATAGATGGCAAGACCATATGACCAGACGTTCTATATTTTTAAGTAAACTACGGCAACTAACTAAAGAACAGTATGGCATTGACCTAGATAAAACTTTAGATGAAGGTGGTATAATAGAATTACTAGGAAACAAAACAACTCTAGTTCCTAAAGGTAAACCTAGATTTGAACAGTTAATTGAACAGAGTACTCGTAGAGCATTGGAAATTACCTACGCTGCACCGCCTAGTACAGCACCCTTCAGAGAAGCAGCAAGCTTTATGACTAAGTATGGTCTTACAACAGTAGCACCATTTCCACGTTTTATGTTTTCATCTATGGAGTACATGGCAGAAAGTTCAGCAGGCATTGGTAATGTAGTTATGCGTAGAGTATTAGGAAAAACTAAAGGCCCACTGACTGACCAAGACAGACAGAATATATCACGTAATTTAGTTGGAGCTGCAGCTATCATGGCAGCAATGAAAATGCGAGGGTATGATATTATAACAGGTGAGTCATCCGAACCTACCTCTGCTGATTGGAAAGATTTAGATATGGGAAAAGGTAAAGAAATGGATACTACTCCTTTGTTCCCTTTAAGGCAGTATCTTTTTATTGGAGAACTTTTTGCTCGTGTAGCAAAGGGTACGTTAGATGACTGGGAAAATATAGCTAAAGATGCAGCCGAAACATTCTTAGGTTCTAACATGAGAACAGGCACAGGCAATGTTATGATTGACGGTATTACTGGGTTATTAAATCAAGAGAGCGATTTAGTCGGAAAAGAAAAAGCATTTAAAACGTTAGGTGGTATGTTAGGAAACTATGCAGCTACCTTTGGCATACCTGCTGGGCAAATTCCTGAAATACAGAGAGCATTAGGATATAGAACATCTGAACCTAAAGACGTAGCTACTGATCCTATGTTAGGAGAGGGTACATTCTTTGATAATTTTATACGACCTGCTAGACAGCGTGGGTTAACTACTATATTTTCACCTGCAGAAGAAGCTAAGTTAGACAAAAGACAAATGTTGTATAAAGAGACAGTAGAAAAAACAGGATTTGAAACCTTGGCTAATTTACTATTTGGTATGAGACTAGAGGATAAAGATGATGAGTGGGGAGAGTATCTAACACGTAAGGGTTTATTAGATTATAAAATCGGCAGTTCATCAGAAATACCATCTATAAAAAGAAAAGAAACAGAAGTCTTTAGAGAATATCTACCTATGGTAGTAGAGCTATACATGGATGAAGAAGATGAATTAAGAAAAGAGTATAAGAAAAAAACTGCAGAAGAGAAAAATTTAGCAGGTAAAGAAGACTCTTATATCAATGATAAATTAATTGGTAGACTTAAAACAGATTTATCTGCCATGAAGACATTAGTAAAAGATGAGGCGTTAGAAGATGTAGATACCTTACTACAGGCACAAGTTGAATGGAGAAGGGTTTCTAAAGGAGATCGTAAACGTGCAAGACAAGACTATATAGAAACATTTGGAGAAGAACCTAAATATAGCGATGAAGAAACTATGAGATTTTTAATTGAAATTGCTAAAGAAGGTAAAATAAGTTACATTAAATAAACAAAAGGGGGCGTTAAGCCCCCTAAGTGTTTCTACCTATTGTCTCCACTACCATTTATCTTTCCTCTATCAAACCTGCTACTGAGTTTCCTTTCGTTAAGACTTGCTATCATACCTAGTGACATGTTTAGATCCTGTGCCAGTGCAGCGCAGTACCACAGAACATCTCCTATCTCACTAGCTATCTGTTCTTTCCAATCACTTGGTTGGTTCTCTATGCCATCACGCATAACCTTCTTAACTTTGTTAGCTACCTCACCTGCTTCTCCTGCTAGTCCTAGTGCAGGGTAAAGTATCTTATGTTCTGGTGGATATACAGCAGTTCTAATTGCTGATCTTTGATATGCATTAAAGTCAGACATGTTGTACTTCTCCTTGAGCCATTGATCTACTTCCTTTTTTAGTTTGTTCATACTTAGTTACTCGCTTTAGGTTCTCCTCCCATGCTTTATTGAATCCTCTATTCCATTCCCTGTGCTGCATGGTATCTCTATGGAATGGATTACCTACACGACCACGTTTAAAATCTTCATAGCCTCGCTGAAATTGAACCTTCAGTGGGGCATCATATTTTCCAAGGCCACGTTCTGCTCTCGTTAAATTTTTCTTCATTTAAAGCTCCACTAGTTCTACGTGAGAATTAGTATAGGGTACATGAAAGAACTGTTCACCCTTTAATATCCTGCCACCCCAAGCTTCTTTAACTTCACAGTTTTCTAGTAACTCACTACCTATTTTCCAAGCTGCTTTACAATCTCTGCGTATAACATAAAAATCTAAATACCTTCTGCCTTCCTGCGTAGTATCCAAAGCATGTAACTTGTTAATAAGTTTATGCTTACGGTAAGGTATTCGTATCTCTTCCCATGTAGTATTCCACTCACCTGTCCACTGGTTCTTCATCTCTACTTCAGAGTAGTATGTCGTGTCATCCATGCGACTGGTAATGTCAAAAGAATAATCTTCTTTCGTACTTACAATGCTATGGCCTAGACTTCTTAGATAATTAGTGATTGCATCTTTAGCCTTAGAGTCATTGCGATTGTATGATGTAGGTCTAAACGTTCTGTTAACTGCTCCTTGGATTGGTTGTAGCATATTACTTCTCCTTTTTAGGTTTAGTTTCTTTTTCTTCTTTAGGCAATAAGTTTTTTAACTCCTGTAACTTACCTGAGTGTACTGCTTGCACACACTGCTGTATGTGTTGCAGTAAAGGTAACGCACCATCACCAGTTCGTATAACACCAAGAACACCCATAAGTTCAGCATTCTTTTCGTCCTTCTCATCTATTTCGTAGTCTTTACCATCTATATTAATATTCATTTATACTTCTCCTTTTACGCACTGATGTCTACCATTTCACAAACTTCGCCAGTGCATGCAAAAGTCTGAGATGACTTAGTTGTGTCTTCAGCTTCAAAGTCTGACAGCTTAGACCAGTCAATCTTACTAGGCATAATACTTTTTAATATACCATAATCATGTTTAGTGCAATCCTGATATGGTGCTTGCTGATAAGTATGATCAGAGTGTGGTAAAAATGACACACCACTCATCTCATCAAAGTTTCTATATACAAAGGCACCTACTTCCATCCACTCATTGTCTCGAACTGTTATTGTAACAGAAGGTTTGTGTTCTGTCCAGTGTCTTTGATAGACGAGCCACATCTCTAACTGCTGTATAGCTGTCATGTCATTACGTGTGACAGACTTAGCTGGTGCTGCAATAGGAAAGCTGAACACTGTTGTACTGTCAGGCTTCATAACACATGGCTCAAACGGTATGCCCTGAGATTTCATAAACTGTGTAAGAGGATCTTTGTTATCTCCACGTACAGTTCTAATGTAGTGTAGTGAGTGTCTGGCATGTATGCCTGATGCTGAGTCTACTAACTGTGACACAGTGCCTGATGGCTTGCAGCATGTAACAGCAGTACTCTGTTCAATGCCTAACCTTTTAGACCATACAGAGTTTACGTATACGGCATGCTGTTTAAGGCTCTCTAAGTCTCTAGCTAAGTTTTTGTTAGCTGATGTCATAATAGGATTGTCCATAACACCTGTCAGACTTACACCTAGCAACCTTTCCTCTTCAGTATTACGCTGCCATATCTTACGTAGATAAGGAAACTTAGTATATTTAGACTGTATTGTTCCTAGTATCGTAGCAGACTCAACTTTATTCTTAATGTCTTTCAGTGTATCAGTTGCACGTACAACGACTTCAGTTAGATTGCAGAATTGATATGGCCTCAAGCTAATCTCTGAGCAGGGGTTCGTGCCGAACTCGTGGTCTGGATCACGTCTACCGCTACGCTCTGCTAATACTTTACATGCCTGTCTATTGAAGACACCTCGTTCACCTGACTTACTTTCAACAAGTGCAAGCCACTCACGCATGAAAGTTTCTGAGTCAGGTTTTTCTGTATAACAGACAGAGTTATTCGCCAATGCTCTATGTCCTGCTGTCTCCCACCAGTTACCTGATTTAGCATGTCTCATTCTACCATCTGATAAATTGGACAGTGAGATCATGGCTGATCTACGCACACCACCTACAACAACGATCTGTCCAATGTAACACATCAAGTCGTGACACTCTATTGATGACAACTTTCTACCTGATGCAGATCTAAATGTATTTACACAGAAGTTAAACAGGTCAATTAATGGTGCAGGGCCAGATGCTCTGCCACCAAATGTCTTCAGCCTAGCTCCTGCAGGGCGTACCTGACTGACATCCCACTTCGGTATCTCTCCTGCCCAGAGTAGAGCAAGAACCTGTCTCAGTCCTTTAGCCCACCCTTCTTTGCTATCCTTTACAACTACGGTAGTCTCACTCTCTGATAGCTCTGGTACTTCAGGTAGGTTCTGTATGTACTGACGCTCAACACTGAAGCCTACACCTGTACCACATAACAGTATGTACATAGCTTCATCAAATGCTTTAGGGTCATCTACTGGCAGGTAGCTACAGTTGTAGCCTGCTGTGTTGTCACGGTTCAATGCAGCACCTGCTGTCATCAAGGCTCTCATGCTTGGCATGACACTAAGATTAAGTATGCTATCCTCTATATTTTTAAATTCTGATTCAGTTATCACGATAGGCTTTACAATATTGTCCATGTACCTACGTACAGTCTCAGGCCATGTCTCTCTTCTGTTCTCGTCTTCTAACCAACGAGCATACCGTGAGGTATGAATAAATGCTTGGTAGTCTGTAGGTAAATAGTTGTTGCTCATTTAATTACTCCGTTGTTACTCGCATGGCCTTAATCTCCATGCCGTCTATGTCATATACAAATTCATGTACTGCTTCTTGCAGTTCTTCTTCTATCCTTCCATCTGAAGGCATCCTATATTCTTCTTCATCAATGTCAAGTGTTAGTAATATCTTAGCTATCATTGCTAACCTCTGACTCAATGAGCCTGTCAAGATACCATCTTGCTTTCTTTAAATCTTCTACACCATTCTTATACTTATGTCTCCATATATATTTTAGTATGTTACCCTGTAAATACTCTTTAAACCCTGAACCTAGAGCAGCACGAATTGCATCTATACATTCAATGCAATTATCTTGATTGTAATGTTCTGGTTTGTCTACCACATCATATTCTGGTTTAATACTCATTACTTACTCCTCTCAAAGTTTACTTTAATTATATTGCCAGTTGTATTAGCAACTGACTCTTTAACTATGTCTTTCTTCTTTAACATCTCTTCCTGTTCTATCACATTTTCTGCGTAATCGCAAAGCATTTCTCTAAATTCTTCATTTAATTCCATTAAAGGTAGTGATGAACACACAAGAGATGCTACTTGCATTAAGCCTATAAAGTCTTGTTTATTGGTTGTGCGTTGATTGTCTGTTATAATTTCCATATCTATGTAACCATTCCATCTACTATCAGTAAAGTTAGGTTTCATTCGTATGATTATATCATTAACATCAAAGTCATCTACTTGTATTGTCATAGGCTACCTCCTTATTATTTTTTTATAGGGTAAATGTATTACAGGTTTATGTTTGTTCTTTCCTTTTTCTTGTATCCATTCGAGTGGTACGATCCTATCATGGTATAAAAACTTATGTTTGTCACACCAACCTTGATACGTAGTCTTTGCACCCTTGCTTAGTTTGTTTCTGCTGTTGTAGAATACAAAGCGTATATCTAATTTAGGGTGTTGCTTCTTTATTTCAATGTGTTTGCGTCTATCTGCTGCGGTAAAGCGACCCTTACTTTCTATTATGATACCATTAGGCAACACAAAGTCTGGAGTATACGTGCGGTACATAAGGTCTTCCCATTCAATCTTAATGGCCTCATACACCACAGGTATATCCAGTTCCTTGAGGTAGTCAGAGATCTTCATCTCCAATCCACTCCTATACCCATGCTTCAGGGCAGCCTGAAAACGTTTACCATTCACCCTACTACTTCTCCAATGTAAGACACAGTAGGGGGTGTCTTCTTACCTTGGTATACTTTGGATGGTAGATCCTTTATGGTATCCCAACAGGCATACCTGTAGTCGCAGAACTTACAGCCTTCAGGCAGTACTTTATTACCTGATGCCTTACCTCTGTACACTTCAGGGTCTGGCTCAAAGCAACGCTTGAACTCATTTGAGTCAACAGTCTTTGCTGTCTTGTTTAACTTGGCTATCTCTGTATCTAAGTCTAAGCCTGTAGCAGCTACGTATTTAATCTGACCATTGGCCTTATTAACTACCCACCAACCACCAGTCTTCTTACCTGATGCCTTGATGTATCCTGCAAGCTGACCTACATAACCAAAGGAATCTCCATTAGCTAACGTGTCATACGATTCAAACTTATTTGTATATGACCAGTGTGATGCAGACTTTACGTCATCCAAAGCACCATCGACAACAAGATCATAGCTTCCATTAACTGTAGTGTTATCAAGCTCCAAAGATACTGTGTCCGAATCTTCGTAAGCAACTCCTGCTTCTTTAAGTATTCCTTTAAACGCTGCCTCAACTATATCTCCTATTAGCATATTTATTACGAAGGTGGTAGGCTTGGGGAGTGCCTTCTCTGGGTGGTTCTTCTCCCACCAGAGTTGGCATGTAGGTCTACCTATGTTTGACATACGTAGACGAAACTCTCCTCTCCTATTGCCCCCACCAAACTGCCGCTTCAACGCATCCTTGATGTCTTGAGCTACTTGTTCTATGGTTTCATCAGACATAGTTGTCTGCCCATTAGAAGCTTTATCAAGGTACTGATGAATTGGCAGTTCAGCAGGATGGTTCATTATACTAACTCAGCAGTATCAATATCAATGAACTCATTGACAGTATCTGTGTCTACCGACTGATGCTTCTGCATGTTCTCATTCCAAGCACCCATAATGTATTCATTATAGTTAGCTACCCAAGCTAAGAAGTTAGCTAGGTTTTCCTGAGTGTCTTTGTCCATATCCAATGTTTCGGATAGATCCAACTCAGCAGTAGGCAGATAGAATGAGTTACCATTTGGCAACTTACGTTCCTCTGTTCCTGCCTTTACATAATGCTGTACAGGTAGACGTTTCATTTTATTTAACTTGTTGAACACATCACCCATAGTCTTAAATGCATCACGGTTTTCTACCTCCCATATAAATGGGGTAGACTCCACGTCTACAGAGTTACCATTGGCATCAACAGGATTAACTAAGTCAACAGTACCGAACAGTACACGAGTACGTTTGATCTGTCTAATCAGATCCTGCATCTTCTCAGGCAGAGCCTTGAAGTCTTCTATGTACCCTGCAGGTTTACCACAGTTAAACTGTCCATCGTTATCCTTCAGATCCATGTTGAGATTGTCTGCCATAATAGTCTTGACATACCTGTTAGGTGTACTGTCAGTACCTTTAATGAAACGCTTGTACATAAACCTCTGTAGGAAGGGGCGTATAGCTACACTCTCAGCGTAGTATGTCTCACCCTCTGGTATCTCCAGTTTGTATGTACCACCACTGACTACCTCAACGTTAGTCATTTTACCTTTGATCTCTTCCTGACCCATTAAAGGTGTGTGATGTATGCGTAGTCTTGCAAGAGAGTTAGTCTTCTCTTTAGTCGGCACAGCCAGTGAACTCATGCCCATTGCCTTTGCCATTGCTTCATAATTATTTGTATCTAAATTTGTTATTTGATTCATATTTATATTTCTCCTTTGTTAGAATTGTAGGTATATCATGCCACGTCTTTAGTGTCAAGCCATTTAAGTGCAGCACCTAAAGTTTTTTTACAGTCGTTGAAGAGGCCCAATGCTCTATTACAATTATTACAAAGTAATCCTCTTACTTGCCCTGTGTTATGATCGTGGTCAACTGCAAATGACCAATCCTTTCTGTTACCTTTGTGGGAAGAATAGTTCTCAGACGTTCCACATATACCGCATTTACCTTCTTGCTCTTGTAGCATTGCATCGTAGTCTACTGTGGTAATACCATACCTGTGCCTTAGATGCCGTTCTCTGTCAGTGCTATATGCTCTATCTTTATTCTGTTCTTTCCACTTCCTTTTCTTTTCGTTGTCACACAGTTTGCAGTGCGTTGCAAAACCATCTGGTGAACTCTTTCTCTTATAGAACTCCTTACAACTCTTGGTCTGGTTGCAAACTGTACATATCTTCATAGTTTTTCCACTCCATAAATTCCTGCAAAGAGGTATTGTGCTTCTGTAAGTATTCTTCCAAAGCTAGGATGAAATCTAAAGATGCACCTGAATGTTTCATTATAGTGTCTACTTGTGATATATGCATATGTAACTCCTCACTTTAATGTAACCCATCCCCCCAAACCCCCCTTCCCTTGAAGTTGAGCCACCTATAGTTATAACACATATAGATGTGTGGGGCAATTGTTACGTTACGTCACTTATATATATTACGTTACGTCAACTGTATTTAACCAGTCTGGCCCTATTTTTGCTTCTAATAATAATGGTACATTAAAGTCTATGTTCCACTTCTTATTGACTATATCAACCAGTACTTCGTTAGTACGCTTGATGATCCGTATTACCTTCTCCTTCTCATTAGGGTGTACGTCAATCACGATTGAATCGTGTACGGTATTAACGACACATGATTGTAATTTGTTAGCCTGTAACATCTTGTCTATATAGATAAGAGATACTGGCACGATGTCTGCTGTAGCAAAGGATTGCACAGGATAGTTCTTTACCTGAGTAAAGTATGTGATACTTCCATTCGCTCTACGTGTAGCCAAAGGGAATGCAAACTCACGACCTGATGGTGTGCGAACATTACCTGTCGTAATGACTTCCTTGGCAAGCCGCTTATGCCATGCACCTATACCTGAATACTTGGTGGTAAATTGTTGATAGTATGCAGCTTCGGCAGGTGTACGACCAAAGCCTGACGCACCATAGAGAGGAGCAAATGTATGTGCCTTTGCGTCTTGGCGAGAGATATTCTGCCCTGCTTCAGTAATAACTTTAGCTGTGTAGCTATGCACATCAAAGCCTGTAGATACTTCTTTGATAGCTGTTCTGTCCTGACTGAGGAATGCCGCAACTCTAAACTCTAGCTGTGCAAAGTCAGCCTCCATGATCTCTCCGTTATCCCAACGAGACACAAATACTTTCTTCACAGGAAACGTACCACCTCTGGGCATGTTCTGCATATTAGGATCAGCACCAGATAACCTACCTGTACCTGTCCTGTGTTGCAGTAGTCTTACGTGTAGCTTACCATCCTGTTTAACATGAGTAGCTATACCCTCAACGAAACTAGACAGATAAGTATCAAGTGCTGACAGTCTACGTACTCGTTGTAGAAACACCTCTGCATCATACATGCCACGAGATCTAGCTATACCTTCTAAGTATACGAGATTGTCTTTGCTTGTACTGAAGCCATTGGCACTTGCCCATTTAGCATCTGGTGCATTGAACTTCAGCCCAGCTAACTCTTTTCTATCACGGTACAGATACCCTGCTCCATCACACTCAGGACATTTGTTTGTGTTTTTGTAGGGTGAGCCATCCTTACGCTTCTTACGTATCCAACCATGACCCATACACTGAGTACAGACGACAGCGTATTGTTTGTGCAGGGGTAATGTCATCTGTCTTACGTTGGCTAGATGTTGCCTGTCGGATACACGATCCTCATATGCCTCAGCCCATACTTTCTTATCAAATACCTTACGGCTGTATATAACCCAAGACAACTGCTCTGGGCTGTTCAGATTGATAGGTCTGTCACCCATCAGTTCCTGTACCTGTTCCTCTAGTTGTTTAGTAAGTTCAGTCTTCTCAGTCTCAAACTCTACACGCACTTCATCCAGTGCATCCATGTCTACCTTGAACCCACGTTGATATATACGTGCTAGGTGTACAGCTAACTGGTTCGTCAGACGTATTGTATCTACAAGTGTCCTGCCTGTACCATAAGTATACTGCCTGTCCTGCTCTCTGAACAACTGTTGTGTCGCATGTAAGTCAGCAGATAGATACTCAGACAGTTCATTGTGTGGTATTTCTGCAACATTTAATCCCTGTTTAAAATATTCTTTTAATGTGTCTTGCTTCTGTGTATGTAACTGGTGACGTTCAGCGCAGGCTTCGAGAGATAGAGGTTCTTTCTGTCCTCGTTGTAATATGTACTCACCTAGCATGGTATCAAACACCTCACCCTCATAGGTAAAGCCTGACTCCCACAACCACATCAAATCGTGTGCGGCATTGTGTGCGACAAGACGTGTAGTGAGGTCAAGTTTATCCTGTACTATCTGTCTGCCATTTAATGTGGGGGGATGCTCTGTGTGGTCAAAAGTTATAATTTGCTCGAGTCCAGTACCATCTAGCATCCCCACCATAACCAATGTATTCTCTGGTTCGAATGGATCAAGGTGCATCTTGCCATTTCTCTTTGTGACTGTGTTCTCTACGTCAAGGATTGTAATCATGTTGGTGATTCCTTTTTACTATTTATAATATCCGTGTTCATCTTTAGGGTGAAAGGCTCCTGTTAATCTTTTTACTTCATCAGGTACTGCCTTGTCAAGACCCTTTAATATTAAAATGGCAGTATAATTATCTAACTTAAACCATTCAGAGTTGTGTTCTGAAGCGACCTTGCTTGCCTCTAGGTGTGCCTGTGCCTCTGCTCTACGCCTGTCAATAAAGAACTCCTTGTGTATCAAAACGTAGTCTCTGTGTGGGCTTGATGTCTGATAGCTATGTAATCTATCCTCTGCATCAAGTGCCATACCTATCTTTACCCAGCCATCCCATGCCTTGTTTGCTATTATATACACATCTCCTTCTTTAGGTTTGTTGTATAGTTCTAGTACCTTCTTATTAATTAAGTCTACTCTCGTTCTTACCCTTGTCATGCTACATACCTCGCTGTTTTGTATTCCAATTCGCAATGGATAATACCATGCCAGCCTGACAGTTTATTCTTAACTAGGTTCAGGTGACGCATCGTATCCTCTTCCTCTTGCCCTTCTACTGGTGGGTTCTTAGCTATCAGTATCATCAGGTCAGCTTCAGCCGCCTTACCTGTACGTGAGCCTTCCATCATGGCCTGATTGAGTACCACCTTATTCTCTGCATCAGCAGACAACTGTGACATATAAAATATAGCACAGCTATGTTGTTTAGCTATCTGCCTAGCGTGTATGGCATTAGCCTTGAGTGCCTCGTCAGTACGACTGAAGCCTCCTGTCCTAGCAAACTTGTCACCCATATCTAAGATAACGATGTCAGGTTTGTAAGACTTACAGACACTCTCAACCCATGCCATGTCACGGTTGCTTGCATCATATATTTTAATGTTCTGTTTTACAGATGCGTATCTGTCTCTCGCCTTGGCAGGGTCTTGTTTAATCTCCTGCATGGTCATGCCTGTAGCCGCAGTCAGATACCTAGCACCGACACGGTGAGAACCTTCTTCGTTACAGAGTATGATACACTTAGCACCCTGATGTGCAAACCCATTAGGTGATGCCACCAGTGACGCATGAAAGGATGTCTTACCTGTGTTAGGTCTAGCACCTATCTCAATTAAATGCCCATCATTCACACCCTCTAACTTACGTGTCAGAGTAGGTATGTTGAATGTCCAACGTGCTTCGAGATCATTCTTTGACAGTAAAGTCTCAACGTCAATGTCATCCCACTGTATCGTCAGGTCAGGCGTGAAGTCATCGGCATACTGTTCCAGTAGATTACGTAAAGGTTCAAGGCTTGTCTTGTCACCATTCACATAATCAAAGCCTAGATTAGCTATGTCCTCACCGACTACCTGTTGGAATAGCTTGGATAATACTTCCTGTGCTATGTCATTACCTAGCGGTGGCTTACTGTTTATCTGTGTAAACAACGTACTGTATGCCTGCTTCTGTGCCGTAGTCATTGTCGGATTGTTCGACATGAATAGTGATTCTATCTCAGCAGGTGTAACTGTGCGTTCATACCTGTCCATTGCCGCATCGACTGCTTCCTTTATCTTGCGTACATCTTTGCTGAATAGTCTGTTAGGACATCTAGCTCCACGATGTTCATCGTAAAAGTCTTTGTCCATCAGGCTTCTTATTAAACTCAGTTCCATTCTTGTTCTCCTATGCGTGTTAGATTCTGTAGGTCATCAGGGTTTCTATATTTCAAGTCATCGTTCAGTCTCAGGACACGTACTGTATCTACGTATCCTCTTAGTTCTTTAGCAAATTGCAGTGTCTTCGGTAGGGCATCTGGGTCTAGTGCTATTACTGCCGTTGAAAACTGTGCGAGATACCTCTTGTGCGATTCTGATAGAGATGTACCCAACACTGCAACCCCTACATATACATGACTACCAATAACAGCGGCACTCACACAGTCTTCAACAACTACTGCGACACTACCATAGCCGTGAGCATATGGCAAGACATTCTTTCCATACCGTTTCCACTTAGGTAATCTTTTACCCAAGCTACGGCCTGTAGCATCTACAGTGTGACCATTATGCATCACTGGAAAGACAACTCTGTGTTCCTTCACGTCATACAACAGGCCAAGTTCTTCTGCATCTAACCCCCACTCTTCACAGTAGGGTGCAATCTTATCTGAGTCACGTACTAGCCACTCAGGTTTATCAAACTTAGGTATACCCCTAGTCTCTGATACAGTCTTACCCAGTGACTTACGTATGTCATCACTGGATAGGTGTACACGTCTACCTCCTGATACAGTACACCCTGCTTTGTAACAGTTCCATACAATAGATCCCATATTATTCGTGATCGTAAATGTTCTCTTACCATTACACTCAGGACAATCCATTCTTTTAGTATCACCATTTATAAGTGTTATATCATTTAGTAATTTATTAATATTCATTATGTATCACTTTCAATGTTACTCACAGTGTTCGATTGTACAGATACATTTCTACGTGTCAAGGCTTCATTTGCAGAAGTGTACGTATTTTTTAAATAGGGTTTCACAGATGCAACATTAGCATGTCCTGTCACTGACATAATATTAGGTAAAGGTACGCCCTTATCCACCATCTGTACTACTCCTGTCCTACGTAAGTCCATTAATCGTAGGCTCTCAGACAGCCCAGCTTTACGCATGACAGCCCTTCCATTTTTCGAGAACCTTTGCATCGCATAAGGATAATATACGCCATGTACAGGCAGTATATGAGGAGCTACATACTCTTGAAAGCCAAAGTCTTCATGCTGATCCTGTAACATTGCCATCAGGTCATCTGATATGGGTAGAAATACCTCTGCTCTACGCTTACTCTGCTCCAGTGTCAGTAGTTTATTCTCAAAGTCTAGGTTAGACCAACGTAGAGTACGCATGTCTCCTATTCTCTGACACCATTCGTATGTCATCTGTATAATTAACCCAATGTTACGTGTCGTAAAGTCTGAGTATGCCACATCAAGAAACTTGAGTACATCCTCGTGCTTCCAGACTACCTTGCGTTTGATTTCAGGCTTACGCTTGATACTAGTGAAGGGATTCTGCATGGCATACTCCATCTCTATGGCATAGTTAAACACTCTAGATGCACAGGTAGCTACATGGTTAGCGAAGCTGACACCACGCCTGACCCAATCCTCGTATGCCCACTTAGCTTTCCTAGATGTAAAGCCTACAAACTTATCCTTGCCTATCGAATCAGATACAACTCCAAGAAAATATTTGTAGTCACTCTTCGTTGTATCTCTAAGCATGTCATAGTCATTGGAATTATAGTACAGTTTTATCAGATCATCTATACTTACAATTTTATTTCTACCATTTGTATTCATCTAGTTTACTCTCCAATAAATCTATCAGTGTTAACATCTCCTCTGCCTTATCTCTAACAGTAGGCCGTGACTTGCACACTGCGTCTGACTTTATGATGTCAGCTACACGCTTGATGCGTACAAGTATACGCTTTGTATCTTCCTTGGGTGAATCCCATTCCTCTGCCGCCCACTTAGCCATTTGTTAGTTCCTCTTCATTCATTTTAAATGTTATAGTGACATAATCATGTTCATCTATTGATTCAAACTTGTGTGTAGGGCATGTATGTACCCACTCCCAAAACTCTTCACGTGTCATCTATAGTCTCCTCTATCTCAAAGTTTACAGTTCTCAATCCTTCAACTACCCCAACCATCAGCCAATCAAATGGACAGGTCTTTAGCCACTCATGTAGCTTCTCTTCATCAGTCATTAAGCATCTCCTTTATCCGTGCCATAGCGTAGCATATATCATCCCACTCCTCATCGTGATGATCAATACCCTCTGGTATGCAATCCTCACGATAGGTGTGCAGGACTTCCCATATTCTATTTAACTCTTTACTACCCATGTTACCACTCCATCTCTGAAGTAAACTGAAAGTCAAGTGCGGCATAAGGCAGGCGTTGATGCCAGTACTCTACCAAT
>Ga0115548_1001055_pt1 | contig 15219 bp, 15 predicted proteins | sample COGITO_mtgs_1004_4_FD_87187 | JGI IMG/M metagenome (GOLD analysis project Ga0115548, IMG submission 87187) | Pelagic marine microbial communities from North Sea - COGITO_mtgs_100423 | ecosystem: Environmental > Aquatic > Marine > Epipelagic | place: Germany:Helgoland, sampling site Kabeltonne...
ACCCAACCACAGGCACCACACTCAAAGGAAGCACTATGAATAGCACGACGCAGAAACGGGTATGTATTATTGGCGGTGGCGCATCGGGCATTACCGCGATCAAACAACTTTTGGACGAGGGTCACGTGCCCGTTTGCTTTGAGCGCTCGGCCGATATGGGCGGCGTTTTTAATTACAAAAAGGATCAGGATTCGGCAGTCGAGTCTGGGTTGGTTAACGGGGTTTATAAGAACACCGTGCTGACTATTTCAAATTATCTGATGTGTTTTTCAGATCTCCCTCCCTCCGGGCGACGACGTCATTGGCACCACACCGAATACCGTCAATATTTAAGCGACTACATCGATAAATTTAATCTAGCTCCCCACATAAACCTCCAACATAGGGTGACCAAGGTTGTGCCGGTCAATCAAGGCACTAATGGTTATCAAGTGACAGTACAGGACCCCAACGGGGCTGAGCAAGTACAGCAGTTCGATGCGTTGGCCGTTTGCTCCGGCACGCACCAGATTGCCAACATTCCCAACATCAAGGGCCTGGAGAGCTTCGCCGGTAAAATAAGCCATGGCTCACAATACAACACTAGCGATATGGCTAAGGGCAAGCGCGTACTCTGTGTTGGCCTGGGCGAGAGCTCGGCCGATATCACTCGGGAGATTTCCGAGACAGCCGATGAATGTCACCTCGCATTGCGCTCCTACCCGTTCCTGATACCACGCAATCTCAACCATTCTTCATCCGATGCTTGGACCTCTAGACTGCATCATGACTATCACACCCCCAAACATGAGAGCGCAATCTCATATCTTATGTTGTTGCTGTATTACCTGTTGTTAAGGCCATTTTTGTTTAAGCGTGATCGCGCCAAGATGGATTCCTTTGATCAGGACACAAGCCAAAACATGCTCGACCTAAACACTCCTGGGAGCACGGAAAACGTAAAGCTTATTAAGGCCTGGAATTACCTATCGAAGGGACGTCGATTTGCCACCAAGAATGTCACCTTCGTGCCCAATATCATCAATGGCAAGATTCAGGTTAACGCGTCGGGTATCGATCGATTCACCGCGCACCAGGTAATTTTCAATGATGGTACGCGCAAGGACATTGACCTGGTTATGTTCGCCACAGGCTATAAGGAGAACTTTGATTTTATCGAAGGATTTCAGCTTAAGGATAACAATGTTAGAAATTTATTTATGAACTCGATTCCAACAGACTTACACAACTGTGCCTTTATCGGCTGGGCCCGACCGGTTACCGGAGGCATACCGGCCTGTTCAGAAATGGCCGCTCGATATTTTGCACTATTGGTCTCGGGTAAGCGCAAAATCCCCGCCGATGCACAACAACGGATCGCGGCTGACCAAAAGTTTTACCATGAATTCTATTCGAAAAACTCACCGACCTTAAATACCGTCGTCGGCTGGAAACGTCATCTGGAAAACTTAGCTGAACTGATCGGATGCCAGGTACACACCGCTCGTTATATATTACAGCCCGGCCTGTTTGTGCGCCTGTTCGCTGGTTCATTGGTGCCGAGCCAATATCGTCTGGAGGGCCCTCATGCTATGCCCGACTCAGCGGCCCGATCGATCCGTGAAATACCCATCACCCTACCCTCGTCACATATACTCTATGGCATAAAAATGAATTTAAGCAATAAGTTTAAATTCCTGCGCCAACGCGCCTTAGCTCGTAAGACCAACTTGGACTACTCCGAGTTTTTTTCAGAATGGTTTCGTTATGATATCCCTCTGACGCTGAAAGATATTCACCGTTTCAGTTTTCGCGCGGACGATTTCAATAAGAAATTCAACAAGCTGTAAGCCCCGGACTTGAATCATCAACCCAGAGATCACAGCGGGGCTCTAGGCTCCACTCACGGCAGGAATCTGGGTTGGCACTAATAGTATTGGCTGCCGATATTATTCCAAACCTGCAACTGACCGACTATTTTAGCAACAGTTAACCGATGGTTGCCTATACTAAACAGACAATCGGGTTTTAAATTCAACTCAATAGTAAAGGATGAAAACAGATGACAAACGTAGGTATTAATGGCTTTGGCCGCATAGGCAGATGTTTTTTTCGTGCTTTGGTGGAGCGCAAGGACGCCAATATTCGCGTCGTGGCGATAAACGACTTGGCCGATATTAAACAACTCGTGCATCTACTCAAATACGATTCGGCCTTTGGTAAGTTTTCCAAACAGATCATCGTCGAAAATGATGCGTTAATTATAGATGGGCATAAGATTCGGGTCACCAACGAGCGTGACCCCAAAGATCTGGCTTGGGGCGAGGTCGGCGCTGATATAATTATCGAATCGACCGGCATCTTCACCAATGCGCAGAAGGCCAAGGCACATATTGCTGCCGGGGCAAAAAAAGTTATTATCTCGGCGCCGGCGACGAACGAAGATTTAACCATGGTGTATGGGGTTAATCATGACCAATACGATCCAGCGAAACACCATATTATTTCCAATGCGTCCTGTACCACTAACTGCCTAGCTCCGCTGGTCAAGGCGGTGCACGATAAGATTGGTATTGTCTCGGGCATTATGACCACGATACACGCCTATACTCAGGACCAAAACTTACAAGACGGACCTCATTCGGACCCCCGTCGCGCTCGGTCTGCCGCGGTGAATGTGGTCCCAACCTCGACCGGCGCTGCCAAGGCCATTGGTCTGGTGTTGCCAGAGTTGAATGGCAAACTGGACGGCTATTCGGTTCGGGTGCCGGTTATCACCGGCTCACTGGTGGATTTGGTGGTCAATGTCGGCGCCGACACCACTGTGGCAGAGATCAACGCCATCCTCAAAGAGGCGTCCGAACAACAGATGGGTGGAGTTATGCAGTACACCGAAGAACCCTTAGTGTCGTCCGATATCATCGGCAATCCGGCGTCTACCATCTTCGATGCGCCGCTCACCAAGGTGCAAGACAAACGCCAGGTGAAACTGGTGGCCTGGTACGACAACGAATGGGGCTTTTCAAATCGATTGATCGACACCATCAATCACATTGCGGCCTAAGTTTGAGGCTAAACCCAGGCCGCTGGCCTGGGGTCTCGGTCGAGTGTCACGCACAGGAATAGGCCATGACAAATTCGATATCCAGAGAGAAACTCATTGAGGCAACACGTGATCTGCTCTGGGAAAAGGGCTTGGCGTCGATCAGCCCGAGGAATATCTTGGATCGGGCTGGTGTCGGCCAAGGCAGTATGTATCATTATTTTAAAACCAAACGCGACTTGGTTATTGAGGCCATTAAACGCAATGCAGATGAGTTACTAACCAATGCCAGTGTTATCTTCGGTTCCGGCGATACCGCCTATCGAAAGATTGAAGCGTTTTTGGACTGCGGTGTCTCGGCGCAAATGGGCTGTAAGCTCGGCAACTTAGCTGCCGATCATGAGGTTATGTCCGATACTGACATGGTGGATATTATCAATCGCATGTTTAATTCCTTGGCTAAGATGCTCGAAGGCGTGCTCGCCGTGGGCATAGCCGCCGGCCAATTACCCCGTACCCTCAAGCCATTGGATGCCGCCTGGATGGTCATAGCCATGTTGCAGGGCGGACTGGTCTGCGCCAAGGTGGGTCAATCGCGGCAACCCTATGAGTCGGCGATCAAGTCCTTCTTATGTCTGTTGAGATAGCCGCTGCCAATGGCCCTATTGGCTCAATAATAGGGATGGCGGGTCTGTTGTAGCGGACCTTTTTTGCGAATCTAACGGTGCGGAGCCAGTGGTGCGAATCAAATGGTGCAGATCAAATGGTGCGGAGCCAGTGGTGCGAATCAAATGGTGCGGGCAAAAAAAAGCCATCAACGATGGCTTTTTTATCTGCAACTCTGACCTCAGCTACTCAGCGCTTAGTTAGAGTAACGCCCCTTATGTTTCTTCGAATCATTAGTTCGACGACCTTTGGCGACATCATCATAGGGGTTTTCATTGACCCGGAAATGGAACCGAATCGGCGTACCGCGCACGCGCAGTGCCTTACGGAAAGCATTTTCCAGGTACCGTTTATAACTGCCGGGAAGCTTGTCGATCTGATTACCGTGTATCACGATAATCGGCGGGTTCGAGCCACCTTGGTGAGCATAGCGCAACTTGATGCGGCGTCCACCGACCAAGGGCGGCTGGTGCATCTCGGACACACCCTGCATCAGAGTGGTCAGCTGATTAGTGCTCCACTTACTGCGCGCGCCGGTATAGGCTTCGTCGATCGACTCATAGAGATGGCCAACGTTAGTACCATGTTTGGCGGAAATAAAATGGATATCGGCCCAGTCTAAGAACGGCAGCTTACGATCGATCGCAACGCGCACCTTCTCTTTCTGATCTTCCGACAGGCCATCCCACTTATTGACCGCAATCACCAAGGCGCGGCCCGATTCCAGAGCGAAGCCGAGCATGTGCATGTCTTGATCCACCAGGCCCACCTGGGCGTCGATCAACAGCACGACAACGTTGCCGTCCTGAATTGCCTGCAGGGTTTTCACGATGGAGAATTTCTCGACCGCTTCGGTAATATTCTTACGACGGCGGACACCGGCGGTATCGATCAACATGTATTGTTTACCATGCCGCTCATAGGGAATATAGATTGAATCCATGGTGGTGCCGGGCTGATCAAAGACCACAACGCGCTCTTCACCGAGTAGACGGTTGACCAGGGTCGATTTTCCGACATTGGGTCGACCGATGATGGCCAAACGGATGGAATCGGATTCCAACGGATCGCCCAGATCCTCCGGAGCCGGAAACATCGCCAGCGTGTCTTCCAGCAGGCTGCGCACACCATGGTTGTTCGATGCAGAAATCGGCACCGGTTCGCCCAGACCCAATTCAAAGAAATCGGCCGCAGCTATATCGGGATCCCGACCATCGGTCTTATTGACCACGACAATGATGGGCTTGTTTGCTTTGCGCAGATGATCGGCCAGAAACTGGTCGTCGCCAGAGATACCGGCCATGCCGTCAACCAGAAACATAACAATATCGGCTTCGTCTATGGCCACGAAACTCTGTTTGGCCATTTCGGCATCGAGCCCTTCCTCATAACCGCTGACGCCGCCGGTGTCGATAACGATAAAGGGGCGGTCCTCCAGGCGGCCATCGCCGTACTTTCGATCGCGGGTGAGCCCAGAGAAATCGGCGACCAACGCATCACGCGAACGGGTAAACCGATTAAAAAGGGTAGATTTGCCGACATTGGGTCGACCGACTAATGCTATTACTGGGGTCATTTTAAAAAAATCGTCTTAATAGTTAGTAGAGTCATTGTAGACTGGATACCGTTTAGCGACAGTCTTATCTGTACAATTAACGATCAGCATCTGAGCGGCAATTTTACCGCCACAGTGGGCTATATTGGTTTGAGCTCCGCGCTAGTGCGGTTACTCAAAATCTGCGGCGCTCACACTCGGCGAGGGTCGCAGCTTGGGTCTTAAATTGTCCGTGCTATCAGGGCCGTATCAGTTGCAGTGACTTAACCCGAGTGCTGTAACCTTGCAACAACACGCCATCGGCAAAGGCGACTGGGTCGCTATTAGTGCCGCGCCAATCGATATGACGTGAGGTCAACCATTGCCCTGTCTGACTGTCTAAGACGTGCAAAAACCCCTGCCTATCGGCTGCGTAGAGTGCACCATCCTGAACTAACAGCTCACTCAATTGACGATATTCAAAATCGGTGGCGGTCCATATAATCGATAGATCGAGCGGATCTAGGGCCACCACATGGCTCTGAGCATTCACACCAAACAACCATTGGCCGTCCGTTTGAATGGCCCGGTAGGATGAAAAGCCCGTTGCTTGCAGGACCCGACCGGTGGCGGTTTCAATAGCGACTAGATCACCCTGATAACCGGTCACAAACAGGCGGTCATCGATCAACGTAACATGAGCATCGACATCGACCAAACGGCTGATGTCGGTTTTACCGCTGGCGCGGGCGAGGCGGTATTCCCAAATCACCGACCCATCGACCGTGCTGAGCGCCACGATCTTGCCATTGGCCAGACCGGTCACTACGGCCTCGCCACTGCTCGTGCGAATCAGTTCCGGGCCGCTGGTGCCGGTTAATGTCAAATCGGGCTCAGCGTCTTGAAAGACCCACAACAGCCGACCGGTGATGCGCTCGATGGCGCTGAGTCGGCCGTCGATGGTTTGAATAAATACTCGATCGGGCGTCAGTAGGGCCGGCTCCGTTGCCAGAGCATTCAATTTAAAGGCCCACAGCTGCTGATAGTCTCGGTCCAACAAGAGCGCCAAGCCGTCACCGGTGATCGCCACCATCTGTTGCGCATCGACCGCAAGCGGCGCCGACAAACTGTCGCTCACCTGCGTTTGGCGCACAATCGTGCCTGCTGCGTCGAGCTCAACTACCTGGCCGGAGGCCAAGGGCACATAGGCCGTAGCGCCATAAACGCTTGGCCGCAGCTGACCAAAGGCCCTGCGGCCCTGCTCATCACCCAATAGATGCCACCAGTCGACCCGAAGTTCGGCCGCACTCGGCAACTGGGCTGGCATGGCAACGGGCGCTTCCTTAATCCCGCTGTTTGCACAGGCGGTCAGAGTCAAAAGTATTAACATTGAACTCAGAACGCGCACGCTGTATTTCTTATTCAGCAACGGCTAGGTCGTCCAGTTTCAACTGCAGATATGGGTTGTTGATATCCTGCTCGGAGCTCAGATCCAGCGCGGCCTTGTAGGCCTTGCGGGCTTCATCAGGCTTACCCTGGGCCAGTAATATGTCGCCCTTCAATTCAAAACTCAGGGTCTGATGGCCGGTTCCGCTCATCGCATTGAGGCTGGTCAAGGCACCATCGAGATCGTCCAGAGCATATTGCACCACGGCCTTACGATAGAGGATAACGGTTAACAGTTCGGCTTCAGCGTTTTTAGCGGCCCAGTCCAGTGCGGGCAAAGCGCTTTCCAGCTTGCCGGCATCAACGGCCACCTTGGCTTCTTGCAGTGCTGCCATCACGCCGTAGCCCAAATCCTTATATTCGCCTTTCAGCAACTCGATCTGAGCTGTAAGCGCTTCGCTATCGGGCGTCTCACTGGTGAGGTTAACGAGCAGCTGCTCATAGGCCTTAGAACCCGCAACACGATGCGTTTGGGCAGAATCTTGGTACATGTAGAGACCAATGTAAGACACGATAAAGGCTAAGCAACCGCCAATAACCCAATTGCCGTTTTTGTTCCACCAGCCTTTGATGGCTTCAATTTGTTCCTGATCGGTTTCGTACACGCTTGATACTCCCAAAAATCCAAAAATGCCGGTACTGCGCCCGGCTTATAGTGTTCGAACCGGGCGTTGCGGCCGCGGGTTAATAATCACAATTAATTCAGCGGAGCATTATAGCCCCAGTTGGCCTAATACTTCAGCCAATTCGTGCCATGAACTGGACTGCTGGGCGATATTTCCGTGTAAATCTTTGACTTGGACCCTTTTTTCCAACGCTTCATCGTCACCGAGGATCAAGGCCACCGCGGCACCGGATTTATCGGCTTTCTTCATCTGGCTCTTAAAGCTGCCGCCGCCGCAATTCATTTGCAGACGCACGGCCGGCATTTCAGTGCGGATCTGTTCGGCCAGCACCTGCGCGACGGCGTCGGCTTGGTCGCCGGCAACGACCAGGAAAAGGTCCACGGTTTTCTCAATATTGGCCGGCACCGCATCAACGGCCTGCAATAACAGCAGTATCCGCTCAATACCCATGGCAAAACCGGACGCTGGGGTCTCTTTACCGCCCAGCATCGGCACCAGGCCATCATAACGACCGCCGCCACAGACGGTACCCTGGGCGCCGAGGGCATCGGTCATCCATTCGAAGACGGTCTTGGTGTAGTAATCGAGCCCGCGCACCAGACGCGGATTCACCTGGTAGGCAATGCCGTTCGCGTCGAGGCGGGCACGCAGATCGGCGAAGTGCAGCCGCGACTCGTCATCGATGTAGTCATCGAACACCGGCGCGGCGTTGAGCAGTTTTTGGGTGCTGGCCGATTTGCTATCGAGAATCCGTAACGGATTCACATAGAGACGGCGCAGACTGTCGTCATCGAGCTGGTCTTTGACGCCCTCGAGATAATCAACCAAGGCCTTGCGGTAACGTGCCCTCGCCTCACTGCTGCCAAGAGTATTGATGTGCAATGTCAACGAGCCGAGCACACCGAGCCGGGTAAAGAGCCGATGGGTCAACAATATCAGTTCGGCGTCTATGTCCGCTCCGGCCATGCCAAAGGTTTCGACGCCGATCTGAAAAAACTGTCGATAACGACCCTTTTGCGGCCGCTCATAGCGAAACATCGGTCCCTGATACCAGAGCCGCTGAATCTGATTGTACAGTAGACCGTGTTCTAGGGCCGCGCGCACACAGCCGGCAGTGCCTTCCGGCCGCAGGGTCAGGCTATCGCCATTGCGGTCGTTGAAGGTATACATTTCTTTTTCGACTATATCGGTATGCTCGCCCACGCCGCGCGCAAACAGCTCGGTTGGCTCGACGATGGGCATGCGGATTTCACGATAACCATACTGACTCAGCACGGCTTTTACCTGGCCTTCTAAATACTGCCAAAGCGGACTGTCACTGGGCAATATGTCGTTCATTCCGCGCACGGACTGCAAACTGGTCAAGCGCGTATCTCCTTAAATTTTGGCGATAATGGTTGAATCGAATTTTTCTTTATCAGCGATTTTTTGCCGTATTAAGCGCTCAAAATGATCCACCAACTGGCCGTTATCAATCTTGTGGTCGGCCTTGCCATCGACGTAGATCAGGTTGCTAGGCGAGCCACCGGTAATACCCAAGTCGACCTCCTTGGCCTCCCCAGGACCGTTGACGATACACCCGATCACCGCCACATCGAGCGGCGTCAGGACATTGTCGAGGCGACTTTCGAGCTCGTTGAGCGTACTGATCACATCGAAGTTTTGCCGTGAACAACTTGGGCAAGCAATAAAGTTAATGCCCTTGTTGCGCAGGCGTAGGCTCTTGAGAATATCAAAGCCGACCTTGATTTCTTCCACCGGGTCGGCCGCTAAGGACACCCGCAGGGTATCGCCGATGCCGTCCATCAGCAGCATGCCCAAGCCAATCGACGATTTCACCGTGCCACTGCGCAGGCCACCGGCTTCGGTAATGCCCAGGTGCAACGGCTGATCGATCTGTTTGGCAATCAGGCGGTAGGCGGCAACGGTCATAAAGACGTCGGAGGCCTTGAGACTCAGCTTAAAGTTTTGAAAATCCATGCGATCGAGAATGTCGATATGGCGCATGGCCGACTCGACCAAGGCTTCCGCCGTCGGTTCGCCGTATTTGCGTTGTAGGCTTTTTTCCAACGACCCGGCGTTAACACCGATGCGGATGGCAATATTACGATCGCGGGCGGCGTCGATCACAGCCCGAACCCGGTCGTCGCGGCCGATATTGCCCGGATTGATGCGTAAGCAATCGACGCCCAATTCGGCGACTCGCAGCGCGATCTTGTGGTCAAAATGGATGTCGGCAATCAACGGCACCGAGACCCGGGCGCGAATTTTGCCAAAGGCTTCGGCCGCGTCCATGCTCGGCACCGATACTCGCACCAGGTCGGCACCGGCATGCACTAAGGCTTCGATCTGCCCGACCGTGGCGTTAACATCTTCGGTGTCGGTATTGGTCATAGATTGCACCGCAATCGGTGCATCCCCGCCGATCGGGACATTACCCACCCAGATCTTGCGCGAAACTCGTCGTTTAATCGGGCTTTCAGTTCGTTTATTCATGCAGCGTCTTGCTCCGCCTGCCATCTCAGGTAGGTTTGATACTCTACCGATTGAGGGAATTGATTTTTCAACTGCAGGGTCATCGACGACAGCGCGTTCTTATCTTGCGCCACCTTGGCCAATTGAATACCCAACCACAGCGTTGTGGCATTGTGCCGGCCATGCTGCGCGCGCACAAGCTCGACGAAGCCGTTGTAATAGCGATAGGCTGTACTCAGCTCCTGACGCTCGAAGTAGATATTGGCCAGCCCCAAGAAGCTATTGCCTAACAAGGGATTCAGCGCTAAGGCGCGGTTGTAGCTGGAAATGGCCACATCCGTCTTGTCGAGCCGCGATGCGACGATGCCCTGATATTCAAACGCCTGAGCTCGGCGAGTCGAGACCGTATCCTCAAGGGTCTTGTTAAGCTGCTTATAGGCTCCCTTGTAGTCACCTCGGTTATAGAGATAGACACCGTATTGAAAATGCCCTTCGGTGCTTTCACCATAACGCAGCGCTTTTTGGAAATGGCTGTCGGCCAGCTTAAATTCCAATTCGCGATCGTAGACCCGGGCCAGGCCCATATGGGCGCCCGGTAACTGGTCGTCGATCGCCAAAGCCTTGGTCAGAGCCTCTTTGGCCTGCTGATTGGCACCCTGTTCGAAGTAACCGTAACCGATCTGAACGTAGGTCAGGGCGGCCTTATTTAAGTCTTTTTTAGCATCAAACGAGCTGACGGTCGTGGTCACGCAGCCGGTTAAACCGAACACGACCAGTGCCGAAATCAGTAACCGAATGCTGGCTGATGTCATACGGCACTCCGATCGGTGCGCTTGGTGGCCACCGTGGCAGCGGTTTGCCCCAACTCCACCGCTTCGATAAACCGTTCCGAACGCCGAGTCTTGTCAGAGACCTGACCAATCAGCTGACCACAGGCGGCATCGATGTCATCGCCACGGGTTTTACGAATGGTCACGTTGTATCCGGCCTGTTGCAGGATATCCTTAAAGCGGTGCATGCGGTTATTGCTTGGCCGCTCGTAGCCGGAATTGGGAAACGGATTAAAGGGTATCAGGTTGATCTTGCAGGGCGTATCCCGCAATACCGCGGCCAATTCAGTCGCTAATTCCTCACTATCGTTGATGTGATTCATCATCGTGTATTCGATGGTACAGACCCGCTTATCGGGCAGCCGCTCAAAATAGGCATTCACCGCCTTCAACGTCTCGGCGATACCGTATTTTCGATTGATCGGTACCAGCTCGTTGCGCAACGCATCATTGGGCGCATGCAGAGACAGGGCCAGGGACACGTCGCTGACCTCGGCCAGATCGTAGATTCTTGGCACCACACCGGAGGTACTGAGGGTGACACGCCGCTTGGACAGGCCGTAGGCGTTGTCTTCCATCATCAGGCCCATCGACTCGACGACGTTATCAAAGTTAAGCAGGGGTTCGCCCATGCCCATCATGACCACGTTAGTGACGTGCCGATCCCGCTTTTTGCCCGGCTCATCCCAAGACCGGGCCGCGACCCAGAGTTGGCCAATGATTTCAGCCGAGCTCAAATCCCGATTGAAGCCCTGTTTGCCGGTCGAGCAAAAAGAACAGTCTAGGGCACAGCCAATTTGCGACGAGACACAGAGGGTGCCGCGTCCTTCTTCCGGTATGTAAACCGTCTCAACGGCATTGCCACCGGGCATTTTCATGACCCATTTGCGCGTGCCGTCGATAGAATATTGCTTAAAGGTCACTTCTGGCGGCACTATTTCGGCTACTAATTTCAACTTATCGCGCAGCGCCATGCTGACATCGGTCATATCATCGAAGTTATCGACACCTCGTTGATGAATCCACTTCAACACCTGTATTGCTCGAAACCTCTTTTCGCCCAGCTCCTCGGTAAAAAAGCGCTCCAGCGAACTCAGGCCCATGCCGAGCAAGTTAATTTTCTGTGTTGTTTGTGTCATCTAGGTTACCTAATAGTACTGCGCCAAAACCGGCCAAGTCTTTCGCTGCAAATGGCGGCAAAAGACTCTAAAATTTAAAACTCAAAAGGGAGCTCAGCCTTAAACTGAGCTCCCTTTGTATTCTAGCATCCAGGGGCAGCACAAACTGTCGACTGCCCCATTCTTTACTTAACGTGAAAAGATTTCATTTTCGTTAAAAAAGAACGCTATTTCACGGGCCGCAGACGCTGGTGCGTCAGAACCGTGCGCCGAGTTGGCATCGATGCTCTGGGCGAAATCGTGACGAATGGTGCCGGCCGCCGCATCAGCAGGGTTAGTAGCACCCATGATTTCACGGTTTTTGGCAATGGCGTTCTCGCCTTCAAGGACCTGGACCATGACCGGGCCAGACATCATGAACTTGACCAGGTGCGGGAAGAAAGGACGCTCCTTATGTTCCCCGTAAAAGCCTTCGGCCTGCTCAGAGGATAACAACAGCATCTTAGATGCAACTATCTTCAAGCCTGCAGTTTCAAAGCGAGAATAGATGGCACCAACCAGGTTACGGGCTACGGCATCGGGTTTAACTATAGAAAAAGTGCGTTCAATTGCCATTTAGGCCTCTCTAGGGGTTTTTTTATTGGGTTTTTCGGCGCCACATTGTACGTTGAATTCGCCGGCCAGGCTATCTTTGTCTGGCAATGGTCCGGGCTAAGCAAAAGCCCAGACCCGGTATAGCACCTAGTGCCGGGGCATGGCTGCGGCAACGCTGGCGAGTTCTCGATCGTCTAACGCTATACGGCCAATCGGGCGGTGGCGATATCTTGAATTTTTTTCACCATGGCGCGTAAACCGTTGCCGCGCGACGGGCTTAGATGACGCACCAGGTCCAGGGCGGTGAAATACCGTTCGATGTCGACGGCCAATATCGCTTGGGCACTTCTGCCATTGAAGGCGACCAAAACCACCGCCAGCAAGCCCTTGACGATATGGGCATCGGAATCAACCTTGAATATAAACAGCTCGCCCTGTTGCTCTGGCACCAACCACACCTGGCTTTGGCAACCACGCACCAAGTTCACCTCCGACTTCAGCTCGTCAGCCATGGGCGGCAGCTCCTTGCCCAGATCAATAATGTATTTGTAACGCTCTTCCCACGAATCGAAGAAGGATAGATTTTCGATGATATCGTCTGCGCTGATATCGATGCCGAATACTGGATTCATAAGGGGCCTCTATAAATGGGGGGTCTGGGATGGCATCAACTTAGCTGAACATACCGGTTTCAAGCTGCGCCTCTTCGGACATCATATCGCGATGCCACGGCGGATCGAACACCAGATTGACCTCAACCTGCTGCACATTAGGCACCAACGCCACGCGATACTTGACATCATCAACTAACACCGGACCCATGCCACAACCCGGGGCGGTCAGCGTCATATCGATAAGTACCGTTTGGCCTTGAGTCGAGACCTTGTAGATTAGACCCAAGGCCACTAGGCTAACCGGAATCTCCGGATCGAAGATTGTCGCCAGAGCCTGCCAAACTTGGGCCTCATCGACATCGGGGCCGGTGACCGGGGTAAAGATCAGTTTTTCGGGCTCAAAGCCCAGGGCATCGGCGTCGGTGCCATCAATACGCGCCATATTGCCATGATAGACCACCGTATAGTTGCCACCCAAGCTCTGCGTCAGGGTAACAAAGGTATCGGCTGGGATGGTCATGGGGGTGCCAACGGGTACTAGGCGAGCGTTGACCGCTCGAGTGGTGACCACCACTTGTCGTTCCATCAGTCAGCCTCCACAACAAAGCTCTCGCCACAGCCACACTCGGCGGTGACATTCGGGTTGTTAAACTTGATCAACTGATTCAAGCCATCCTTTTTAAAATCAATCTCGGTACCCTGCAGTATCGCCAGAGCCTCTTGCTGGACATGCAAGGTGACGTCATCGGCCATCACCAGGCTGAGATCGCCCGGCTCTGCCGCGGCGACGAAATCGATCTTGTACATATAGCCGGAACAACCGCTTTCCTGAATAAACAACCGCACCGAGGCCTTGTCGGCCTGGGCCAGCTGCTTGCGAAAATGCCCTACCGCCGCATCGGTCATGGTGATATTGGGGGTTTGCAATGCTTTTGGATCAAACGACTGTACGCTCATAATTCGCCTACCTTCAGGGTCTAACGAACAGACCTGTCAAAAAAGAAATAATTTTACCTTGTCCAACGCCGCAAACAGGGCATCGACATCTTCTCGGGTGTTGTAGAGCGCAAAGCTGGCTCGAACCGTACCGGACACACCCAAGCGACTCATAATCGGCATGGCGCAGTGACTGCCGGTGCGCACCGCAACGCCCTGCTGGTCGAGCAAGGTGCCGACATCGTGCGGATGGCTGCCGTCGAGCACAAAGCTTAGCACCCCGGCACGCTGGTCGGCTTGGCCAATCAGCGTGAGGCCGGGATAGTTGTGCGCACATTCGACGGCGTAATCCAGTACCGCCTGCTCATGCGCCATCATCGCCGCTCGGTCCAAGCCATTGAACCAGGTGATGGCCGCCGCCAAACCGACGGCTCCGGCTATGTTAGGCGTACCCGGCTCAAACTTATAGGGCACCCGATTGAAGGTGGTCTGTTCAAAACTGACCGTTTCGATCATCTCACCCCCACCCATAAAGGGCGGCATGGCCTCGAGCAGGGCCATTTTACCATAGAGCGCACCGATGCCCGTCGGACCAAAGAGCTTATGGCCGGAAAAGGTGTAAAAGTCACAGTCCAGCGCCTGCATATCGAGGTCAAAATGGGCCACGGCTTGGGCACCGTCGACCATGACCAGGGCACCAACCCGGTGCGCCCGGGCGATGATCTCGGCGACCGGGTTGACGGTACCCAAGGCATTGGAGACGTGCACGATCGAGACAAACTTAACCCGCTCATCGAGCAGGCCATCCAAGGCCTCCAGATCCAGTTCGCCGGCGTCGGTAACCGGAATCGGCACCACTTCAGCACCGGTTTTAGCGCACACCAGCTGCCAAGGAACTATATTGGCATGGTGTTCCATGGCCGATACTAGGACCCGATCGCCCGGCTTCAGGTTGGCCTGACCCCAGCTAAAGGCGACCAAATTGACACTCTCGGTGGTGCCCTTGGTCCAGATAATCTCGTCGCTAGAGCCGGCATTCAAGAGCTCCTGCACCGCAACCCGAGCCTGTTCAAAGGCCGACGTTGCACGGTCACTCAGGGTATGGGCACCGCGATGCACATTGCTGTTATCGTGCCGATAGAAGTTACTGATGGCATCGATCACCGCGTCGGGTTTTTGCGTCGTGGCGCCGTTATCGAGATAAACCAACGGATTGCCATTAATTTGCTGGGCTAAGATCGGAAACTGGGCCCGGATTGCTTGCACATCAAAGCTCATAAGGCCGCTCCCGATAGCGCCGCCACCTTGGTCGCAAATAAGGCCTCGAGCAGCGGACGCAACAGTAAGCGCACCGGCTC
>Ga0115548_1001060_pt1 | contig 15193 bp, 9 predicted proteins | sample COGITO_mtgs_1004_4_FD_87187 | JGI IMG/M metagenome (GOLD analysis project Ga0115548, IMG submission 87187) | Pelagic marine microbial communities from North Sea - COGITO_mtgs_100423 | ecosystem: Environmental > Aquatic > Marine > Epipelagic | place: Germany:Helgoland, sampling site Kabeltonne...
GCGATCAATGGCAAAACCGCCATAGTCATCCGTCAGTAACTCCATATGGCTAAGAATGCGATCTGGCAGCTTTTTAAAAAAAGCGATCTGCTCTGGCATGATAATCTGCCAGTCTTCGGCAGTACTCTCTGACATTTTTGTGAAGCTGGCTTTCATAACTGCTACCCAAAACGTTGTTTTTATTATTTTGTTCCGAGATGTTAGCAGTATCAGCAAGCATTTTCTATAACAGCAGATACCGTATTTGGGGTTTCATAGTAAGGTCATAGAGAAAGTTGAGCCACACAACCCAAACCCAGATGGTGATCCGAGATTACTTAACTGCAACCAATAACTCTGCCTCCAGAGGTTTCAACAATCAGACGAAGATCTATGAAGGTCATGGAAAATGACCGTGCTGTGCTGATTAATGACGGTGAATTAAGGTGACTGAAATTAACCCCGTTCTTTTCAAATCGGCTCGTAAAACTTACTCAGATAGGTATCACCAATATTTATAGTCTGTGTTGGCCGTTAATAGTTACCCAAAGTCATTTATACCATGCAAAAAAAGGGCCCAGTACAGGCCCTTTTTTTAAGACATCGGCAGCAAGTGACGCTAATTGCACGCCACCACATGGGACTTAGGTGCGTCGCCTATAATCCGTACATCTCTAAAAGTAATGGCAAAGGGCTCAGAGGAAACAAGAACCATCGCCGAATTCACTTTCTTGAGATTGACCCCGAACTTTGACAAACACTCGAGGCTAATGCCTAACTTCGTCATTTTTCCTTCTGGCTGTGTGCGGAACAGGCGGGCTACAGGAAGCTCTCCCCGACAGGGCCACTCACAGTCCATGCGCATTGTCACTTTACCCTCCGGATGTTTATCAACAGCAAAGGTCATCATTAAAGCTGGGTTGTCACCTTCAATACCGGAAAGGTTTACGGAACTGTCTGTCTGCCAATAGAACTGACTTTCTTGACCAGATTTCCACTCCACATGGCGGCTGTCTTCCTGAACTGCACCGTCAACGGTGGTGACCGTAAGGTTGCCATAGGCAGTACTAGTAGACTTGCCACCCACCAGTTTACGCCAATCACTGGCATCTCCGACATAGGCCTTCCAGGGGGCTCTTGTCGTGCCGCTAAACACCACGCGTTCCTGAGCGCTATTGTCGATCAGAGAATTTTCATTGAGGCCATCAGGTATAATTTCTCTGTCGCCATAGGAAAGCCCCTGCCCACTTAACATCAAAAAATCAGATACTGGCAGACCCGAATTGAGGGCATTGATCTCTGCACTGGGCCAGTCAAACGCCAGTTTGCCAGTAAAGTCGAAGTTAGCCTTACCCTCGGCATTTGCCACTACCACATCGGCAACGCCACCACCCTCTGAGCCCGGCAACCAAGCCACAACAAACGCATCTGATTGATTGAGCTCAGCATTTACCCATAGCGGACGCCCGGTTAGAAGCACCGCTACCACAGGAATATTCTGCGCTTTCAGCTTTTTCAGTAGCTTCAGTTCTGCTCCCAAACCATCATTAAAGAGCAATGAATCACGGTCACCGGAGCCCTCGGCATAGGGGTTTTCACCAAATACGACCACAGCCACATCAGGTTTCTTGTTAAAGCTGCCATCTGCAGAAAGCTCAGCGCTGCCACCAACATCGTCCATGGCCGCCTCAATACCACCAAAGATTGATGTGGCGCCGGGGAAATCACTGTTGAGATTCTCTGTACCCTGCCAGGTAATCGTCCAGCCACCGTTTTGCTTACCAATATTGTCCGCGCCGTCCCCGGTCACCAAAATATGCTGATTGGGTTTTAACGGCAGTAACTGATTCTTGTTTTTCAGCAGTATTAGAGACTTTCTCACAGCTTCACGAGCCACAGCACGATGATCGGCTGAGCCGATAATAGAGCTGTCGGCGGTGATTTTGCGTTTCGAAGGTGCGGGTTTTTCAAACATACCTGCACGTAATTTAACCCGCAGGATTCTGCTGACCGCATCGTCGATACGTGACATGGCAATCTCACCACTGCGAACCTGAGTAATCGTATTGTTGTAAACAGCCTTCCAGTCCTCCGGTGCCATAATCATATCGACACCAGCATTGATCGACTTGGCACAGCTCTGGTTGGTGCAGCCATCGACCTGACCTATACCGTTCCAATCACTGACCACAAAACCATCAAAGTCCATCTGGTCTTTAAGAACATCAGTTAACAGCCCCTTGTGGCCATGCAACTTCTCACCATTCCAACTATTAAATGAAGCCATTACAGTCTGCACATCAGCTTCAAGAGCTGTAATATATCCCTGCCCGTGCTGATCAAGTAACTCTTCAAGACTTAATCTGGTATTGCCCTGATCGGTTCCGCGGGCTGTACCGCCATCACCAATCCAATGCTTAGCCGTGGCAATAACTTTCGATGAATCCGTGCGAAGTTGCTCTGCTGTACCTTGCATGCCTTCAACGATCTTGCCACCATAGGCTCGGACAATAGGCGGCTCATCACTGTAGCCTTCATAGGTACGCCCCCAGCGATCGTCTTTAACCACCGCGACAGTTGGCGCAAAGATCCAGTCAATACCAGTGGCAGCGACCTCTTTAGCAGTAATGGCACCAATTTTTTTCATCAATTCCGGATCGTTGGCAGCTCCCAGACCAATATTGTGCGGGAACAGAGTTGCCCCAACCACATTGTTATGGCCATCAACCGCATCGGTGCCCCAGATAAGGGGAATACCTGCCTTGGATTTTATCGAGGCTTTGTAATATTTGTCTGCCAGCTCTACCCAATCACCGATCGAAGAGTTTTTCTTACCACCAGGAAAAGAGCCGCCGCCATTGAGCACAGAACCAAGATGATATTTAGTCACATCAGAGGGCGATACCCACTTGATCTCACCCTGCATCATCTGTCCTACTTTCTGTTCTAGATTCATGTCCTGCAAAATGCTTTGCACTCTGGTTTCTACGCCCCCATTGATATCAGCTATTGTAGCTGGCGCCACTAAACCGGCACTGAGAGTCAAAACCAGCCTTGAGAGTGTTTTTAGTACTGCTCTGGGATGATGTCTCGGGTGTTTTTCATGAACTGACATAGTCTGGTTATTCCTGATATCTTATATAAATCCTATCCCAACCGATCACCCAGAAAATGAACTGCCCGAAACCCTGCTTACCAAAAAAATTTATGGTCTCTAGACGTGAAAAGATTGCGAAAATTTAAGTTTAATGGGATGTGTGCCGCAGAGCGTGACATGGAGTTTGGGTCAGTGGAAGCGAAGATGCGGCAGTCTGCTAGAGATCTGCGGTAAACGGGGCAAAGCACCTATAACTGGCGATTAGGATTAATCAAATGTGTATTATTGAAACAGGTTTCGAATAGCTTCGCGGTAATTTCTACTTACCTTAAGCTCTGCACCACCCGCTAGATGCAGCAGACTGCCGCCCTTCTGCGTAGGGCTCACACTGACAACACGGGCTATATTGACGATCGTCGAGCGGTGAATACGAACAAATAAACTATCGTCCAACTTAGCGAACAGCTCGGTTAATGTGCTTCTGACAATATGGGTTTCACCTAGCGCATGAACACACATATAGTCTCCAGCGGCATCGACCCAGTCAATATCATCAAAGGGAATCACCTTGACCACTCCGGAGTCACGCACCAAGAGTTTGCGCTTTATGCCTGAGGGCACATCCGTCAAAGGGGCTTGCGCCACATGACTGGTCACCCGCTCCGATATACTTTCTATGGCGCCAATCAAAGGGGTTTTAAAACTCTGCTCCTGACCATTTTTAATGCGATCAATCGCACGCTCCACGGCACGATTAACTCGCTCTTTATCCAGCGGCTTTAGGATGTAATCCACCGCGTGGAGATCAAAGGCATCCACAGCATACTCGTTAAATGCAGTCACGAAGACCACCATTGGCATCAAATCAGCCTGAAGGGCTTTAACTACCTCAAAACCATTAATACCAGGCATCTGAATGTCTAAAAACAACAATTCTGGGCGCAACTTATTCGCCGCAGCAACTGCAGCACTGCCATTGCAACATTCTGCAACAATTTCAATGTCATTGCTTTCGGCCAGACAGGAGCGTAAAAAATCCAACGCCAAAGGCTCATCGTCAACAATTATTGTTCTCAATTTCTGCATAAGTTAATCATCTAACCGTCTTTTCCAACGGAAGTCGCATATAGACTTTCAAGCCACCTGAAGGAGCGGACTCAAGGTTAAAGGTATGGTTGTCGGCATAGAACTCATATAGCCGATCAACCGTATTTCTCAGCCCAATACCCACGCTATTACCAGACCCATCTGACGACTTTATACCGGGGCCTGTATCAAGCATTTCAAGGCAAATATATCCCCCGTCTAACCGTGCCCGCACAGTGATTTTTCCGCCCTCCTCCATGGGAGCGATAGCATATTTAATCGCGTTCTCAACCAGAGGCTGCAGTATTAAACTGGGGATACGTACCTGTTCTGCAGCATGGTCAATTTCAAACTCTAATTCTAACCGCTCGGCAAATCTAGTCTTCTCAATATTGAGATAAAGCTTGAGAGCATTAAGCTCCTCTTTTAACGTGACTCGCCTAATCGGATCATTGTCCAGACTGTAACGCAAAAAATCACTCAACTGCACAATCATAGTACCAGCTCTAGGTACTTGTTTGGTGGCCATCAGTGAGGCAATGGCATTAAGCGTATTAAATAAAAAATGCGGATTGAGCTGATAACGCAACATTTTTAACTGAGCCTCATGGGCAATAGCCTCTGCTTTGGCGGCTCGTAATTGCTGTTCGCGATTTTCGGCTGCCACCAACAGTAGATTTTCATGCTCGTATTGCGACAGCTGATAGAACTTTACGCCATGATAAAATGCCGCCCAACAGCTGAAAATCATAATCGAACCGAACAGCCACCCTCCAAAATCGCTCCACAGGCCCTGCTCCCCAGTAATTATCATGAACGTACTAATACGCAGAACGGTCCATAGTGCCGAGCACAGCAACACGCCACCTATTGCAGCTATAAGTCTAGCGACGATACTGCGAGCCCAAGAATAGTGAAACAGTGGGCGCAATGGCCAGGACACTAGCACGCCCAATAGAGACTGCAGTAACGTATGAGCGATGTAGGCAAAACTCTGCTGGTTATACCAAAGTGTGAGACTTACATAACTGATCAGAGCCAGACCAAACCAGCCTATAAGCTGTAAAATCCAAAACTGATAATTAGTATTGCGATACAAGATCTGCAGAAAAGGAGGATAATTGGACTCGACCATAAGGGAACCGCGGCTGTTTTGTTTAATACGTCAAAAGTATCATAATTTGCCCTTAAAATATGCAGCGATTTACCTCAATATATTATCTAACCTGTTAAGATTCATTCTTTTGCCAGAAACGCAAAGCCATGGTCCAAACACATATCAGCCAACGTCATTTTATTGAATACTTAGGTATAAAGGCGCTTCGCTCAACTCATCCTGGGGTTCGGAAACTTAAGCGGGCTCAAAATAGTCACAGTGCTCATGGCAACAAAGTGTGGCGCTCTAGCTTTGTCTTGATGGACTACCTGACCACCTACCCGCCCGAAACACAGAGCAGAGTATTGGATATTGGCTGCGGCTGGGGTTTCACTGGGCTGTTCCTCGCCAAGCAGTATCATGCTCAGGTTACCGGTATCGACATAGACAGCAGCGTCCAACCTTTTCTAGCTCTTCAGGCACAGGTTAATCAGTGCCAAATGGGATTCCAGGAAAGGGATTTTACGAGCCTGAGATCAGAGGAATTAACCCAGTATCAGCTAATAATCGGCACCGACATTTGCTTTTGGGATGAGTTAACTCAGCCTCTGTTTGATCTTATAGAGCGTAGCCTTAATGCAGGAGTAGAACGTATTATTCTTGCAGACCCAGGGCGGCCACCCTTTTGGTCATTAGCAGAACTGTGCGTGCAAAAACTTGACGCCTCAGTATTCACCCGAAGAATCTATGAGCCCTGGAAAACCGAAAAATCCCTTCTGGTTATAGGCGAGACATAAAAAAAACGCGCTGTTAAAAGCGCAGTTTTTTTATTAGACAGAATCGCTATCAACTCAATATTAGAATGCCATATTGAACTTAATGCCATAGTGACGCGGCTTGCCAAGTGATGCACGCATAAAGCCAGGACCGCGATCGGCCCAGTTGCGCACAACTTCATCAGTTACGTTGCGAACATAGAGTTCAACTGCCCAGGCGCTCTCTTCGTTGATTAAACGAAGCGCCACGTCAGCAGTGGCAAAGGCGTCCTGACCTGAGTGCAAGGCACCTTCGTCAAAGTTACCCTTATCGAAGAACATCTCATCCTGCCAGTGAGCAGACACTATTGGGCTCAGACGCATACCGTTGTAAAGGAACCAGTTGTGCTCATAGGTTACTGTCGCTGAGTACTCAGGAGACCAGGGCATAGCGTTGCCGACAAAGCTCTGGTAACGGCCTTCGATGTCATTGCCATCAATGGTGCGAGTGGTTTTGTCAGGACAGTTAGTCAGACCGAGCAGTGCTCGCTCTAAACAGAACCAGTTGTCCTGAGAGTTATCCAGCTCAGTGATTTCAGAGTCCAACCAAGCGACCCAACCGTTTACACGGCCGCCGTTATAGGGGCGCCAATCAAACTCCAACTCAACACCCATATTGCGTGTCTCGCCAATGTTCTGGGTAATCAGAGTACCAATATCGCGACCAACGATGACACAGTCACCCTCGCCCGTAGTACAGGCCGCTGTGCGACCTTCGGTGTCATCGTAATCAACGGGCACTTCAATCTCAGCACCTACACCAGTGATCGTGGCATAGAACGTATCTTGCAGATCGGTGTTATCCATCAAGAAAACATTACCCAGCTGGTTTAACTTGCCATCAAGCATAGTGATTTTAAAGCCCAGCTCATAAGTAATGTTGTTCTCCGGATCATAATCAAATGTATCGGTGATATTACAGTCACAGATATCAACTAAATCACCAAAGCCGCCTGACTTATAGCCGGTATCTACAGAACCGTAGAAGAACACATCATCGTTGACCAGATAATCAAAGCCGACTTTCCAAGTACCTTTGCTCCAAGCACCTTTATGGCTGTTGTCAGAGTACTGTAGTCGGTTGATAAAATCATCGCCTGAGGCGCCCATTGTGTTGTCCAGTCCATCAGACTGATAAGGACCTGTCCCGGCGATGCTGGCTGTAGGCTCTAAGCCTAAGCGTGTCTAGGACTCCATCCAAAAGGAATCGTTTGCGTCGTATAAACCAATATTTGGCTGACGGTAGCCAGCAGTAACATAGTTTCGGCCTCCAACCTCTTCTTTGGTGTCGTGGGTATATCGGTAGCCTGCTGTAACATTGAGATTCTCATTGACCTTGTAATCAAACTGCACAAACCCGCTAGTGACTCAACCAGACGCTCTGGCTGAACAAAGGACTGAGCCAGTGGAAGGATGCCACCACAACAAAATGGGTCTTCAACATCGAAACGAATCTCGTTATCTTCTTTCATATAGAAAACACCGGTAATCCACTGCAACTTAGAGTCAGACTGTGATTTTAACTGCAGCTCAGATACAACAGAACGGTAGTCTGAATAGTTAGTGCTCAGGGAGAGATCACTGAATGGCTGCATGGCCACATCGCCATAACCCAAAGACTCAAGCAATGGCAGATTATTGACCAAATTCGGGCACTCAACCATGGCACCGCCACCGCCAGTGCAGCCGGTAGGCGCAGCGTCATCGGAGTACCAAGTACGCATAATGCCGTAGGCAGGATGATCTGAATCGGCATAAACCGCCAAGGCATCATGGACCTGCGAACGCTTCTGCTGTGAATAGCCAACGCGACCGTCAAAGACTACATCTTCATTAATGTCCCAAGTGAGAACCGAACGCAGACCGAGCATGGTCATGTCCATGTCGCCGGGAACGTTAACACTGACATCCCATTGATCTTGTTCACAGGCAAAGAAAGTGCCTTCGGCTTTTTCGCAATCCTTGAGGCTTAAACCGCCGGGAGAGTTATCCTGAAAATAATCAGCAATCAGGTCCAAGCTAATATCATTGGTTGGTTCAAAGCGCATACCCAAACGGGCACCGCTGCGGTCAACCGAACCATAGGCATCACCGTCGCTGACTTCGCGGTTGCGACGCTGATCGACGTTGGGAATATCGTCTGCAGCGATATCGTAAGCACCCGTGGTGGTACCGTCGCCGTCAGTGTCCCACGCCAGATCAAACAAATCTGGCGTTTGGTTGTACCAAGTGTCGGCAGTTTCTTTCAAAAAACTGGCATGCATAGCCAGATTGTCATTAACCGGCAAGTTGAACCAGCCCTTAAGAGCTTGCTGTGCGTATTTACCGACTTCTACTTCGATCTTACCTTCCTGCTGATCAAAGTTAGGACGAGCACTGATCACATTGATGCTACCCGCGGTTGAGTTGCGACCAAACAATGTGCCCTGTGGACCACGACTTATCTCGACACGCTCGACGTCATACATTAACGCCAGACCAGCTTGCGGACGTGGCGAATACAGACCATCGAAGTGCATAGCAACAGTCGGGTCGCCAATCTAGGTGAAGTTGTTCGAGGTCAAACCACGGACAACAACCTAAACGCCGGAATCAGAAGGCGACAGTGCGATCTGCAGATTGGGTACCATATCACCGATATCGAGCAGGTTTTTAACGCCCTGATTATCCAGCGACTCTTGACCAAATGCAGAAACTGCAACGGCGGTTTCCATCAGCGAAGTTTCACGCTTGGTAGACGTAACAATGATTTCTTCAATGCCGTAGTCCTCGTCTATGCCGTTTTGGGCATAGGCGTTGACACTGAGAGCCATCGCGGAAACCAGTGTGTTTCTAACCATATGTTTATATTGCTTATACATAAATGTCTTTCCCCCAAATTATTGCTTAACCAATAATTTTTTTCTTATCTACAAACCGTGCAAATGGGCCTACTTAATTAACTACTACCGAGACATTGTCAAAATAGGCGTCGACGGTACAAACATCAGCACCACAGCCAGCCTTCAGCTGCAGGCTTACGCCACCATCGACATTGGTGTTAATCGTTTGGGTGTAGGTTTTACTTACCCAGGCACTAGTCGGAACCAGCGGTCCGCCACTCAGAATACCTTCTCCGTTAGTCGACCCCTCAGTGCTGCCCTCATGGAAGAACTGAACGAAAACTACGCCACCGGCGCCTGTAAGTTCACCTTTTAGGTCAAAGGAAATTGTCACGCTTTGACCAACCGCAATCTCACCCACAGCCATATTAGCTGCCTTAATTACTGCATTCGGGTCAGTGTTTGTAGCCGAGAGCTTAGCTGAAAACGAACCAGACTCGGCCTCTTCGTTGACTACTGTTTTGCTGCCGCCGTCATAGACAGTCCAACCAGTAAAGTCTGCATCTTCAAAATCACCGTTGATGATAAGTTCGCCTTCGGCAACAACACCGGTCACAGCAATATCATCGATATAGAAGGTCCATTCCGCTGAGCCATCCCCAGCAGTGCCATTCTGAGCAATCAGAGTGATCTTAGTGTCAGCACCGGCAGCAAATGTCGTGCCCGTAAAGTCAAAGGTCAATGTCTCCCAAGCCGAGCCACCTGCAGTGGTTACAGTCTTCTCAACATTGGTGCCGTCAAACTTGAGCAACAGATCTTTAGCCGAGCTAGACCAGACTTTCGCCGTCACCACCTGACTTACAGACAGATCAACTGCTGCATCAAGGGTCAAGGTCAAACCACCGTAGACCTCACCACTGTTCTTAACATACTTCAGAACAGCACCACTGGTATTCCCAGTCGTGTCAGGATTTGCAACAACGCTGCCAACACCACCACCGAAATCAGTGATCGAGTAGGCAGATGCAGCAAGTTCAAAGCTCAGAGGCGCACCAACAGTCACTACAGTACCTGTATCGCCGCCAGCGACAAACCGAACATTGTCGAGCTGATAGACAAGATTAGCGCCAGTCTGGTAATTCGGGAAGAACACCATTGGCACGTTTACAGCAGTTACATCCAAGCCGCCGGCAATCAATGTCGCCATTGGGAAGTTAATGGTTTCCCAGGCACCTGAACCAGTGATATCAGAAACTGCGATTTCACCGGAATTTGCGCCACCACTTTCAACCTTTAACTGGAAACCTGTGGTTCCGCCCATAGCGGAGACTTTAATATCAAATGACAGGGTGCCAGTAGCAAAAGCGCTGAGGTCAATTGAGCTATCGACTAACTTTGTCAGAACCAAACCAGCGTGTAGTGCGTCAGCGGCATACCTAACTTCCAATACGTCGCCACGATCAGTGTCGGCAACAACTGCCCAATCAACACTGGCACAGCTCTCGGTGCCGGCAACTTCATCAACACAGTCGCCATAACTATTGCCTTCATCGAAGAAATGTAGGGTTGAATTACCACCCCAAACCGATGCTACTACTGCGTCGTCAAAGACAATCGCACCCGATGCAGCGGTGTCGTCAGTGTCAGTCACTGCGGCGCAGGTACCGTAGTTGTCACCAGAAACATTGCCAGAATCCAGGGCCCAGACGCGGTTAGCATAATTTGCGCCGTCGGTTACAGGGGTGCAGGAATAGTCACTACCAATGAGGCTTTCCTGAACACCATCAACAATCCACAGGTATTCCATGTTTTCGCCACCAGGTGCCATAGTCACTGTCCAAGTACCATCGCCGTTATCAGCAGCAACTGGACCGCCAGTGCCCCAATCCCACCAAGGACCAGTTAGCTGAACAGAGGTCGTGCCAGCCGGAGCCGCCACGGTCAGGGTTATATCAGTAGAGGGCTCTGGATCGACCCCGCCATCAGTACCAGCGACAAAACGGACATTGTCGAGCTGGTAGATAAGGCTAGTGCCAGTCTGGTAATCCGGGAAGAACACCATTGGCACGTTTACAGCAGCTACATCCAAGCCGCCGGCAATCAATGTCGCCACTGGGAAGTTAATGGTTTCCCACTCACCTGAACCGGTGATATCAGCAACTGCAATCTCGCCGGAGTTTGAACCGCCACTCTCGACTTTTAACTGGAAACCAGTGGTTCCGCCGATAGCGGAGACTTTGATATCAAATGACAGGGTGCCTGTAGCGAAAGCACTGAGGTCAACAGACCCAGCGGCTAACTTTGACAGGACCAAACCGGCGTGCTGTGAGTCAGCCGCATAGCTGACCTGCAATACATCACCGCGATCAGTGTCGGCAACAACTGCCCAATCAACACTCCCGCAGTTCTCAGTGCCAGCAACTTCATCAACACAGTCGCCATAACCGTTGGCTTCATCAAAGAAATGGAGGGTTGAAGTACCGCCCCAGACCTCAGCCACAACACCGTTATCAAACACAACATTGGTTCCTGCAACTGAATCGCCACCATTGTCTACAACCGCGGCGTCAACGCCTGCAGTTGTATCCAAAGTCAAAGTGGCACTGGTATCAAATGCGCTCAAATCCGCTACATCTGTGTTGTCGGCCAAATACGTCACGGCCGCCGCGGTCATAGCAGTAAGTTCTGCAGCCGCTTCTTGTTTAACGATCGACACAGCTGCTGTATTACCAGCAGTGAAATCGTCTGCTGTCAGGGAATCAAATGCCGCTGCAACAGTCGTTACAGTCGCTGATGCTTTTTCGAGAATAAAATCGGCAACCGCATCTGAGACTACGATGTTCTGGGCCGCCAATTCAGTTTTTGCAAATGTCTGCAGCGTAGCAACCTGGGCGCTATCGGCGAGATCAACTTCGCCAACTGAGGCGACAACCATGTTGGTCAGTGCCGTCAGGGCCGCAGCACTGGCTTGGGGCGATGAAAGCTCAACACCTGCAATAGCACCAACACCTTGTATGGCTTCAGCAACTAAAAGGGTCGCCGTCATAACTTGTTGAAAAACTGTCTCAACCGCATGAGCTGTAGCCGCATCGGCGTCAGCAGCAAATGGGTTGTAGGTGGCAATATCGACGCCAACTGGCAATCCCATTGCCAGACCAAGGTCCGCAGCGGTGAACTCAGGGTTAGACACATTGGCCGCTTCAAGGATAGTAGTAAGGGGTGTTACTACAGTACCAGCGGAAGAACCTTTCAAGACAACACCGGTATCGGCATAGCTTTCGCCTGATATGGCATCAACTGTATCTGCTGTCATTTCTACCACAATGGTATAGACCGCTGGAGCGAAGGCAGTATCAACTAAAGAGTAGGCACCATTTTCATCGGTGAGATCGAATGGCTCGTCGGTATCGTGAAGACCATTACCGTTATAGTCACCAAATGCCTTGGCATTCTGGAACGGACCATCTATCGCAAAACCAGCCTGCAAGATAATCTCAAAAGTGATCATACTAGAGTCGGTGGTTGCTGCGGCAGAGACACCAGCAGTACCGCCGATATCAGCGTAGTCAACAGCGACTGCAATCGCACCGGCAGTATCATCTGCGGTCATTGTACGAGAAGCTGTCCAGGCATCATCGGCGCCAGAGACCGTGGTCGCCGCATTGCCACCGATAGTCACAGTAGGCGCACTGATCGCTTCGCTAGAGGAAATTGTAACCGTTACCACATCGCCAACGGTTACCGTGGACTTATCGCCCGAGGCAATTGACACGGTAGAAAGCGACGGAGCACCGTCAGCAGCATTGTCCGTTGAACTGTAATCGTCGCTTCCCCCGCCACAGGCGGCGAGAAAAAGAGAAGACAATAACAATGAGACTGTACTCAAACGACCTAATTGCCAGGTATTGACAAAGAAATCAACATAATTGGATTTGTGACGAAGCATAATTCCCCCTAACTCTTATTATTAATTCTGAAGCACAAGTCACGCAAGTAACAGAATTTTGGACTTGCAAAGCTACACACTTTCGACATCAAGTTGTTTAGAAAAAAGGTGAAGGAGCATGTATACGGGCTGAATTGCCGCTTCTGACGGCCAGTTTGGCTATGGCGAAAAGTCAAATGGCCGATAAACTACCATCACTTTCACCACTATAATCGAGAATAATATCGTGCAGAATGACCACTCGCCCCCTGCAAGGCACTGCCAGAGATTGCGGCCGATGCCTATTTACAGCCGACATAAAAATGATTCTCTTCAAAGCAGTCCAACTAGCTTTAGCCCTACCCTGCCGCTCGAGAAACACCGCCTACAATAATTACGCCTTGAATAAAGAGTAGGACACAAAACTTGCATCAACAGACAGCGATTTGACTAGATATAACAGAGCCGACGACTTATAAATCAGCATCCGGCTGGACGCATTCTCCTTAACCTCAAAATAATCACCGTTTAACGCATAAACGTTGTTTGCCGGCCATGAATCGGTAGAGTACGACTGGGGACGTAGTAAAAATATAAAAAGCGATAGCTGACCTATGTTCATAGATTTTTTTGTTTACCCAGGGGGTTAATCAGTATGTTATTTAAAAAGAATATTCTTGCTAGTAGTGTTGCCTTAGCGCTAGTTGGAACAGCTCTTCCAGCTTACGCTCAAGATGGCGTGCTAATCGAGGAAGTAATTGTTCAAGGCGGTATCCGCGGAAGCCTTACGCGCTCCATGGACATCAAACGCGACTCAGCGGGCGTTGTCGATGCCATCTCAGCGGAAGACATGGGTAAGTTCCCAGATGCTAACCTGGCAGAATCTCTGCAGCGTATCACTGGTGTTTCCATTAGCCGTTCACGTGGTGAAGGCAGCCAGGTTACCGTGCGTGGCTTTGGCCCCGAGTACAACCTAGTGACGTTGAATGGGCGTCAGATGCCTACTCACAGCAACACTAGCCGTTCTTTTGATTTTGGTGATCTAGCCTCTGAAGGCATTGCCGGTGTCCAAGTCTACAAGACTGGCCGCGCCGACGTTCCAACAGGCGGTATAGGCTCATTAATTAACATCTCCACTACCCGACCTCTTGAGAATCCAGGCCAAACTGCCAGCTTCTCGGCAAAAATGGTTAACGACACCTCGACCAGAGAAGGCGATGAGATTACTCCAGAATTCTCGGGTATCTATTCAAACACTTTCGCCAATGACACCATCGGTATTGCTATCACTGCGTCATCGCAGACGCGCAACAATGGCGTCAATGCAGCAGAGACTACAGGTTGGTTTACTAAAGCAGGCGACGTAAGTGGAGCCGGCGGCATCCCCGACAACGCTAATCAGGTCAATCGCTCTTTAAGCGCCGATGAATTCTATTCTATCCCTCAGCAGATCGCCTATGCGATCAATGAGTATGAGTCGAAGCGAATCAATGGCCAGCTAGTTTTACAGTGGGCTCCATCTGACACTGTCACTGGAACACTGGACTACATTCACTCAGAACTGGACCTCGATCACACCATGAGCGACATGTCCGCCTGGTTCAGTAATTCTAACGCATCGAGCCAAGCAAGCCTTTGGAATGATGGCGAGCAGCGCTCCCCGTTAATGTATTCCGAGACACACAATAACGCTGACTTCGCGATGGGTGTGCACCAAGATGGCCGTAAGAATGAGAACAACTCTGTCGGCCTAAACCTCGAGTGGCAAGCATCAGATCGCCTTAGCCTCGCGCTGGACTACCATGATTCTTCAGCAGAGACCGGTGCCAACAACCCCTACGGGACCAGCTCATTGGTGACTATGGCGTCCTTTAACAAGGTTGGCTCTGCAGTTTATTACGACACCGAGCTGCCGATACTTTCGCAAAACCTGAACTCAGGTGCTGATGGCGCTGATCGTCCACTGTACAAAAACGACATGATCATCACGGGTAGCGTGTTCGGCAACGAAGCCGCCAAAATGGACATCGAGCAGAGCAAGCTTAGCGGTAACTTCGAACTCTCTGATAGCTCCAGCATCGACTTTGGTGTGCAGCTAACTGAAGTAAGCAACCGTTTTGTCAGCAGCAATGTTCAGCTCGACAACTGGGGTGGCTTTACTCAGCCCGGCGAACTGACCGACATTCTTACTCGCTCGTCAATAGCAGGTCAGTTCGATCAAGTTGATGGCGGAGATGACCCGCGCCTACACACTGAATACTTCACTACCTCTCTTGAAGAAATCATCGGCGTTGGTGAAGCAAGCTACACAGCACGTGGCGCGGAATACGCTGCCGTTGGTGACTGTGGTACTGGCTACTGTGCCTCTACTGA
>Ga0115548_1001065_pt1 | contig 15102 bp, 10 predicted proteins | sample COGITO_mtgs_1004_4_FD_87187 | JGI IMG/M metagenome (GOLD analysis project Ga0115548, IMG submission 87187) | Pelagic marine microbial communities from North Sea - COGITO_mtgs_100423 | ecosystem: Environmental > Aquatic > Marine > Epipelagic | place: Germany:Helgoland, sampling site Kabeltonne...
GCACTAAGCCATAAAAGCATGTATGTAAGTGGCGGCCACCGCGGCCTAGAAATAGAACTTGCTGCACAAGACCTAGCCACTGCGACAAACGCCAAATTTGCTGGCCTTACCTAAATAAAACCCACTACCCACACCCCCTCTGTAATACAACACAGCGCTTAAATACTGCTGTGGATAAGCTCGCCTAAATTTCTATTCATAAATATAGGGATAATTCTTAATTTGCATTATTACTATAAGTTGAATATTATTTAAACAATATAGCCGTATTTGTAGTAATGGAAATTGTTACAAGCTAACAAGCAAGCAAATAGTTATGCGAACAGTAAAACTGGTTTTAGGTTTAGAGATCGCAACTGGCTCTTTTTTTGTGAAGGGCAATGTTGCGGAAAAGTTAACTTTTTTATTTCAGATAGTTAGAAGCTAAGTGATATGGCGGACTAATTAGAGGAGCGGCTCTCTAATAATTATTATGAGGCCGGTTGGCCTCATAAATGGGCAGCGTGTGTTTAATTAAACTATGGAGTAGTTATGTATTTTTGGAATACAAAAGCATTATCAGAAGATATAAAAAACAGTACGGTATCTGATAATGATTATAAAAATTATTATCTAGCCGGCTCAATATTTATTACATTATCAATGTATTTAGTAGCATTAAGTCCTAGAGAAGATAGCACTTCAGTTCTGCTTGAAGCTATTCTGATGATTGGAATCCTTATTTTTGGAATAAGCACTACATTTAATACCCATCAAACTGGTAGCACTAATATACCTGACTATATTTCAAAAATGACAGCTTTGTCATTCCCTCTTATGGTTAAATTTTTTACTTTATCTTTTTTTGTTGGATTAGGTTTAGGTGCCGCTGAAGATGCTGATTTCTCATTCGAATTTTCTCAAGAATGGATGATTTTTGTATTATCAGTCTCTGTTCAAGCGTTAATGTTTTGGCGTTTAAATTGTCATTTACAAAGTATCAACACATAACAAGTTGCTTAAACGGCAAAATAACAGTTGTCCATCGCTTCGTGATTATAGCCAACCATTATTTTCCCCTTAGCAAGTCATTAAAACACCTATATATCACCACCCACAATATATTATATAGTTTTCTGCTAATATATAAGAAACAGTAATCACCTCCTCTAATACGGGCTACATTACACATGAAAAAATTATTACCTTTGCTTTGTCTAATGTTGGCCTACCCTGCGCTTGCTTTAGATGCGGCCCATAAAACCGTTAGTGATATTTCCGCTGATGACATAGCACAGCTAATCGACAAAAGCCCTGACACCCTGCTTATTGATGTGCGAACACCCTCTGAAATACAGCAGCTAGGCACCATAGGCTTATATCAAAATATAAATATTCCCAGAGGCTGGCTTGAGTTTCGTGTAGCAGACTCTGCGCCGTCTTTTGATACGCCCATAGTGGTTTATTGTGGCACCAATGTGCGCAGCCCCGCGGCTGCAATTACACTAATGGATATGGGCTACACCAATGTAAGCAATTACAGTGGAGGCTATTTTGACTGGCAAGAAAAAGGCTTTGACGTATTTAAAGGCACACTAGATAGCAGCTCACTTTTGTATCAACGCCCTCAAAAAGTGGTTGATGGTGTTTACTCTGCCATTGGTGCCCCGCAGCCGCCTAGCTATGAAAACTCGGGCCATAATAATAATTTAAGCTTTATAGTGGCTGATGATGCTGTAGTGGTATTTAACGGCGGCGGTAGTTATTTACTGGCTAAAGCCATGCATGAAGAAATTAAAAAAGTGACCCACCTCCCCGTTAAATACCTAGTTTACGAAAATGCACAGGGCCATGCTGTGCAAGGCGGAAGCTACTGGAAAGAGCAAGGTGTAGAAATTATTGCCCATGAAAACATGCCTGAAATTTTGGAACACTCCTCAGTAGAAGTGATCACACGGGCGAAAAATAGCTTAAAAGATAAATACTTTAAATCACATTTAGTAATGCCTGACCACACTTTTTCAGATCAATACATTATTCCAGTGCAAGGCAAAAAGATTGTATTAATGCACTTTGGTAACGCCCATAGCCCTGATGATATTCAGCTATGGCTACCTGAAGACAGCCTCTTAATCTCTGGAGACTTTGCTTTTAATGAGCGATTACTGCCTATTCTAGAGCATACTAATATTAGAGAATGGATAGAAAACTGGGATAAATTGGTGGCATTAAACCCACAAATAATTATTCCAGGCCATGGTGGTGTGACAGATTTAGACACTGTCACTTATTACACAAAAGATTATTTGAGCTATATGCTTGAGCAAGTGGAAATAGTTTTAGAAGAAGACGGCGAATTAACTGACGCCTATAGCATAGATCAGTCTGCGTTTATGCAGTGGAAAACATACAGGCAGCTGGCCCTAAGAAATGCAGCCACTATATTTACAATGTTGGAGTTTGAATAGCTCAAGGCTTCACTCAGCACAACTAACGCGCTGGCCATTGGCTGGCGCGCTAATGATACAAAGGTGCAAAACTAGTCGGTAAAAGTAACGTAGGTAGGGTCTAAGTCTACTACTTGTGCGCTCATGGCTGCAGAGGTGATACCCATATCAATCAAACCTTGCACTATCATGTTGCTTAGCTGTTGCTTTTGGTCAGCTGTGCGGCCTGCCATAATGTGTGATGTGGCATGGATAAAACGATCCGAGCCTGTGCCTGCAATATGGTGATCATAGCCTGTGCAGCGCACTTTAATGTGGTCTGTTTCAAACAAACCAGATTTTACATGGGCATCAAACACACACCTTAACAGCTGGGTGGGTGTCACACTGCTGCTAAGTTGGTTAGAAATTTCTATGACACAATGTGGCATGTGCGCTCCTAATAGTTATTTTAAGGGTAGCCTTGTTGCGCTTAGTGATACTGACCACTTTGATCGTGCACAGCATCAACGAATATTTTGGCACTTTCTGGGTCTACAAACTGATGAATACCATGGCCTAGGTTAAATACATGGCCATCGTTTTTACCAAAGTCTGCCAATATACGGCCTACTTCTGCCTGTATGGTAGGTGCATCTGCATATAATACACATGGGTCCATGTTGCCTTGCAGTGCTACTTTGTCGCCTACACGATCACGTGCTTCACTGGCTTCTATGGTCCAATCTAAACCTAGTGCGTCTGCGCCAGTAGCTGCCATAGCTTCCAGCCACTGCCCACCATTTTTGGTGAACAAGATCACAGGCACTGGCCGGCCTTCAGATTCGCGAGTAAGGCCGTTCACAATGCGCTGCATGTAATCTAGAGAAAACGCTTGGTAGCAAGGGCCACTTAAAATGCCGCCCCATGTATCAAATATCTGCACTGCTTGCGCGCCTGCTGCAATTTGGGCATTTAGATAGCCAATCACAGAGTCTGCCAACACACTTAACACTTGGTGTAATAGCTCTGGGCTCTTATACATCATGCCTTTGATATGACGAAAGTCTTTACTAGAGCCGCCTTCAATCATGTAGGTGGCTAGTGTCCATGGGCTACCCGAAAAACCAATCAGTGGCACATCGCCAGATAAAGCCCCACGAATAGTGCTTACGGCATTCATCACGTAGCCTAAATCTGCATCCATGTCTGGCACTTTTAGTGCTGCAACATCAGCTTCGGTGCGTACTGGCTTTTCAAATTTAGGGCCTTCACCTGCTTCAAAATATAGCCCTAGGCCCATAGCGTCTGGCACTGTGAGTATGTCTGAGAATAAGATAGCAGCGTCTAGGTCGTATCTACGTAGCGGCTGCAAAGTCACTTCACACGCAAAGTCTGCATTCTTACATAGGCTTAAAAAGTCGCCTGCCACTGCCCTTGAAGCACGATATTCTGGCAAATAACGACCCGCTTGGCGCATCATCCATACTGGAGTGACGTCGACAGGCTGGCCCATAAGAGCACGTAAGAAACGGTCGTTTTTTAATACAGGTTTGGTAGCAGACATAGGGGGCAATTAGCCTTTTTGGATATATTAGATATAGGTGCTAATGATATAGATCACCTGTGTAATTGTCACGGTTTGTGGCAAGTATACAGGTGATCTAAAGGTGATTTTCTATGGCTTTTACAGTTTACTTACAAGCTTAAACTTGTAGGTAATCTAAAATACCATCAGCGGCTCTGCGGCCTTCATCAATGGCGGTCACTACTAGGTCTGAGCCACGCACCATGTCGCCACCAGCAAACACTTTTTCATTGGTGGTTTGAAAGGCGTAAGTTTTAGCCACTAGGTCTGAAGTGCGCGGCACTTTTACAAGGTCGCGATCATCTAGCTGCACGCCTGCATCTGCCATCCATGGTGTTGGGCTTGGGCTAAACCCAAAGGCTACGATCACAGCATCGGTAGCTACAATCTCTTCACTGCCTTGCACTATCACAGGGCGGCGGCGGCCATTTTCATCAGCTTCGCCTAGCTCAGTAGTGACTAGCTTGATGCCGGTTACCTTGCCATCTTCACCCATAATCTCAACCGGTGAGCGATTAAATAAGAACTGCACGCCCTCTTCTTTAGAGTTGGCTACTTCTTTAATAGAGCCTGGCATGTTGGCTTCATCACGACGATAAGCACAAGACACAGTGGCTGCGGCTTGACGAATGGCTGTGCGGTTGCAGTCCATAGCAGTATCACCACCACCTAACACGACTACTTGCTTGCCTTTTAGGTCGATAAAATCAGCAGGATCTTTTTCAAACCCCATACGGCGATTAATATTGGATATTAAATATGGCAAAGCTTCATGCACGCCTTCTAAGTCTTCCCCTGGAAAACCACCACGCATAGATTTGTATGTGCCCATGCCCATAAATACAGCGTCATAGTCTGCCATTAGCTGGTCTAGAGTAAGGTCTTTGCCTATTTCCATGTTCAGCTTAAACTCGATACCCATGCCTTCAAATATCTCACGGCGCTTTGCCATAACGGGCTTTTCTAGCTTAAATTCTGGAATACCAAAGGTAAGTAGGCCACCAATTTCTGGGTGACGATCAAATACCACAGCAGAAACGCCGCCACGCGCTAGCACGTCAGCACAGGCTAAGCCTGCAGGGCCAGCACCTATGACAGCTACTTTTTTACCTGTTGCCACTACATGGCTTAGGTCTGGCTTCCAGCCCATGGCAAAGGCAGTGTCGGTAATATACTTTTCTACCGAACCAATGGTAACAGCGCCAAAGCCATCGTTTAAGGTACATGCACCTTCACACAAACGGTCTTGTGGGCATACTCGGCCACACACTTCTGGCAATGAGTTAGTTTGATGACATAGCTCTACGGCTTCTAAAATATTTCCTTCAGACACCAGTTTTAGCCAGTTGGGAATGTAGTTATGCACTGGGCACTTCCATTCACAATAGGGGTTGCCACACTCCAAACATCGATGTGCTTGGGGTTTGGCCTCTACCGGTGTAAAGGATTGGTAGATTTCGGCAAACTGGCGTTTACGTAAGTCTGGATGCACTTTCGCTGGGTCTTGACGACCTACGTCAATGAACTGGAAATGGTTTTCTAATCGCTGAGCCATAATAGCCTCGTATACTTGGTAATGTATTTTTTAAAAGATCGAATTATTCAGTCTTAGTTCGGGTGTTCGACATAAGCTGCTGTAAGTTGGCAGCTTTAGGCTTAACCAACCAAAACTTGCTGACATAATCTTCAAAATGACGGCTTAATTCTCTGCCCCAACGGCTGCCCGTTGCTTCATGGAAATCATGCAAAATAGAGCGCAAATAGCTGCGATACTCTTCCATGTTCTCACCACGAATGCGGTGAATTTCCACCAGCTCGCTGTTGTATTTGTCCACAAAGGTGCGGTCTACATCTAATACGAATGCAAAACCACCCGTCATACCTGCACCAAAGTTATAGCCTGTTTCACCAAGCACAGTGACCACACCACCTGTCATATATTCACAGCAATGATCACCAGCACCTTCAATGACCGCATGAGCTCCCGAGTTACGCACTGCAAAGCGCTCTCCGGCACAGCCTGCTGCCATTACGCTGCCGCCTGTTGCTCCATACAAACAGGTGTTACCCATGATGGAAGTAATGTTAGATTTAAAGCTAGACCCTTTAGGTGGGAATAAAACTAGCTTACCCCCTGCCATGCCTTTACCTACGTAATCGTTAGCATCACCTTCTAAGTACATGTTTAAACCACCGGCGTTCCACACACCAAAGCTTAAGCCTGCAATACCCTTTAGATGCACTTCTAGTGGATGTTCAGACATGCCATTGTTACCGTGCACTTTAGCAATAGCTCCAGATATTCTGGCACCTACAGAGCGGTCACAGTTGGTAATATTGAAGCTATACGTGCCACCTGTAGAGTTGGCAATGGCGTCAGCCATTTCATCCAACATAGTTTGGCTCATAGCGCCTGGGTCGTATGGCGGGTTGCTAGCGACTTGGCAAGTGTTTGGCTGGCTTGGGTCGATGCCGTCTTGGCTTAACAAAGGCGATAGGTCTAAGTTGCTCTGCCTAGGTGTAAGCCCACCACTGATCTCTAGCAGGTCTGTGCGGCCTACTAGCTCTTCGATACTGCGCACGCCTAGCTGCGCCATTACTTCGCGGGTTTCTTCGGCGATAAAGGTAAATAGGTGCTTTACCATTTCTACAGTGCCGCGAAAGTGATGATCTCTTAGTTGTTCATTTTGTGTAGCCACTCCTGTGGCACAGTTATTTAGATGGCAAATACGTAGGTATTTACAGCCTAATGCCACCATGGGCAAGGTGCCAAAGCCAAAGCTCTCTGCACCTAATAATGCCGCTTTCACTACGTCTAGGCCTGTTTTAAGGCCGCCGTCTGTTTGCACTCGCACTTTGCCACGTAGGCCATTGCCGCGCAAAGATTGATGCGCATCAGCAAGGCCAAGCTCCCATGGAGAGCCGGCATAGCGAATAGAAGTCAGTGGGCTAGCAGCCGTGCCGCCGTCGTTACCAGAGATAGTGATAAGATCTGCATAAGCTTTAGCCACACCAGCAGCAATGGTGCCTACACCTGGGCGTGAAACTAACTTCACTGACACTAGCGCTTCTGGGTTCACTTGTTTTAAGTCAAAAATAAGCTGGGCCAAATCTTCGATAGAGTAAATGTCGTGGTGTGGTGGTGGTGATATTAAAGTCACACCGGGCACAGAGTAACGCAACGTCGCTATCAGATCGTTTACCTTGCCCCCTGGTAGCTGACCACCTTCGCCTGGTTTGGCGCCTTGGGCCACTTTTATTTGTAACACTTCTGCGCTAACTAAGTAAGCAGGTGTTACGCCAAAACGGCCCGAAGCGATTTGCTTAATTTTAGAGCGCTTATTAGTGCCATAACGTGCAGGGTCTTCACCACCTTCACCAGAATTAGACCTTCCACCTAGCTCATTCATGGCCATAGCCAAAGACTCATGGGCTTCTGGAGATAATGCTCCTAAAGACATCGCCGCACTATCAAAGCGTTTAAATATTTCGCTTAAAGGCTCTACTTCGCTGATATCAATCGCATCAGATGACTTGAGCTTAAGTAAGTCACGAAGCGAGGCAACACCACGCTCATTAACTAACTTGGCATATTTTTTATACACCCCATAATCACCTGTTTGCACAGCAGCTTGAACGGTGGTGATGATGTCTGGGTTATAGGCGTGATATTCACCACCATGAATGTATTTAAGCAGGCCACCTTGTTGTATAGGCTTACGATCTATCCAAGCTTCAGCGGCGAGCACTTGTTGGTCTGACTGGAAGTCAGCAAATTTTGCACCTTCTATGCGGCTAGCCACACCATGGAAACAAAGGTCTATAATAGGGCTGCTTATTCCTATGGCTTCAAATAACTGTGCGCCACGATATGAAGCGATGGTAGAGATACCCATTTTAGACATGATTTTAAGCAGGCCTTTGTTGATACCTTTGCGATAAGACTTATGGCAATCTACCGGATCCCCAATAATTTCGCCAGAGCTCACCATGTCGTTAATCACGCGGTAGCTTAGGTATGGGTAAACGGCTGTAGCACCAAAACCAATTAACACGGCAAAATGATGAGAGTCTCTTGCACTGCCTGTGTCCACTACAATGTTGGCATCGCAACGCAACCCAGTGTTCGTTAGGTGATGATGCACTGCACCGGTAGCCATACTAGCTGGGATAGGCAATTTGCCTTTTTCAATCTCACGATCACTAAGTATTACTATGCCAACGCGCCTACGCACAGCTTCTTCTGCTTGCTGGCAAACGTCTTTAATAGAGGCCTCTAAGCCTACTTCAGGGTCGTAGTTCAAGTTAATGGACTGCACCTTAAAGCCAGGCACGTTCATGTTTAATAAGTTGGTATATTTACTGGCCGACAATATGGGCGAACCTAACACAATGCGCTTAGCTAGCTCTGGGCCTTCTTGGAAGATGTTACGCTCTTTACCTAAACAGGTTTCCAACGACATCACTACAGCTTCACGCAATGGGTCTATGGGTGGATTGGTCACCTGAGCAAATTGCTGACGAAAGTATTCATAAACTGAACGCACACGGCTAGATAACACTGCCATAGGAGTATCATCTCCCATAGAGCCTACAGCTTCTTGACCTGTTTCTGCTAATGGGCGAATCACTTGATCACGCTCTTCAAAGGTCACTTGATGCATTTTCATGTGACGCTTTAATTCACCTTCTGTGAAGTCTTCAAAAGACTGCTCTTCATCTAAGGTGCCTTCCAAACGGATGGCAGACTTGCGCAACCACTTCTTATAAGGCTGAGACGCCTTAAGGCGGTCATCAATGTCTTTAGTGTGCATGATTTCGCCGGTATGAGTATCTACCGCCAAAATTTGCCCAGGGCCTACGCGACCTTTAGCCACAACATCTAGCGGGTCATATTCAAAGGTCCCAATTTCAGAGGCAGTCACTAGGTAATCATCTTTGGTCATCACCCAACGTGAAGGGCGCAAACCATTGCGGTCTAATAAGCACACCGCATAACGTCCAGTATTTAATACCATGCCAGCAGGGCCATCCCATGCTTCCATATGCATAGAATTATATTCATAAAAGGCACGTAGTTCTGGATCCATCAGCTCATCGTTTTGCCACGCTGGCGGCATAATCAAACGCAAGGCACGAAATACATCCATACCACCCAACACCATCAGCTCTATCATATTGTCCATGCTAGATGAGTCTGAACCTGTGGTGTTTACCACGCCTTCAAGCTCTTGTAGCTCTGGAATAAGCGGTGTTGCTAATACATTTTGACGGGCTTTAGCCCAGTTACGGTTGCCTTCAATGGTGTTAATTTCACCATTGTGGGCTAAAAAGCGAAAGGGCTGGGCCAGCGGCCAACGCGGCAATGTGTTGGTAGAAAAACGCTGATGAAAAGTACAAATAGCCGTTTTTAATGCTGGGTCGCCTAAGTCTTTATAAAACACCGGCAGATCTACCGGCATCATTAGGCCTTTATAGGAAAGCACACGGTGGGATAAGCTACACACATAAAATTCTTCATCTGAAGTGAGTGCATACATGGTGGTTTTACGAGCCACTAATAAGCGCGCTTCTAACACTTCTCCCCGAAGACCTGGGCTGTTTACAAACACCTGCTCTATGCGCGGCTGGCAGTTTGCGCCAATAGGCCCAAGGCAAGAGGGATCTACTGGCACTTCACGCCAGCCCACAACTTCAAGGCCATTATCTTCTATAGCTTGATTCAATACATTACGCGAGTGAGCAGCTTTGTCTTCATCTTGGGATAAAAATACCATTCCCACACCATAAGACTCTGTCAGCTCTTCTGAAAAGTTATCCAGTGCAATTCGACGCATAAAATCGTCTGGCATTTGTAGCAATAAACCACACCCGTCGCCGGTTTTACCATCAGCGGCTATGCCACCACGGTGGGTCATACAGGTAAGTGATTCTATCGCTTTTTGCAATAAGTCATGGCTAGGGTCGCCGTGCATATGTGCAATAAGACCAAAACCACAATTATCTTTAAATTCTTTGGGATTAAAAAAGCCAGCGCTCATCGTATCTCTCTCGCTAATCTACGGGGCTTCAAGCCACCGGGGTGTTAACAAGTGCTAGATGAACGCTTTAGAAGAAACAAGGATCAGCAGGACACTTGCTTTAATTACAAACTCTTATAAGAGCTTATAAGTTTATTGAATCAACAAATGGAGGAACATACTACCTGAGAAAACCATCACAGACAAACTATTCAGAGTATAAAGGAGAGAATGTCTACACAATTGGCGACGTTCGCTACATTTGTAAAAGTTATTCACCACTTGTGTTGAATTTATTACGAATCTGCTGCTGAATTCTAGATACTGGTCGCGGCCAAGGTTGTTGGTTTTGCAAAGCCACGGGCAATGATGCAACAGCATTCATGGCGTCACTAGCGCTAGCATAATCACCTACTAGCAACATATACCAAGGCTGCCCACCACGCACTAGCTGTATAGCGTAGTGAGGCTGGGTGATGTTTTGTTTAGCCACAAAGGCTTCAAGGGTAGCCTCTAAGCGAGCACCAAGAATCTGTAAACTAAAATGATCACTGGGTAATTCTAAAATCGCTTGGTAGTGATAAGGCTGATTAGTTATGGCGGTAAATTGAGGCCAAAGCCTAGCTATTTGCTGCGCGGTTGCTGGGGCAAGCTTTGCCTCTAGCTTTGGCTCAAGAGATATGTTTTTTGACGCAGGTGACAGCTCTATAGGCTGCAAAGGTGGCAAAGGCTTTGGCATGGGTTGCGTTGATAGAGGATATAAAACAAGCCCCTCTATTGCTTGCACAGGCTCCGCTATAGGGTCGGGAGCATTAATAATTGCAGCCGCAGGCTGTGGCGTTACTATATTAGTGGGCTCTAGGTTTGAGTCTGACAGGGCGCTTGAGAAGCTACTGGCATATGCCGCTACGTCTTTAAAGGAACGATCAGAATAGTGATTTGTAAGCCAAATACTAGCCAATATCAACACCACCAATGTAGTGGCTACTATGTGCAGCCAAGGCAAGCCTTGTTGCTGCACAAAGCCGCCTTTATTTAGGGCTTTATTGGCCAACATATTAAGGTAGCCAGGGTTGCCCTTGGCTAACTGGTGTAACTGTAATAACTGAATAGGAGCAAGGCCGTGGGTTAAGCCAATGTGCTGTAGCCTTTGGCGCAAGTAGTCCGCACTTTCTTCTTGCGAAAATGGCGCAAGCTTCAAGTGATAAAAACGATCTTGTTTAAGCTGTGCATATGCAGGCGCTTCGATGCGCTCTACCATAGTGTTATCAGCACAAAGAATAACGTGAGGGCGAGCCTCTAGCTGTTCACTACCTGCCAATGTATTAGCTAATAGGTTTAGCGCATCTTCATCTAGCCAATGGGCATTATCTACTACAATTAACAGCACTTCTTTTTGCGCTGCTAACTCCTGCGCTAAACCTTGTATAGATACAACATTGCCTTCTAAGCCTGCATCTTGTTCCACTGGCACAGCCAAATGCTGGGTTAGCGCACGCGCAACCCATGAGGCTGTTACAGGCTTTTTTAATGCTAGGTGCACTATAGATGTTTGAGTAGGTGTGGCGGGTAAAAACTGCTCAATAAAGGTTGTTTTACCCGCACCTGACAGCGCACTTATTAGCACCAAGTGATCAGAAAAATGACTTAAGTGAAGCAAAGTTTCTAACTGGCGCCCACGGGCTCTGGAATGATATGTAAAGGCTGTTAAGCGATCCGACTGGGGAGTAATTTCTTGTTCGTCCACTTGTTGCGCATAAGCAACATAAGCGGCATGGAGGCCTGCTTGATTGTTTGCTTTTTTACGCAGCTGGCTCACAATTTATCACCTAAACAGCTAAAGTCTGCTGCAATAGTTGGTTGTCAAAGTCTGACGTGACTATGGCATGGCCTAATTGCTGGAGCAGTATTAAACGAATAGTGCCATCGGTGACTTTTTTATCTACCTGCATGTGCGCTAAATAAGCCTCTACTTGCATCGTTGGCGGCCCCCATAAAGGCAATCCAGAAGCTTCTAACAAGTTTTGAATACGCTGAACTTGTGACTTAGTAATCCACCCCAAACGGCATGATAAGTCTGCCGCCATGGCCATTCCAGCACCTACAGCTTCGCCATGCAGCCAGTTGCCATAACCCATTTGCGTTTCTATAGCATGGCCAAAGGTATGGCCAAAATTTAACAAAGCACGCTGGCCTTGCTCACGCTCATCGGCGGCTACAATACGCGCTTTACTCAAACAAGACTGATAGATAGCTTGGCTAATAAGCTGAGGCTCTAATTCACGCAGCCCAACTATATTTTGCTCTAACCAAGAGAAAAAGTCTGGCTGCGCTATAAGGCCATATTTAATCACTTCAGCTAGCCCTGCAGATAGCTCACGCGAAGGTAACGTTTTTAAAGTATGGGTATCTATAATCACACATTGGGGCTGATGAAATGCGCCAATCATGTTTTTGCCAAGGGGGTGGTTAACGCCCGTTTTACCACCTACAGAAGAATCAACCTGAGATAACAAGGTAGTAGGGATTTGTATAAAATTAACCCCGCGCTGATAAGCTGCTGCAGCGTAACCTGTCATATCACCAATCACGCCACCACCTAATGCAATAAGGGTAGTGGTGCGATTGTGACGCTGCTCTAGTAGGTGATCAAAAATTAAGCTTACTGTATCTAGATGTTTGTGTTGTTCGCCATCTTCAAGCACTAAAGTATCTATCTGCAAGTCACTAGCTTGCAGACTTTTTAATCCATCAATTACTGCTTTTAAGTATAGTGGCGCTATAGTGGTGTTAGTCACCACCATCACTTGTTTGCCAGTAATATGTTGCCCTAAAAGCTGCGCTTGCTGTAATAGCCCGCTACCAATATAAATGGGATAACTGCGCGTTCCTAATTCAACGGTTAGGGTGTGTTGTATGCTAGTCATGGAATAATGAAGGGCTCTAAATTTGGCTAAGGCTTTAAGTTAGGCTAAGGCTTTGATTCAATCGTTGCTTGGCCCTACATCCTGCAGGGCTTGGTGGACTATTCTGGCTACAAGGACCGAATAGCTTCAATTTGCTTAATAATTTCTGCCACTAACAAACGTGGGTTTTGTGCGCCTGTAGCCACTTGAATATCAGCTGTTTCTTCGTATAACGCATGCCTGTGCGCAAATAAATCTCGCAACACTTGCTCTGGGTCTTCATTTTGTAGCAATGGGCGATTTTTATCTTTTGATGTGCGCTCTAACTGCTGCTCTACTGTGGCAAATAAATACACCACAGTGCCGCGGGCCGATAAATGTTGACGGTTTTCAGCTAGCTCTACTGCACCGCCACCTGTAGCCATCACCAAATCTCTATGCTCGGTTAGCTCGGTAATAATGTTTGCTTCACGCTTACGAAAGCCTGCTTCGCCTTCTACATCAAAAATCCAAGGAATGTCTGCGCCAGACCTTTCCTCGATTTCTCTATCAGTATCTAAAAACTCTAGCTTTAGCTCACGTGCAAGCTGGCGCCCGATGGTGCTTTTACCAGCACCCATTGGGCCAATTAAAAATATATTCACAATGAGATTCCTTTTAGGAACAGCAACAACAAAACCCGGTCATTAAGCACTCACTGCTCAACCCGGGTAGACTTGGTAAATTATGGAGACTAACATTAACATAATCAAGGGTTAACTATGCGTGGGGTGACAAAAATCAATAGTTCAAACCTCTCAGACTCTTGTTTTTGTTGTTCAAACCATTGCCCTACTAAGGGGAGGCTTGAAATTGCTGGGTTAGACAGTAATCGATCTAATTGTTGCTGATATAAAGCCCCTCCCAATACCAGCGTTTGCCCCAAGCCCACCACTGCTCTAGTTTCAAGCTTGTGGGTGTTTAGCGCGAGCTCTCCATTGGGTAATAAATCTCCTATAGAATCTTGTACTACTAGCAAGTCTAGCTGCACCTGGTTTTTGGGCAAAACTCTAGGTGTTGCTGTTAGCCCTAGCACCGCACTCTTCCATTCTTGCTGCTGTCCATTGTCTGTGGCCACTGTATAGGGCACTTCTTGGCCTGTATAAATGCTGCCTGCATAGCCCTCTTGTACTAATATTTGTGGCTGGGACAAGGTGAGTATTTGACCACTGGCTTCAAGTGCCGCAAGCTCCAAATTTAACATGACATGCGCTCCCACCAAACCTAGCTGCAGCCCACCCCCTAGCTGGTTAAAACTAACAGTTGCTTGGTTTGCTTGCGTAGCTAGACCATTGCCAACCACCTGCGGGCCCAGTCCCCCAATAAAATCTAGCCCTTGAGATGTGCCCAAAGTAGACTTTACGATCACAATTCTACCCTCTATTAAAAGCTGCTTAAGAGGCTGATCTAATGCTTTTATAGCTTTGATTAGGGTAGCCGCGTGGGCGTTATCGTCATAAATAAACACCTGCTGGCTGCGACTATCAGCTAATAATTGGCCCTTGGAAGAGAGCATTGATGGGGCGCTTTGCAATGCAAGCAATATAGCGTCTGCATCGCCATAGCTTAATTTAACCGTATGTAAGGGGAATATTTTAGTATTTATAGTTTCAGCCTTCGCACCCACTACAAGGCCCTCTTGTGTAAATTGACAATCTATAGCTACCGTATTACACATCAGCTTTAAGCCTGTATAGGGATCGATTTCTTGTAGCATTAGGCTTATTTCAAAATCTACATCATGGCTTAGCACTAAGTTGATTTGTGCTGCTTGTGCAAGCTCATACAACACATCTCTAAGGGTGACCTTGTGTACATTTATGGTGACTTTTTGCATGGTATTACCAGCATGTCCATTAGCGAAACTTGCAGGTGATAACGCCAACAAACCTAAGTGCATTGCCACTATTATTAACATTAATTTTAGTTTATTCATCATTCACAAACTCCTGTAAAGCACGCAGGCGGCAGCTTGATGTGCTGCTGCCCTAGCGTAAAACTCACTCCTTGAGGGCCAATATCAGACACCCGCCACCCATAAATCATAGACCCAACCTGTGCCTTTATAAGACGCCCAGTCATGAGCGACTTTAGCAAAACCTCTGATACGTTTTCTTGTTGTGTGCTATAGCCTATGAATTCCA
>Ga0115548_1001068_pt1 | contig 15076 bp, 11 predicted proteins | sample COGITO_mtgs_1004_4_FD_87187 | JGI IMG/M metagenome (GOLD analysis project Ga0115548, IMG submission 87187) | Pelagic marine microbial communities from North Sea - COGITO_mtgs_100423 | ecosystem: Environmental > Aquatic > Marine > Epipelagic | place: Germany:Helgoland, sampling site Kabeltonne...
AGCGGGTTCTTCTACGATTATGATTAATTCTGCATCGCTTAACGGCATGCCGGTGCATGCAAACAAATACTTGTTAACCGATGTGCTGCGTAATCAACTCGGTTTTAAAGGTTTGATTTTATCCGATTGGGAAGACGTAATTCGTCTGCATACACGACACAATATTGCCGAAACACCTGAAGAAGCGGTGCGCTTAGCCATTGAGGCAGGCCTCGATATGAGTATGGTTCCGCATGATTTCTCGTTTGCAGAAATCTTGGTGAAGCTAGTAAAAGACGGCACCATAACTGAAAAACGCATCGATAAATCGGTGGCGATTATTCTTACGTTAAAGCATCGTTTGGGGCTATTTGATAATGCCTACCCTGAACCTGCCGCCTTCGCTAATTTTGGTAACCCCGAGTACCAGCAATTGGCTCTCGATGCAGCAATCGATTCGATTACACTCTTAAAAAATACTAACAATTTACTGCCATTGCCTACTAAGTCAAAAATATTACTAGCGGGTCCTGCTGCACGTAACTTGGGCGCACTTCACGGTAGCTGGTCATATTCTTGGCAGGGCGACCAAGAAAGAAATTACCCAGATACTACGCAATCGTTGGCCGATGCATTAAGTGAGCAGTTTGGTAATTCGCTTACTGTAATGGCATTTCCGAAATATTCGGACACTAGAAATTATGATGCCGAGAAGCTCAAGCAGTTGGCTAAAAATGCAGACTACATTGTATTAGCTTTAGGTGAACCTGCTTACGCGGAGTCGCCTGGAGCACTCGATGATTTACGTTTGCCTTTAAATCAAATTCAGCTTGCACAAGCGGCACACGCGACCGGTAAACCGGTAGTGTTGGTGTTAGCGGAAGGGCGACCAAGAATTGTTGCAGACATTGTCGAGGAATCTGGCGCGATTATGCAGGCCTATCGACCGGGTAGTAAAGGCGCTCGAGCGATTGCTGGCGTTCTGACTGGCGAATTTAATCCGAGCGGTGTGCTGCCTTATAGTTACCCGCAATATACAGGTGATATAACGCCTTATGATCGTCGTGTTCTGACAAACGTCCAGCAATTAACCCCCGGTAAAATAACTAGAAACGGTTACAAACCACAGTGGCCATTTGGTTATGGGCTGAGCTATTCGACATTTGCATATTCCGATCTTTCGCTAAGCCAGACGACCATGAAAAAGAATGAGTCGGTTCGGGTATCTGTGACGGTTAAAAATACCAGTGATCGAGACGGCAAGCATGCGGTCGAGCTTTATATAAGCGATTTATATGCATCGCTTAGTCCTTCAGCTAAGCGCTTGAAAAAATTTACTAAAGTGTTCCTGCGAGCAGGTGAGCAAAAGGTCGTGCATTTTGATTTGGGCAAACAAGATCTTGAGTTTGTTAATGCATCACTGAAGCGTGTTGTTGAGCCCGGTGATTTCAAGATACAAGTCGGTGATCTTGAAACAGAATTAGAATTTTTGTGAACATTTAAAAACGTATTTAGCAGTTTATAAAACTGGATAATTATTTAAAAAATTGACGTACCAGTGTTTCAGCATTAAGCAAGGTGAAGTATGAAAATGAAATCAACCTGTTATACAAAACATAATATCGAAAACAGATATGTGTCGAACTTTCTTTGGAGCTGTGTAAGTAGTTTTGCACATTTAACGAAATATTTTTCTTCAACATTGCGTTTGGCATCGGTGTGTATGCTAGCGATGTTTTCGATGGCGACTATGGCTAAATCGGATCGTATGAATGTTATTTATATTTTGACTGATGATCAGCGCTACGATGAAATGGGTTTTCTTAACCCAGTCATTAGCACGCCGAATATGGATAAGCTGGCACAGGAAGGTGTACATTTTGCCAATAGCTTTGTAACTACCTCGCTGTGTTCGCCAAGTCGCGCGACCATTTTGACGGGTCTGTATATGCATAATCATGGAGTAGTTGATAACAACGCTGCGCCTAAAGAGGGTACGGTGTTTTTTCCTGAGTATATGCAGGAAGCTGGTTATGAAACAGCCTTAGTAGGCAAGTGGCATATGGGCGAACATGCTTCGGCTAACAGAAAGTTGGATGACCCACAGCCGGGATTCGATCATTGGGTGAGTTTTGCAGGGCAGGGTGAGTATTACCCAGTTATGAAAAACGGCAAGCCAAATAAGATCAACGTTAATGGTAATCACGTTAACCAACAGGGCTATATAACTGATGAGCTTACCGATTATGCCTTGGACTGGTTGAACAAAAGAGAGGCTACATCTAATAGTGAGAAGCCTTTCTTCTTATATTTGTCGCATAAGGCGGTGCACGCCAACTTCGCTCCTGCCAAGCGCCATGAAAAGCAATATGAGGGCAAGAAGATACCAGTACCTGCAAGCCAGGCTGATACTGAAGAAAATTATAAAGGAAAACCACTTTGGGTTAAAAATCAGCGTAACAGTTGGCACGGTGTCGACTTTCCCTACCATAGTTCGTTAGATGTACAGGATTATAAAATGGAGTATCACCGTGCCTTGTCTGCGGTTGATGACAGTATAGGACGTATTTTAGAGTGGCTCGAAGAAAGTGGCCAGGCCGAAAATACGATTGTGATGCTAATGGGTGATAACGGCTTTATGTTTGGTGAGCACGGCCTCATCGACAAGCGTAATGCTTACGAAGAGTCTATGCGTGTGCCATTGTTGGCCTATGGCCCTGGTTTAAAAGCTAATCATAGAGTGGAGCAGATTGTTGCCAATATTGATATTGCTCCGACTATTTTGGATATCGCTGGAATCGAATCACCTGATTATTTTGAAGGTCGTAGTTTTTACCCGTTGGCAAAGGGAGATGCTGTTGAAGAATGGCGCGACGAACTACTTTATGAATACTATTGGGAATTTAATTACCCCAGCACGCCTACCACTTTTGCGCTGCGAACCGATAATTACAAGTTTGTGACCTACCATGGTATTTGGGATCTCGAAGAGCTCTATAACATTAAGGATGATCCGCGCGAGATGAACAATCTTATTCATAACCCTGATTATTTAGGTGTGGTCGCTGAATTAAGACAGCGATTATTTAAGCAATTATCGAATAGTAGTGGGCAGCTTGTTGTTCCTTATACCGAGCGTTTTAGTTCGGGCGCGGTGTTTAGAAATCGATCGGGCTCAACCTCTGCTGAGTTTCCTGATGAGGTGTTGAGAGATGGCGTAGAAAGAGATTTACGTTATTTTATGATGCCGGATAAAAAGCGCGCGGGTTGGAAAAAAAGAAAAGTGTCTCTTAATGATTAGTGCGTAATAATTAGTGCGTAATAAATAGTGCGTAATAAATAGTGCGTAATAAATAGTGCGTAACAAATAACTACTCAACAAGTAGTGCGTAATAAATAAAGTTTAACAAGTGTCGCATGAAGAGTGTTGTTTAAAAGCAACACTCTATTAGTTGATGTTCAACATACAATTAAATCTTTTAATAATAGGTAATCAATGAGTTCCATTGCTATGAAAATGATAAATCGAATGACCATAGTTGCTCTAAGTCTTTTAGGTTTTTTTCTTTGTGCTGCTAATGTAACGGCAATGGACAATTTTAAATCGCTGGAGCAGCCAAATATTCTTTTTATTTTGGTTGATGATTTGCGAACGGAGCTTCCGGTTTATGGAAAAGATCATATTGTTGCGCCCAATATTGATAGGCTGGCAAAAAAATCGGTAGTTTTCCAAAATGCCTATGTCAACGTACCGGTTTGTGGCGCCTCGCGCGCCAGCATGATGACGGGTATTCGTCCTACCGAATCGCGCTTTGTCGGTTATCAATCGCGCATGGATGAGGATGCTCCCAATGCCATCCCTTTATTTAGCCTGCTAAAAGATAACGGCTACTTTACTCAGAGTCTTGGTAAGGTAATGCACTTTTCTGACGATTCAAAGCAAGGCTGGAGTGTTCCGACTTGGCACCCTAGGCTTGCACTGGCTAGAGGTCAGGGCACAGGGCACAGAAACTACCAGTTAGAAGAAAACATTCGGTCGTTCAAGAAAAACCGCAAAGGCCCGGCCTATGAATCGGCGGATGTGCCGGATAATGCCTATTACGATGGTCAAATCACTGACCATGCCATTGAAGCATTAGAAAAATTTAAAAGTGCTGGGCAACCCTTTTTCTTGACTGTGGGTTTTTTAAAACCGCATCTTCCTTTTAATGCCCCTAAAAAATACTGGGATCTTTATGATCCTGCCAAACTAGCTCTGAGTGACAATCCCTTTTTAGCTGAAGGTATGCCAAAGCAGGCCCGACATAGTTGGGGCGAAATGCGCAAGTATGTTGGCGTGCCCAAGTCTCCTGACTTGATGCCCGATGAATTAGCACTCAAGCTTATGCATGGTTATTACGCAGGCGTGAGTTATATAGACGCTCAGGTTGGCATGGTCATGGATGCGCTGCGAGCCAATGGTCTAGAAGAAAATACTATTGTTGTATTCGCTGGTGATCACGGCTTCTTTCTTGGTGAGCATGGGTTTTGGGCAAAGCATTCACCTTTTGACCTAGCGACACACACGCCATTAATCGTCAAGTTGCCTGATAATAAAGTGAGTGGAAATTCTGATGGTCTTGTTGAGTTTGTTGATATTTATAGCACGCTTGTCGACTTACTAGATATTGAACCGCCGCCTCAGTTGCAGGGAAGTAGTTTTGCTCCGCTTCTTCATGATTTACAAGCGCCCGGCAAAGAAGCTGTGTATCCACGCTGGCAAAAAGGTGAGGTCATTAAAACCGAACAATATGCGATGACAGAATGGTATGGCAAGAATGGGCGCGTACAAGCGAGAATGTTATACGATCACACTAAAGATCGAGCCGAAAATAACAATCTGGCCAATGATCCTGCTTATAAAAAAACAGTTGATGCCTTACATCAAAAATTAAAAACGATGATGGAGAATCGCTAAATTATCTGCCTTTTTTGTTAGGTCGATTTTATGCTTTTAGATATTGTTAATGATTTATAAAAGCAATACTCCATCGTTAAAGCGCTTTTCTTACAACTATGGCTTTTGGCCATCACAAGTATTTGAGAAATTATGAATAAAATTAGTTTGCTCGCTTTGTTCTCGCTACTCACTCCACTTGCCGGATGCATCGATTCCTCCGACCGTGAACCCTTGGTGGCGGATAATCGGTTGTTTGTTATCACCGGGTTATCAGAAAGTATTAACGAAAATGAACCGTTCACCAATTCGCTGACAATTGTCGGTGAGTCACCCGTGGGTGAAATTTCTTGGTCGCTGAGCGGTGATGATAACGCGCAGTTTCAAATTAGTAGTGGCGGCGAGCTGCAGTTTACTAATGACCCTGTAACGGCTACTGCTCGTGACTTTGAAAGTGCGGCCGATACTGATTCCGATAATATTTATGAAGCCACGGTTGTGGCGACCGATAGTGATGGCAATGTTGCTTCTGCAGCGTTGTCTTTGTCGGTGCTAAACTTGCCGACGATTTCTGGCACCGTAGCGGGCTTGGATGCAGATAGCGTGACCCTTATGGTTAATGGCGTCGATACTTTACAAGTCAGCGCCGATGGTGAATTTGAATTTAGTGGCGAAGTAGTGCCAACTCCGGATATTACAGTCGCTATTACCAGTCAGCCCAGCGACACTCTTTGCGATCTAGTCAACAGTACAGCCGTCGCGCCATCTAACGATATTGATGATCTGGCGGTGTTCTGTGTGGTAAGGCCAGTATGTCCGTCACTCTTGCCGGTCTCTTCTAGCGATCCGGCTGATCTATCTGGAAATAATATTAGCGGTATTGAATCGTTGGTGCAGGAAATTGAATGCCCCACCGAAAGTTGGCGTGCTGCAGCGAACCTGCGCATCGACAATAACCGTAAATTACAGCGCACTATTGAATTGGTAGATCCCGACGGATTTGCGGTACCTAACGCAAGTATCGATTTGCAATTACTTAGCCATGAATTTAAATTTGGTGCGGCCGCGCAGGCCAAACTATGGCATGGCACAGCAGGCTTTGATGGTGATCCGTCTTCCGCTGCCTATCAGCAGGCTTATCTGGGTTTTGGCTTTAATAAAGGCGGCTTCCAGAATGCGTTGAAATACAAACTGCGTGAAAGTTTTGCACCGCTTGTTCAGCCTATGCTTAATTGGTTTTCGGCTAATGATATTGATGTAAGAGGCCACGCCCTAATATGGCCTGCTTGGGACAATATGGAAGCGGCTATTAGTGCGGCAGATCTTGCGTTAATCACGAGTTATGACTCGGCTTTTACCGAGACGGTCGCGGACACTGCACCGCAGGATCTATCTATCGATAACCTGAAAATATACATCAACTATATGATTGCTTCGCAGGCCGCCCAATGGGATGTGGTTGAATGGGATGTGCTGAACGAGCCTAGAGACAAAACCGACGTAAGCGATAAGCTTGGCGTTGCACCGAATGCTATTGAGGAAGCTAATTGGTTTAATTTGGCCGAGGCCTCCGTGCTTAATATCGACGCGCTGCTGTTCCTTAATGAAAACAAAGTTATTTCGGACGACAACACCACGACGGTTATAACGAATCGAGTTAATAGTTTTAGAGCGACAGCTGATTCGATTCTGGCGAATGGCGGTGCTTTGCAGGCGCTTGGTTTTCAAAGCCGATTTGGAGCGATGAATTCCGCCGATGATATTTACGCTAGGCTCGAGTATTTTGCTGATATGGGTTTGCCTATAGCAGCCACAGAATTTGAAATGAAAGATGATCAAATCACCGATGAATTTGATCGCGCAGTGATGACAGAAAGAGTGATGACAACGTATTTTAGCCACTCGGCGGTCACTGACATTATGGCGTTTACCTTTATGCAAGACCAAGGGCGCACTGATGCCAGACATTTGGTCAACTTAGCAGGGGAACCTAATTTACGTGGCCAAATTTGGTTGTACCTAACCAAAAAATACTGGACGACGCATGTGGTTTCACAGCTCGACCGCAATGGGCAGCATGTACTCGATGGCTTTAAGGGTAACTACCGCGCAACAGTATCGCGCGCTGGCGAGCTTGACCAAACAATTGACTTCACGTTTGAGGAAGGCGCGGGGAATATTGTGATTCAGTTAAGTAGCTCTGACCCATTTACGATTACAGGTGTTGCTAGTACCAGTATCGATGAGAACACTCCTTACACTGGGGCAACACCCAGTTTCGATGATCCGCTTTCGATTGTAAATCTACCGTTAGACTGGAGTAAAAGTGGTGCTGATGCAGCGCTGTTTACGCTTAGTAGCACTGGTGTACTATCGATGGGGGCCAAAGACTTTGAATCGCCGCAAGATGCGAACTCAAATAATAGCTACGAAGTGACATTAACGGCCACTGAGCAGGACGGTAACAGCGCATCGACAAGCATTGAAGTCACTATAAACGATATTGCGAGTGAGCCTTTTTCTCCACCCGCAATCTCTACCAGTGGTGGTGAGCCTGTTTCGAGTGCGATTACGGCTGGTGGCTTAACCTTTATCCGTCCACCCAGTAATAATGAATTGACCTGTGGCGGGTCTACTATTGACGCATTCACTGGTCTTCGATACTGCAATATTAGTCATGCCGATGCATTAGCTTATTGTGCCGGCCTAGAGGGTGGCTACCGCATGCCTACCGAAGTTGAGTTTCAGGCTAATTTGTTACCGCTATTCACCGACGATACGATTCGAACGACGTATCAGTGGCCGACAGATAAGTCTTACTGGTCAATAACGCCTGGAACAATAGCCGATAGAGTTAGAGTGTTGCGGTACACTCCGTCGATCGGATTGATAAATTGGAACCCCACGTCAGCTAATCGCGCAGTCTGTGTGCGTCCATAAAGGCTGACAAAGTCCAAGAAAGCTAATCTACGTTCATAATTTGTGAGCGTAGATCTGCTGCGGTGCTTGAGAGCCTATTGCCTATTGTTGAGTGAAGGTTCAGCATCAAGTTTAGTTTCTTCATAGATTCTCATTTCGACTGTTTCTCTTTTCTCTACTCTCTACTCTCTACTCTCTACTCTCTACTCTCTACTCTCTACTCTCCATTCTCATTTCCCATTGCGACTGTTACTCCATCTATTTCCACTCTTAATCCATTTTTATTTCATTCTTATTTAACCTGAGTGTATCGCGGTACTTTTTTTGTACGAATCGTGATCAGCTTATTTGGCTGTGTCTCTGCTCCATTGCTATTTTTATCAATAGGCTAAAAAGGGAGATTAGCGTTTAAAAGCTCAAATATGCTTTAACATCCCCTGAGGCCCCAATGTTTCCTGCCTATTTTGTTATCTTTAAAGATTCTTTTTAGCCCAGCCTGAAACTCTTTTCTAGCAATATTTCATTCATACATAGCTATAACCTATAATGCTGTATGCTATTTCACTTTTATTATTAATGACTTGTTATGAAAATCCCAAAACGCATTCAACCGCTCGTTGATGATGGCCTCGTCGATGAGGTTATTAGTCGCTTAATGAGTGGTAAAGAAGCCGATGTCTTTATTGTCCGCTGTGGCCAAGAAATACGCTGCGCTAAAGTGTATAAAGAGGCGGTTAAGCGCAGCTTTAAAAAGGCAGCGCAATATCAAGAGGGTCGCAAAATGCGCAGCGGACGTCGCGCGCGCGCGGTTGAAAAAGGCTCGGCTTATGGTCGCCAGCAACAAGAAGAAATTTGGCAAAATGCTGAGGTTGATGCCTTAGGTCGTTTAGCGGACGCCGGTGTTCGTGTGCCAGAGACCTTTGGCTGTATTGATGGCGTATTGTTAATGGAGTTAATTGTCGATGAGGAGGGCAATGCGGCACCCAGACTCGATGACGTAACCATGCCGTTAGAGCAGGCGCTAGAAGACCATGCGGTGATGATGGACTATGTGGTTCGTATGTTATGCGCAGGCCTTATTCATGGCGATTTGTCTGAGTTTAATGTGTTGGTCGATGAATATGGCCCCGTTATTATTGATTTGCCCCAGGCAGTTAATGCGGCGGCTAATAATCAGGCCGAAGCGATGCTGGCGCGCGATATAGAAAACATGTCTCGCTATTATGGTCGCTTTGCTCCAGAACTATTAACCACGCGTTATGCAAAAGAAATTTGGACGCTCTATGAAGAGGGTGATTTGCATCCAGAGTCACCGTTAACCGGTTACTTTGAAGGCGATGCAGATGATGCCGATGTGGACGCTGTGCTAGAAGAAATTAAAGCCGCTATGGAAGAAGAAGAGGCTCGCCTAGAACGTATTCGAGCTGCCGACGATGTCGATTAATGGCTGACTCCAAATTTAATGATGCTAGATGACGCTGATAGAGGAAAGAGCAGATGCTGAGTTTAACCATTACCCCACGATTTGCAGAAACCGATGCCTTAGGGCATATCAATAATACCGTATTGCCGGTGTGGTTTGAGCAAGGGCGTCATCGTATTTTTAAAGCCCTCCATCCAGAAATGACTCTCAATGACTGGCCCATTATTTTAGCCAAAATATCCGTCGACTTTATTGCGCAAATCTACTTTGGTGAAGATGTTGTTATTCGCACCGGTATAGAAAAAGTAGGCAACACTTCGGTCATCGTTAAACATGAAGCTTGGCAGCGCGATAAGTTAGTGGCGCGTGGTGATGCCGTGATGGTCTATTTTGATTATCAAAGTAATAAGCCTACGCCAATACCATTATCGGTTAGAAAGCGTTTAGCACCGATAATGATAGAGGCGTAAGTCTTGTTCTTCGTGAGACTAAACCGGCGCGGTATTATTTTTTTATTTTAGGCGCTACAACAGCATTAGTCTTTTGTGTAAAAGTATCGCTGCCAGAGCTAATTTGAGAAGTGGCTGTTGCGCCATCCTCTACCAGCTGCCATAAAGTACTTATCTGATTGTTATAATAAAACCCTGTCCAAGCGGTAATTGAATTGCATGACTCCGTGCTGTTTATCCATAGCGTATTAAAGGTAATGGCAGTGCCATCAACCCAGCCAGTAACGGGGTAGGCGGTATCTTTGCAAGGATAGCCAGCCGCTTTGTTCACATAGTTCCCAGTTAACAATCCCGTACTGTCTATACCAGTAATGGTTAGCACTGACCCGAGTTCATTTATCCATTGTGTGTTAGCGGAAATAGATACGGTCTCATTTTCTGCGGCAATGGCTGAGAAGCTGGCTAGCATAGAAATGAGCGTTGAAAAAAACACGGCTAAAAATAGCGTGGTGGGTGAAGCGCTGCGTGTTGTAGATAGTGTTGTATTGTTCATAATATCAAGTCCGTTTTAGCGCCTCGTTTTAGGGTTTGTCAGCTCACGTCGAGGCAAAGCCGTGGGCTGTTGCGTTCAGTTATGCGGTGCTACTACGCAGCAAACAAATCATTTTCAAGCGACAGTAGTTTAGCCTTAGCGGGAATCCCGCCTGCGTAGCCAACCATGTTTCCATTGCTGCCAATAATGCGATGGCAAGGTATGATTATACTCAGTGCGTTTGCGCCATTGGCGTTAGCCACAGCGCGTATGGCTGTTTTGTTGTCAATGGTTTCTGCGAGTTTTAAATAAGTAGAGGTGTTGCCAAAAGGAACATCGACTAAGGCTTGCCAAACGCTTTTTTGAAAGTCGGTGCCAACCGTTAGCGTGGGTAGCTCAAAGGTTTGACGTTCTTGATTAAAATATTCGTTGAGTTGTTCTTTGGTTTTTGTCAAAACGGGGCAGTCTTGCTCAACTAATAATGCTTTTAATCCTCTTTGTAATCGAGAGTCGATGGCTCGCCGACCTTTTCTGTAGCGCCAATCACATAAACAAAGTTTGCCTTCAAAAGAACCTAATATGAGTTCGCCAAGCGGGGATTGATAGTATTGAAAATAAATAGAGTTCATTCGTAAATCCTTCCGTAGATAATGTTGTTAAAGTTAAAGCGAGAAGTATGCCGGTGTTGTTAAAGGTGGCTCCGCTTTTAATAGCTTTTTATACCTTTTAAGCCCATGAGAATTTCTGTCATGGCTTTCTATATCAGACTACCCTATATCAGACCTCCCTATATCAGACCGCCTTATATCAGACCTCCCTATAGTCGTTAGATAGGGGTTGCTCTTCATTTTGGCTATACCGATTTATAACGCATAGCTCAAGTATTTAAGAGAATGTATGTAAGTGCATAAAGCGGCATAGCATTTAAAGACCGAAGAGTTTGCATAAAGTGCCATCGAAAAGTGTCATCTAATTTTTGATGCTATTTAGCTTTAAGTGGCGGTTTTTTAATGACTATTTTAAAATTCGTTTTGACTTCATTTGTTAAATAGCAACTTTTATCCTAATCGATATTATTATCATCAAGGCCAGAAATAGGGTCTTCTTCATGTATATTTGTTACTGCGTCAAAGCCCTTTTTATGACAGAATTGATTTCTTTGGCGTCTTCTACCTTCCACGTCACTTTTTCCTACTGACCCTACTGGAGTTACTCATCGCTTATGACCGACGAGCACCGTATTGCCGCGCTAGAAATTAATGGTTTAGAGAAAACGTATAAGAATGGCTTCCAAGCCCTTAAGGGCATTAGCCTAAAAGTTGAGGCGGGTGATTTCTTTGCATTACTCGGTCCCAATGGTGCGGGTAAATCGACCACTATTGGTGTTATTTGCTCGCTGGTCTCGAAAACGGCCGGTCACGTGAGTGTCTTTGGACATAATATTGATACGCATTTTACCGAGGCCAAGCAGTGTATTGGTGTGGTACCGCAAGAGTTTAACTTCAACCAATTTGAAAAAGTGCTCGATATTGTAGTTACCCAAGGTGGCTATTATGGTTTGCCGCATCGTGTAGCGCTTGAGAGAGCCGAGAAGTATCTTCGTCTGCTAGATCTCTGGGATATGCGCGGAATGATTTCGCGTACGCTATCAGGCGGTATGAAGCGTCGCTTAATGATTGCCCGTGCATTGGTACACGAACCGAAGTTATTGATTTTGGATGAGCCGACGGCTGGGGTCGATATTGAATTACGTCGATCTATGTGGGAATTTTTAGAGAAAGTAAATGCCACAGGTACAACGATTATTTTAACCACGCATTATTTAGAAGAAGCAGAAAGTTTATGCCGAAATATCGCCATTATTGATGCCGGCAATATTATTGAAAACACCAGTATGAAAGCCTTATTGCGAAAGCTGACACGAGAAGTGTTTGTTTTGGATATAAAAGAGCCTATTACTACCGATTTACAGCTAAGCGGTTTTATTCTGCGTTTAATGGATGAGCATTGTATTGAAGTTGAGGTTGATCAAAATCAAACCTTAAACCAGTTGTTCGATCAGCTAGCAGAGCAGGGCGTTACGGTAACCAGTATGCGTAATAAAGCTAATCGTCTCGAAGAGATGTTTGTATCAGTACTGAATGCGCCAGATGAACCTTCATTAGACGAGGCTGCATCAGACGAGACAGTATCAACTAACAGCTCCGATACTCAAGCTAAAGGAGCTGCGGTATGAATATGATAGGTCAGTGGATAGCATTTAAAACGATTGTCTATCGCGAGATACGACGTTTCTTACGTATATGGATACAAACCTTAGTGCCACCTGCCATTACCATTGCGCTTTACTTCGTGATTTTTGGCAGCTTAATTGGCTCACGTATTGGTGATATGGGCGGCTTCGATTATATGCAGTTTGTCGTGCCAGGTTTAATCATGATGGCCATTATTCAAAATTCCTATGGCAATGTAGTGTCCTCATTTTTTGGCACCAAGTTTCAGCGCAATATTGAAGAAATGTTAGTGTCTCCAGTAAAAGACATCACCATTTTATTAGGCTTTATTGTTGGCGGTATGGTGCGTGGGTTATTAGTGGGTGGCATTGTCACTATTCTCGCTTTGTTCTTTACCGATTTAAATGTGCATAACTGGTGGGTAACCATCAGTATGGTGATTTTAACTGCGTTAGTGTTTTCATTAGCCGGTTTTATTAATGCTATTTTTGCCGAGAGCTTTGATGATATATCGATTATTCCGACTTTTGTATTAACGCCGATGATCTATCTAGGTGGTGTGTTTTACTCGGTCGATTTGCTGCCAGATTTTTGGGCCAATGTATCGTTGATTAATCCGATACTGTATATGGTTAATGGCTTTCGTTATGGCATTCTTGGAGCCAGTGATGTGGGTTTATTGCATGCCTATATCATGCTTATTTTGTTTGTAGCAATTGGCTTTTCAACATCATTGTATTTATTGACGCGTGCAGAAAAGCTACGTAGTTAGGTATGTTGGGCTGGAAGGCTGGCGGGTAAATAGATAGATAGGTAGATAGCAAGCAAGGTAATAAGTTAGGTTCAGTTTTAGGCAGTTTATTTATGGGTAATACAAAAGATACGTCTGTTTCAGAAGCGGCACATTCGCTTTCGAATAACTATGCGTCTAGCTCATCGTTAGGCGAGCATAGCCAGTATGATAATGAATATAATCCAGCCTTATTGCATCCAATTTTACGCAGTGAATATCGCAGTACCGTCGCGAACTTTGTTGCGCCCATTTATGGCCATGATTTGTGGCAGTGTTTTGAATTGTCTTGGTTAAATACGAGTGGCGTACCACAAGTGGCCTGTGCTGATATTATTGTACCAATGGCATCATTAGCTATTGTTGAGTCTAAGTCGCTTAAATTGTATTTAAACAGCTTTCATGATCGCCAGTTTCCCCATCAAGATAACGTTAAAGCGCTGATTAAAACCGATTTAACGGCATTACTGAGTGCCGAGGTCGACGTTATACTTCGCTCGGCATCCAAAGTAGTGAGTGCATCTCCACAAACCGTTGAGCCGCTGCTGTTAGATGATTTAGACGTTGTTTGCAGTCAGTATCAGCGCGACCCTAAACTCCTCTTACTTAATGCCGATAACCATCAAGTCAGTCATGAGCAGTTCTGTTCACACTTGCTGCGCAGTCACTGTCCTGTCACCAATCAGCCCGATTGGGGCACATTGACGATTCGTTATTCAGGCAGTGCCATTAATCCTGAATCATTGCTGCGTTATATTGTCAGTTTTCGTCAGCATAATGGTTTTCATGAGCAATGTGTTGAGCAAATATACTCTGACATTATGACCGAGTGTCAGCCAGAACTGCTGACCGTTTATGCGCAATACACGCGAAGAGGGGGTATTGATATTAACCCTTGGCGATCGAATGACAGTGAACCGTTAGTGCTCGATAGAGTGTGGCGACAATAGTTTACATGCGGTTAAATCCACGGTTGTAAATCTCATTAGCGAGAAGGTAATTACAGAATGTTTTTATCAGAAACAACATTAATTTTAGCGAGCGGGTTTTGGTTAACGCTTTTTGTTGGCTGCGTCATGTTTGCGATTATTGCTATTAAGAGTCGCCGTCAATTGGGTGATTTAGATCGGATAATTGATACGCAGCGTGGGCATATTCAAAAGCTCTCATCTTCCGTGCCAGAGTTAGTGGTTGAAGAAGCAGGCAGTGAAGATACCAATGGAGATTTACAGCAAGCGCAGCAATATGCCGATGAATTAAAGCAGCAAATGGAAGCCATGGATGAGCTTCAGAAAAGTCAGTCATTGAGTCGAGACAGTGAATTAGCTGAAGCGATTGAAAAGTTTGCCGAAGTAGAGGAAGGCTTATTAGCCAGTGAATTATTAGCCGATGCGCGTCAAAACGAAATTCTTGTTTTAGAGCAGCAAATAAAAGCCTTAAACGACATATTAGATGTAGGTGATCTTGCCACCATGCGAGAGATTATCGTCAACTTTACAGAAGAGACGCGAGGGTTATTAGCGACCATTACTGATTTAGAAGTTGAGCGTAATCAGCTATTACAGCAGTTAGAAGATACAGAATCTAACGAAAAAGGCACCATAGGCACAGTAGTTGGGTTGAAGCGAAAATTATCATTAGCCGAGCAGCAGATAAAAGAACTGCGAATAGAGCAAGGATCACCTATAGCAGAGCAAGCGAGTGAAGGCTGATAGCTTTACAGAGCAGGGCATCTAAGATAAAGTGCCGCGCCTTTCGAGATAAAGCGTTTAGCATGTTGAAAGGTTAAAGAAAGAGAAAAGAAAGAGAAAAGA
>Ga0115548_1001073_pt1 | contig 15054 bp, 10 predicted proteins | sample COGITO_mtgs_1004_4_FD_87187 | JGI IMG/M metagenome (GOLD analysis project Ga0115548, IMG submission 87187) | Pelagic marine microbial communities from North Sea - COGITO_mtgs_100423 | ecosystem: Environmental > Aquatic > Marine > Epipelagic | place: Germany:Helgoland, sampling site Kabeltonne...
AGAGAGGCGTTTGTCGAATAGTGCATTGTGGCGATCTTCGGTTTCCAACATGTCTTTTTTACGCTGAATATAGGTGGCGTAGTTGCAGTTCAATTCTGCCAGTTGTCCGCGGTCGATTTCTACAAAGCGGGTGGCCAGGTTGTTCATAAAGCGACGGTCGTGACTGATAAACAACAGTGCGCCCTCCCACTTCAGCAAGAATGCTTCAACCCATTGAATGGCGTCGATATCCAGGTGGTTGGTTGGTTCGTCAAGCAGCAACAGGTCGGGCTTACAGACCAGTGCTCGGGCCAATAGTACGCGGCGCTTGTAACCACCGGAGAGGCTAGAGATATCCACATCGGGATTGAGCTCCATGGTGGTGACTATGGCTTCGACCCGCTGATTGATATCCCAGCCGTCGACGCGCTCTAGTTCACCCTGAACTTCTTCCAGTTCGTTCATCACCTTGTCGCTGGGATCAGAACCCAGCTGTAGGATGAGATGGTGATAGCGTGCTGCTAACTTGCCCTCTTCTCCCAGACCTTCGGCGATTACGTCAAATACAGAGCCAGTGGCGTCGTGGGGTACCGACTGTTCCAGCTGGGCAATTTTGACCCCAGCGGCGCGCTTCAGCACACCTTCGTCGGCAGTGACCTGGCCGGTGAGGATTTTTAACAGGGTGGATTTGCCGGCACCGTTTCGGCCGATCAGGCAGATGCGTTCGCCGGGTTCGATAACCAGGTTGATACGGTCAATAAGAGGTGGCTGACCATAGCTGAGATAGATATCTTGCAGTGTGACAAGTGGCATAGGGTTTTCAGTAATCCATTTTTAAGAAGTGCGTCCGGCACCCAGCGGTTTGGCAATCAGTATCAGTTTCGGCAGCAGGGTCATAGAACCCAGCAGCGCCGCGGTCATTGCCAGACCGGTTAGCAGACCAAAGTAGATTGAGGGAATAAAGTTCGACAGTGCGAGAATCGAAAATCCAACAATAATGGTAATCGCGGTGTAAAACAGCGCCAGACCAATACTGGCGTGCGCTCTGTGCATGGCGGCAACGTAATCGCCGTCGACAGCGAATTCACGCTGGAATCTTGTGATGTAGTGAATCGCATGGTCGACACCAATGCCCACGGTAATGGCGGCGATGGTAATGGTCATCATATCCAGTGGTATGCCCGTCCAGCCCATACCGCCGAGAACAATGCCTGCAGCGAGGAAGTTCGGCACTATGGCGATCATGGAGATTTTCGCCGAGCGGAACAGTACTAAAAACATCAACATAATGCCGACGAAGACTGCGCCTAAAGTGAGGATCTGAGATTTATAGAGGCTCTGGAGCATGTTGTTATAGAGCACCAGCAGCCCAGTGAAGCGAATATCTTCCGGGGCTATGCCCACTTCATTGACGGCGTAATCGCGGATTTTTTCCAACAGATCGGCGCGACGCAGCAGGCCTTCGGTTTCCATGGCGCGCAACTGAATGCGTGTCTCGTCTATATCTTCGATGAGATAGGGCGCGACCATCTGGTTGTAGATTTCAGGGCCGAAGCTTTTGCGCATAAAGGCAATTTCAAAATCATTCAGCTTGTGGCCGCTGAGGTCGCTGGCGACATCATAGATCTGCACCAGTGAGCTGACTTTTCCAACTTCTGGTAAGGATTCGATATAGGCCTGTAACTTGGCCAGGTCTGCGAGACCGGTTGAGGTAAACCAGTAAGTGTCTTTGAGCTGATTGCTGTCGCTGTTGTTAGCGTCGGTGCCGAATGCATCGCCACCGAAAGCGTCGTCACCAAATGCATCGTCGCCGTAATCGCTAGTGCCTGCCTCTACACTGGCAAAAGCATCTTCGCCGAATGCATCGTCGCTGTACTCGCTAAATTCAGCATCAAAAGCATCGTTCTGCACAGGCTCGGCAAAGGTCGGCGCCTGCAAAATAATATCCATGGGCGTGGTGCCACCCAGAGAGGCATCAATAATTTCCATGCCCTGATAGATTTCGGTGTTGCTGCGGAAATAATCGATAAAGCGATTTTCCACTTCAAGGCGTGTAATACCAATCACAGAGAGCACACCTAGGCCTAGAGCAATGAGCAGAACTGCGCCGCCATGACGTTCGGTAAAGTTGGAAAACACGGCAGTGACTGCGGCGGAGTTATCGTTGCCGCCACTGTTTTTACCCTTGCCCAGCAACATCATGCCGGCGGGGATAATAATAAAGGCGATCACCAGAGCCAGTGAAATACCCATGGTCATCATCCAGCCAAAGTCTATTACAGGCCGAATATTACTCACCACTAAGGATAGGAAGGCGACCATGGTGGTCAGCACTGTGTAGAGGCAGGGCTTGGCCATGGAGGTGACAGTGGCAGTGACCAGCTGTTCTTGTCTGGCATCCGGTTGATCTCGATGCAGTTCCCGATAGCGCACGATCAGGTGCATGGTCAGTGCCAGGGTAATAATTAACAACAGCGCGACAAAATTGGATGAGATAACGGTTAAACGCCAATCGATCCAGCTCAAAAAGCCGAGAATAATAATTAGGCAGATGGCGCAGGTACTGAGGGGCAGAACCACCCAGCGCAGCTGCCGGAAAATTACTGCCAAAGTGACAATCACAAAGATCAAAATACCGATGCCAAAGGTGGCCAGGTCACTTTTGATAAAGTCCACCATATCCGCCGTAATCATATCGGGGCCGCCAAGAAAAATGGTGGCGCGGTCACGATAGCCATTCATCAGATTGCGCACGTCGGCGACTAACTGGTGTGACTGGGTGGCCTTGGCGGTGCGATAATCGAGGAACTCTAGGCTGACGCGGTCCAGTTCAAGTTGCTGCTCTGGTGTTAGCTCTTGGTTGGATTTAATTAAACGTAGGGCATCCCGAGCGCTGACCAGGTCGAGGTATTTCTGGTCCAGAGCCAGAGTTGCGAGCATGCCAGTGGTCTGACCATCAGCACTTAAAATCAGGTTTTTATAGATCGGGCTGTTGAGGAACTCCTCTCGCGCCAGCTGGCGATCAACGCCAGGGGAAAGCAAGGTGTTGAGTTCGTTTTTCAAATCGGCAACGCCGACCTTGGGGCTGTAGAGCAGGGGCACGTCGAGCAGCGACAACATGCTCTCAACACCCTCAATGTCTGCCAACTCGCCTCGCAGCGAAGACAGTAACTGCAGGTTTTCGTCGTCAAATAGATCGCCCTCTTTTGGTGAAAAGGTCACGATCAGAAAATTGTCGCTGCCATAGCGCTGGACCACTTCGCGGAAATAATTCAGGTCGTCATCATGTTCCAGGGTCAGCGAATCTGCCGAGGCATCGAGTTTGAAATTGGGCAGGCCAAAAGCCATGGCTACAGTCAGTACCAGCACGGCGAAAATAGCGCCCAGTGGGTGGCGCAGAACGGTCTTTTGATAGAGATTAAGCAGTGTTGCAGACATGATTGTTATAGTCCCAGAGCAGTGGTCTTCAGATGCCGCGTATTATGCGATGTTGGCGGCTAATATCATAGCGTAGCGGCTAATATCAGAGTGTAGCGGGGGATTAACTCGTCGAGGCGAGGGCTCTTTTGCCCCGGAGTCTATGCTTTAGAGATAAATTCGGTGCCAGTCTTAACTGAGACTAGGCTAGTCTGAAAAGGCGGGTGAAAACTATTTATTAGCAACAGTTTAGAACCAGTGTAGAAACGGTTTAGCAGCAGGGATGAAACTAGATGATCACAGTTGTATTAGTTGTCAGCACCGTCGTCGCCATAGCGGTGGTGATTCACTATGAGATTCTCTTTCAGCTAACCAATCTAATGCCGCGGCTAAAGATGCGCCATCGCTTTCGTATTGTACTCGGTGTGCTGGGCGCTCTGATTGCCCATGTTATTGAGATCTGGCTATTCGCCGCGGTCTATTACCTGATGCACCACGCTGAGGGTTGGGGCGAACTGAGCGGCGCTTTTTCCGGCAGTCTGATGGATTGCGTGTATTTTTCTTTCACCACTTTTACCACTCTGGGTTTTGGCGATATTGCCCCGATGGGCGATATTCGTTACCTCACCGGCACGGAGTCCCTCACCGGACTGGTGCTGATTACTTGGACCGCCTCGTTTCTCTATGTGGAGATGCGCAAGTTTTGGGGCGCTTAGGGGTTAGAGCTCATGGGCTTAAGGGTTTAGGGGCTAAGGGTTTAGGGGCTAAGGATTGACTGATGATCTTCAGATGAAGCGGCGCTAGAATAGACTCATTCAAGCCCGCTCTTCCATAGACTTCTAAAATAGTGAACAGACCATGAAAGCAGTGCTTCTCGATTGCGACAGTCTCGGCCCCGACGATCTCGACCTCAGTGCCCTCCTCGCTCTGCCGGTAGACTGGACTATTTATCCTGAGACCTCTGACCGCGAAGTGGGCGAACGCATTGTCGACGCGGATATTGTCCTGACCAATAAGGCGCCGATCAATGCTTTGAGTCTGTCTCAGGCTCCTCGATTAAAAATGATTTCGATTATGGCTACCGGCACCAATGCCATCGACCTGCAGGCTGCTGCCAAACATCATGTGGCGGTGTGCAATGCCGTGAAGTATGGCACTGGTTCGGTGGTACAACATGTCTGGGCGCTGATTCTGGCGCTCACCACTAAGCTTGGTGACTATCAGCGCGCGGCAGTGGATGGTACCTGGCAGGACAGCTCGCTGTTTTGTCTGTTAGATTTTCCAGTGGAGGAGTTGCAAGGCAAGGTGCTGGGTATAGTGGGTGCCGGTGAGTTGGGCCGCGGCGTGGCGAAAGTGGCAGAGGCCTTTGGACTTGAGGTGATGTATGCGGCATTGCCGGGGCGTGACTATTGTGTTGGCAAGGGCGATCCGCAGCGTGTCGATTTTAAGGACTTTTTAAGTCGCGCCGATATTATTAGTTTGCACTGTCCCCTGACTGCTGAGACCACTAACCTGATCGATGAAGCCGAGTTAGGCATGATGAAAGTCTCGGCTATTTTGATCAATACGGCCCGTGGGGGCATGGTCAATGAAGCGGCACTCAAGCTGGCGCTGTTGAATGGCGTTATTGCTGGGGCTGGGGTCGACGTATTGACCAATGAACCGCCGCGGGAAGGTAATCCGCTACTGGATGAGACTATTCCCAACCTAATAGTGACTCCTCACTGTGCTTGGGTGGCCCGCCAGTCAAGGCAGAGGCTAGTTGATCAGACCGTTGAGAATCTGGGTGCATTTGTGCAGGAAAAGCCTCTTTTACGCTCGGTTTTATAGCTTTTTGAGGTTAAATTATCAGTTTTAAAGCCCTCTTCCAGGTTCTTCTCAGGCTAAATACTCGCCAGCTTTCCATGTTGAGGCGTCGCCTAATTCCCCCAACCTGAATTCAGCCCTTAAAGCGGGTTATTTTAGGATAATAGTGAATACTCACTGTTTCTATATGGGTTTTAAAATATGGAGTAATTCAGGGTGGGAGATGGTTTAGGATCTGCGCGCATTTATGCAGTGTAGGCACTGCTACGCGCAGGTTTAGACCTTTCGAGGCTTAAGTTTTAACCTTTAAAGTCTTCTTCGAGCTTCTTCTCAATCAGGATATTTTTCAGCTTCGCGTACTGGGGCACACCATTCTTATAGGGCGGGTAGTCCTCTCCCTGGATCAGCGGCTGAAAATATTCTCGAGCTTTTTCGGTGATACCAAAACCATCTTTGGTGATAAACGAGCGCGGCATTTTCTTCTCAACATTGGCGATCTTGCTGAGGGGAGCTTCACCCAGTGACCAGCTGTATTTTTTGCCGGTGCCACGTTCGATAGTCACCATGATTCCGCCCTTGCCTTCGAGGGCTTTTTCAACAGCTCCCTTGCCCACTGCATAGGCCTGATCCACATCGGTTTTCGACGCGATATGCCGTGCCGAGCGCTGCAGATAATCGGCTAAGGCATAGTGATATTTATGACCTAGACTGTTTTTGACCATACTGGCCAGGGTCTGAGCGACGCCGCCAAGCTGTTGGTGGCCGAAAGCATCTTTGTGCAGTGAGCCAGATATCAGTGCGCCGTCTGCATACTTGGCGCCCTCTGAGGCGACAACCACACAGTAGCCTTTGTCTTTTACCGTGGCATCAACCTTGGCAATAAACTCGTCTCTGGAAAAAGGGATTTCAGGGAAGATAATAATATGCGGTGGATCACCGGCTTCTTCTGCGGCCAAGCCACCAGAGGCAGCAATCCAGCCAGCGTGGCGGCCCATGACTTCAAGTATAAATATCTTCGTCGAGGAGGCGCACATAGAGGCAATATCGAGACTCGCCTCTTTGGTGGATACGGCAACATATTTAGCCACCGAGCCAAACCCGGGAGAGCAGTCAGTGTGGGGCAGGTCGTTGTCGATGGTCTTGGGGATGTGTATTGCTTGCAGTGGGTAGTTCATGCGGGCCGCGATCTGGGACACTTTGAGGCAGGTATCCGCTGAATCGCCGCCACCGTTATAAAAAAAGTAACCAATATTGTGAGCTTTAAACACCTCAACCAGACGCTCATATTCCGAGCTGTCCTCATTGTGGTCGCGCATTTTGTAGCGGCAGGAACCAAAAGCGCCACCGGGGGTGTGCTTCAGGGAAGCTACGGCGGTGGGGGTTTCTTTGCTGGTGTCGATAAGATTTTCGTGGAGGGCACCGAGGATGCCATTTTGACCGGCGTAAAGGGTGCCGATGCTGTCCTTGTTGGCGCGGCAGGTTTCAATAACGCCTGCGGCAGAGGCGTTAATCACTGACGTGACGCCTCCAGATTGTGCATAAAACGCATTTCTTTTGGCCATGTAACTCTCTCTTCCCTGTAGTCCCTTGTGAAGGCGCTATGGTAAAGCTTTCCTGCCCCGTCAGGAAGCGCCAACTAGGGAGTAAAGGCCCTAAATAGTGAGAATTCGATCACGCCATAACTTGGGTTGTGCGGATTGTGATGGGGCTGATAAGTATATTCCACACGCGTTGCGGCCCTGATATCGCCTAATTTGAACTGATAGAGCAGTTCCAGTTGCTGTTCACGGCCCTGGGGCTGCAGATCGACGCTAACTGTTTCATAGATGACTTGGCGATCAGTGGTGCGGCCAGTTGCCAGTTGCAGACTGCCCTGACCGCTCTGCACGCGAAGGGGTTGGTGCAGGCTAATACTTAGGCGGTCATCTGTTTGCCAGTCTGGAGAGCTATTTAGACCCAGAGACCAGGAGTTACTGTTGACGGATTTGTCGAGATTAAATAAGCCCCTGTTTTCTACCCGCCCATTTCCTCCTAGGCTGCTTTCAGTGGTGCCCAGATAAACGGCAAAGATTCCCTGCCAATTCGAATTAAGTTGCACATGACCATTGAGGCCGAAAAATTCTGTGCCGCTATTTTTTAGCTGACCCAGGTTCTGACCAAAGCTGGCGCCGAGAAAGCTGTCATCTTCACTGATAAAGCCACGCTGAAAGTTGAGACTAAAAGCTGGCGACCAGAGTGCGTATTCCAATAGGCTACCATTGCTGTGGTGTTCACTGTGGCCAGTTAAAAGGTCGTCAGTTGCACTGTTCTTAAATTGAGCGCCCTCAAACATGCCTATGCGCAATTTCCCGAGTCCCAAATCCATCGCGCCGCCACTACTCCAACCGTTGCGGGCAAAGCTTAGCCAGGGCGCGGCAAAACTGCTGTCATCGCGACTCTGGTTGGGCGTGACAAAGGCGTCGGCATAGACTCCAAAGAACCATCCCGGGTTGGCATTGATACCCATAAAGCGGTCTACAGTGTTTTGGTCATCTGTGTAGGCGTTTGGCCTTGAGCCAAATTGCAGGGCCAGATAATCGGAATGTAAGCCTGAGCCCGGATTAGTCATTAGGCTGCTGCTTTTACCCAATTGCAGGCGCGCGCCATTACCGAGTTGTTGCTCATGGTGCTGCAGACGGCTGACTGCTGAAAGCGGCGGAGATTGCTGGACTAACTGACTGGCGTTGCTTAAAAAGGGAAAGCCCTGTTGGTCAAAGAGCGCCATAGTATGGCCCTGCAAGGCATTTACCAAACTGTTGCCAAGACCTGCGCCAGAGACGCTGATGGTATTGGCACCTATATCACTTAGGCCGCTATTTAAGCTGTTGCCGCTGGCAACGCCCAGTGCGCCAACAGGTCGAGTCGCCGCATCTAGATCTAATAGCCCCTGCCCATAAATACTGCTGTCGCTGTAGATGCCGGTCTTATTGGCCGTGGTCAGCAGACGCGCGGCCAGTTCGTGATTGCCGACAGTGGGGAACATCTGTTTTAACAGTGCCAGAGAGCCGCTGACCGCTGGTGCGGCAAAGGAGGTGCCGATGGATCCGCCATAATAGTGAGCGCCCGCTTCGCCTCCAGAATCGGGTGGTGTTGGGCCCCAAATGCGCTCGTCGGTTTCGACATTGCCGTTACCATTGCCGTCACCACCACCAGGTGCTACCAGGCAGTAGTCGGCAGCGACACCGCAGCGGTTGGAGTAAAAGGCAATTTCACCTTTGTCGTCGACGGCGGCCACTGCCAGCATATGATCTTTAAGCTCGGGAAACAGATAGGGCAGTCCGGGCATAAGTTCCGGAGAGTCGGCGTTCACAGTATTGCCCTCATCATCTATATCGTTCCAGGCATTGCCTGCAGAAAAGACAAAGATTGAGCGCTCGCTGCGAGATTTATTCTGTTGCGCCAGGGCATCAATAGTGAGGCCAAATGCCGATTCCACCTGAGCCGCGGTATAGGAGGTGACAACCCCTGAAAAACCAAAGCTCAGATTGATGATATCCACCTGCTCGGCCATGGTGTTGAAGCGATTGGCAAAATAATTGTCATCGGAAAAATTGATTCGCTCGACGTCTAAAGGGTCATAGGGACCGCTGCCGGAGCCCAGGGGTATCTCGTAGGCTAAAATGCTGGCGTCAAAAGCCACGCCGTGCATATTGATACCGCTGCTAACCTGAGTCCCATCTCTGTTGGCGGCAATAATGCCGGCGACTAATGTGCCGTGACCAATGGCCTCGTCACTTCTTGGATTGCCGCTGCTGTAGTCACTGCCGGCGTACTCGACTTTGTTGTCGCTGCCTTGGGCAAATTCAATATGTTCTTCATAAACACCAGAATCAATTACGCCAACCGCTATTCCAGCACCTGTGGCACCGCGGGCATAGGCGCTGGAGGCATTGATCATCGCCAGGGCGCCCATAGCCTCGTATTCATCGGTTTCAAACTGAGTGCCGAGGTCGTTTAGATTGCTGGGATCTTGAATCTGGTCTGCAAAGCTATTCCAGGGCGGTTTGCTATTGTCCTGGTTACTTGAGGGAGGTGGAATTTGAATGCCACTGTCAGCAGATTTTTGCCCGCCACCACCGCCACCGCAACCGCACAGCGTGACAACAAGTCCGAGAGCCAGGGTCGCAGGAAGATTGTTCAGCAAGAGTTTACTCCACAAATAGAGATTATTTTCAGTGGTCAATACGTTTATTTTTAGACTAAAGCGCGTAATTTTAGGAGTTTATTTAGCCTGATGCCATAATCTCTGCAGTGGAAAAACAATCGGCAAGGGAAAAAGGAAACTCATGCACATTCATATTCTTGGTATCTGCGGCACTTTTATGGGTAGCCTAGCACAGTTGGCCAAACAGCTTGGTCATCATGTATCCGGCAGTGACGCCAATGTTTATCCGCCCATGAGTACCCAGCTAGAGCTGGCGGGAATTGAGTTGATCGAAGGCTTTGATCCCCAGCAGCTGCAACCGTCGCCGGATCTGATTATTGTCGGCAACGCCATGTCGCGGGGTAATCCCTGTGTTGAATATATGCTCGATAATGGCCTTATCTACACCTCTGGGCCTCAGTGGCTGGGTGAGAACATTCTGCGGGATCAGTACGTGTTGTCGGTCGCTGGAACCCATGGCAAGACCACTACCAGCAGTATGTTGGCGGTGATTCTCGAGCAGGCGGGTTTAAAACCCGGCTTTTTGATCGGCGGTGTGCCACTGGATTTTGGTCTCTCGGCACGTCTGAGTTCAGGCTCTGGAGGCTACTTTGTGGTTGAGGCGGACGAGTACGACAGTGCCTTTTTCGATAAGCGCTCTAAGTTTGTCCACTATCACAGCAATACCTTGGTGATGAACAATCTTGAGTTTGATCACGGGGATATCTTTGACGACTTGGCTGCTATTCAGCGCCAGTTTCATCATCTGGTGCGGACCCTGCCGAGTAATGGGCAGCTTATTTATCCCGCTGATAACAGCAATTTACAGCAGGTAGTGGATCAGGGCTGTTGGAGTCAGGTCCAGACCTTTTTTAACGAGCCGCGCAACCAGACTGCTGACGAGACGAGCGGCGCTAAGGGCTCCGGCTGGCGCTATAAACTATTGGCCGCGGATGGTTCCACGTTTGAAATTACCGATGCCAATGATCAGTCGGCACAGATTAGCTGGCAGCACAGTGGCCAGCACAATGTGCTCAATGCCATCGCAGCAGTGATGGCAGCCTCCACAGTGGGCGTTAGTCTGGAGAAGTCCTGTCTGGCGCTGAGTCAGTTTGTCGGCGTTAAACGGCGTATGGAGGTCATCTATGAGGATGATCAGGTCACCGTCTACGATGATTTCGCTCATCATCCCACCGCCATTGTCAGTACCGTTGAGGGATTGCGGGCAAAAGTCGGTTCTGAACAGGTGATTGCGATTGTTGAACCGCGCTCGGCGACCATGAAGTTGGGTATGCACAAGGCGGCTTTAAGTGATGCGGTGGCAGCAGCAGATTTTGCCCTTTGGTATAGGGGTCCGGCGGTGAGCTGGGATCTACAAGCGGTGGCATCTGCCTGCACTGTGCCGGCTAAGGTCTGTGATCAGATTGATCAGCTGCTGGTCAGTACCTTAGAGCAGATTCACGCAAGCGCCGAAAAATCCCATGTAGTGGTGATGAGCAATGGTGGTTTTGAGGGCTTTCACCTGCGCCTGGTGGCGGCACTAAATTCTGGAAAATAAAGCGGGGCTTTTAAGTAGGGCGCTAAAGTAGGGCTTTTAAGTAGGGCTCTTAAGTAGGGGAGCAGAAACGACTTAGACCTGCAGTGAAAAAGTGACCGGCCCATCGTTGCACAGGGAAACCTGCATATCGGCACCAAAAATACCGTATTGCGTTTTGTCGTAAACCGCGCTGGCGCGAGTGGCGAAATAATCATAGAGGGCCTCGGCATGTGCCGGTGGGGCCGCCGAGGTAAAGCTCGGGCGCAGACCTTTTTTGGTGTTCGCCGCCAGAGTAAATTGTGACACAACGAGTAGTCCACCCTGAATATCCCGCAGCGACAGGTTCATCTTGCCTTCAGTATCTGAAAACACTCGATAGTTGAGCACCTTCTCTAAAAGACGTTCAGCGTGGCTCTCTAAATCCTCCGGTTCCACCGCCAGAAGCAATAAAATACCCTGATCGATCTCGCCGCAAACTTGGTTGTCGACGCGCACACTAGCATGGCTGACACGCTGAATTAATCCGATCATGGGGAAACCTTAATGATTCTTTTCTAGATGATGAGCCAATCTGTTGGTGGCTCGGACTAAAGCATCGGTGGTGCCGCGTTCAGAGGAGGAGTGACCAGCATCGCCAATAATATCTAACTTGGCGCTGGGCCAGGCTTCACTCAGGGCAATGGCTTGATTGACTGGACAGATCATGTCGTAGCGACCGTGAACAATGGTGCCGGGAATATCCTTGAGCAGGTGGGCGTTGTCGAGAATTTGATTAGGCTTGATAAAGGCTTTGTTGATAAAAAAGTGCGCTTCAATACGCGCCATGGCGACGGCCATATGGGGGTTGGCAAAGCGCTCGACCACTTCACTGTTGCTGCGAAGGGTGGCGCAGCGTCCCTCCCAGATGGACCAGGCTTTAGCTGCGGCCATGCGTTCAAAGTCATTGTTGCCAGTGAGGCGACGATAAAAGGCTGCAACCATATCACCGCGTTCGCTCTCTGGTATCACCTGAGTGTATTGCTGCCAGTATTCGGGGAAGATTCGCCCGGCACCATCCTGATAAAACCAGTTAATATCTTCATCGCGACACAAAAAGATACCGCGCAGAATCAATCCCATGATCAGGTGCGGGTATTGCTGTGCATAGAGCAGCCCGAGGGTGGAACCCCAGGAACCGCCGAAGACGACCCAGCGCTCAACATCCAGTTCTGCACGAATGGTTTCGATGTCCTCGATCAGTGCTGCAGTGTTGTTGTCATCGAGCAATGCGTGAGGCGTAGATCGGCCAGCACCTCGCTGATCAAATAAAATAATGCGATATTTTTCCGGATCAAAAAAACAGCGGTCGGTTACTGAAGTGCCGCCGCCGGGGCCGCCATGGACAAATAACACAGGTATGCCATCAGGGTTGCCCGATTCTTCGACATAGAGTTGATGAGGTGGAGTGACTGCTATAAATTGCGTTTTATAAGGCCTAATATCCGGAAAGCGTTTGATCATTGAACTAGTATCACCTCGTCAGGAGTTTCATTTAACCTGATGCTTAGCATAGTCGATTATTAGTAGGATAAATATCTGCTTGCGCATATACGGCCGACCAAAAGAATGCCTTGAGGACATAAAAATGACTGACAATATTCGCTGTACCTGGTGCGGTGATGATCCGCTCTATCAGCAGTATCATGACCGCGAGTGGGGGGTACCCTGCCGCGACGATCAGAGGCTGTTTGAGTTTGTGGTACTCGAAGGGGCTCAGGCTGGGCTCTCCTGGATAACGGTTTTACGCAAGCGTGAAAATTATCGCAAGGCATTTGCCAATTTTGATGTGCACAAAGTAGCAGCGTTGGATGAGTCTGATGTTGAACAACTGCTGCAAGATCCGGGTATTGTTCGCAATCGACTCAAGGTCGCCAGCACTATCTCTAATGCACGTCACTTTATCGATCTGCAGCAAGAGTATGGGAGCTTTAGCAATTACATCTGGGGCTTTGTCGACGACAAGCCAATTGTTAATCACTGGTCGTCTTTATCAGAGATTCCGGCATCCACTGAGCTGTCTGACAGGATTAGCAAAGAGATGAAAAAGCGCGGATTTAAGTTTTTTGGCACAACCATCTGTTATGCCTTTCTCCAGGCGGTGGGGGTGGTGAATGACCACACTAGGGATTGTTTCCGCTACGGCCAGGCCTGAAACGAGTCAGCAAGCCTAGCCAACAATTACCATATCGCGGCCCATATGCTTGGCCTGATAGAGCCCGTTTTCTGCGGTGGATATGAGGTCGTCGATACCAGTACATTTATCGATTGAGGCTACACCCACGCTGAGGGAAATTCGCAGCTGGTCGCCTTGAGCGTCCATAGCCAGCTTCCCTGCTTGAGCCCGCAGCCGCTCGGCGATATTCACCGCTGCTTCGGAGTTGGCGGTGGGCAGCAACACCATAAATTCATTGCCTCCCCAGCGCGCTACCACATCTTCCCCTCGCAGTGGTTCGCTGAGCAGTGCGCCAATAGCGTGGAGCACTTCATCGCCGACATCGTGGCCATAGCGATCATTGATAAATTTAAAGTTGTCGAGATCCGCAAGCAGTATCGAGAAAGGCTGATTCACTAGGCGGTACTGTTGATATTTTTTCTCCAACCGCTGTTCCATATCGTGGCGATTGGGTAGCTTGGTGAGCTGATCCTGATGGGCAATTTGGTCGACCCGACGAGACAGATCCTTGTAGCGATTGAGGCTGCGAGAATGTGAATTGTCCATGGCGATGGCAAAAACCGACAGCACCGCAAAAGAGGACAGAAAGCGCACTAGGGTGACGTCGCTGTATGCGGGCATCAGGATAAATATTGATGGCCCATAAAAAAGCCAGGCGGACCCGGCGAGCACTGAACCTAGTAGAAAAACACTGTGGCGGTAACCGAAGCAGCCAACTAATACTGGAATGATGGTCAGGCACCAGAGTAATGAGGAGCCGTCTGATGCTCCCGAGAGCAGGTAGAAATAGCCGCCGATCAACACCAAGGCGAGAACTAGGCGTGCGGTGCGGGGACGATCAAATATGGAGTGAATACCGAGACCGACCAACAGCAGTGCTGCCATGGCCAGATAAAATGTGGCTAGGTCCATGTCTCCTTGGTAATAGGAGTAGAAGGCAAAGAGTACAGAGATAATTTCCTGACTGACCAGGGAGAAGGAGAGAAATCCCCTGGGTATAGAATCTGTGCTGTCGAGTTCCGTCATAAGCTTCCCACCATCCATTGGTAGTAAATGTAGCACTAAAATCTGGCACTGAACTATTTAAAAGTAAATAGGCGGGCCATCTTAGTTCAGACTAGAGGCCCGCCATTTTCAAGCAGATTACTTACATTACTCAGATTGCTCAGATTACATAGCGCTTGTTGCTTGTGGCTCTTTACTGACTACTTAGGTCCACGCTTGCGTTCATTCTCAGTCAATCGCTTCTTGCGCAGACGAATGCTGATTGGAGTGACTTCAACTAACTCGTCATCTTCAATAAACTCAAGTGCCTGCTCTAGCGTATGCTTGATCGGTGGCACTAGGGTCAGTGCTTCGTCTGTTCCCGAGGCGCGAACGTTAGTCAGCTGCTTGCCTTTAATCGGGTTGACGACCAAATCATTGCCGCGAGAGTGAATGCCAACTATCTGGCCTTCGTAAACATCAATCGCATGGCCTAAGAATAGACGACCGCGAGCCTGAATGTTAAACAGGGCATAGGCAGCAGTTTTACCCTTGACCATACTGATCAACGCGCCGTTCTTGCGTGAGTGGGCTTCGCCCTCTTTCGCTAGGCCGTAGTGATCAAAGATGCTGGTCATAATGCCAGAGCCTGAGGTCAGGGTCAGGAAGGCGCCACGGAAGCCAATCAGTCCGCGAGACGGCATGGAAAACTCCAGTCGCACACGGCCTTTTCCGTCAGGTTCCATGTTGGTCAGCTCGGCTTTACGCATGCCGAGTTCTTCCATTACTGAACCCTGGTGCTGTTCTTCAACGTCGATTACAACCTGTTCGAACGGCTCGTGAATTTTGCCATCGACAATTTTCTGTACCACTTCCGGACGTGAAACGCCCATCTCGAAGCCTTCGCGACGCATGGTTTCAATCAGTACCGAGAGG
>Ga0115548_1001076_pt1 | contig 15036 bp, 12 predicted proteins | sample COGITO_mtgs_1004_4_FD_87187 | JGI IMG/M metagenome (GOLD analysis project Ga0115548, IMG submission 87187) | Pelagic marine microbial communities from North Sea - COGITO_mtgs_100423 | ecosystem: Environmental > Aquatic > Marine > Epipelagic | place: Germany:Helgoland, sampling site Kabeltonne...
GATTGGTCTTTTATGTTACCTAAAATAGTTATGATTGCACCAAAAGTTAAGTATTCAAACACCTTCCAACAAGGAGCAAAATCATCTGCGGGATATTTGGTATGATGGTTTTTTAATGTAAGATTGTCTTGTTTAAATTTTTCAGTGTAAACATTGCTTTTAAATACTGCAACACTTTCAGCATCCATTATTGAATCATCAACATACCATCTTGAATTATCTTTATATTTCATTGATACATAATAAATAAGCTTTGTTCTAAAGTTTATTTCAATACGATTTATATATTTTAAGAGTAAGTATTTTAGATCAATGTCAAGGTAATACAGATTGATTATATCAGAGATTTTAATATCCTTTGAAAACTTATTTGCCTTTTTGTCAAAGTAGTAATGACAATAAAAACCTAATCTGTAATAACCTATATCAAGCAGAATTTCTTTGAGTTTTGCTTCATCATAACAAGATAAGTCTAACTCTCGCTCTTTGAATTTATCTATTTGGCTATTTATGCTGTGTACTTTATCTCCCATATTTTGTTTACTCCTTTGGTTCAGCTGCTATTGACATATCACTGCTCGGATTGATTTTATACTCCTTCGTTTTTGAAAATTCACTTGCCATCATTTTGGCTTGATCAATTACTGTTTCTGTCGCTTTTAATTCTAAGTCTGGTGGATAGCCGTGTTTACGCAATATTTTCTTTACTGCTATTCTCATTTTAGCTTGTACGTTTTCTCTAACTGTCCAATCGATACTGCTGTTTTTACGAATGGTATCTACTAATTCTCTGGCAATGTGTCTTAAAATTTCATCTCCTAAAACGGCTACTGCACTATCGTTTACCTCCAATGCTGAGTAGAATGCAAACTCTCTGAAATCAAGTCCTAAATCTTCGCTTTTGCGGTCTGCTTCTTTAATTTCTTTTGCCAACCGAATCATTTCATCAATTATTTGAGCTGATGTGATTAGGTTGTTTTGGTAGTTTTTAACTGCTTGGTCAAGCATTTCAGAAAACTTCTTGGATTGTACTATGTTTGTTTTCTGTCTTGTCTTAATTTCATCATTCAGTAATTTTTTAAGCAATTCTAAGGCTAAATTTTTGTGATGCATTCCTTTTACTTCTGCCAAAAACTCGTCTGATAAAATAGAAATATCTGGTTTCTTTATACCTGCTGCATCAAAAATATCAACTACTTCGTCTGCTACTACTGCATCTGATAATATTTGCTTGATTGCTGTTTCTATTTCTTCATCACTCTTTGTTTTGCTACTTTGGGTAACTTTTACAATTCTTGCTTTAATGGCTTGGAACAAGCCTACTTCATCTCTAATATCACTTGTATATGGATGTGGTACTGATATAGCAAAAGATTTACTCAATGCTGTTACAGCATTGGTATATCTTGCTTTGCCATCTTCTAATCCTAAAATGTAATTGGCTGCCTGAATAGGGAAATATAATTTCTCTTTTGGCGTAAGCCCAAAGAAACTTTTGTAATCGAAACCTTTAGGTTGCGTTTTATCTGTTGGTTGTTCTACAAACATTTGAGACACTATCTCATATTTACTCATCATTACAGATGCTGCTTCTTCCTGGTCAAATGCTGGCTTTCCTTTTCCTCCGCTTTCTGTGTAAACAGAAAGGGCTTTTTTAAGGTCTGTTGCTATGCCAATATAATCTACTACTAAACCACCTTCTTTGTCTTTATAAACACGGTTTACTCGTGCTATGGCTTGCATTAAGTTATGACCCTTCATTGGCTTATCAATGTACAAAGTGTGCATACTAGGTGCATCAAAACCTGTTAGCCACATATCTCTTACTATTGCTAATTTAAGGCTGTCTTTAGGGTCTTTTAATCGTTCGCCAAGTGCTTTTCTTTTAGGTTTGTTTCTTATGTGTGGCTGAAAATTTAAAGGGTCTGATGATGAGCCAGTCATTACTACTTTTATTGTTCCCTCTGCATCATCATCACTGTGCCAATCTGGTCTTATTTTAATAATTGCTTCATATAAATCTACACATATTCTTCGGCTCATTCCTACAATCATTGCCTTACCATCTAATATGGCATTACGTTCTTCAAAGTGTTTTACAATGTCTGCTGCTATGAGTGATAAACGGTGCTTATTACCAACTATGGCTTCTAATCTTGCCCATTTGGCTTTTAGCTTTTGTTGGTCTGTGAGTTCTTCGCTTTCAGTGAGTTCTTCAAACTCTGCATCTACTCTTGGCTTTTCTTCTTCTTTTAAGCTGATTTTAGCCAATCTGTTTTCATAAAAAATACGAACTGTTGCTCCGTCTTCTACTGCTTGTTGAATATCATACACATCTATATAATCGCCAAAAACAGCTTGGGTGTTTTTGTCTGTATTTTCAATAGGCGTACCTGTAAATCCTATAAAAGAAGCATTGGGTAAGGCATCACGCATATGTTTGGCAAAGCCATCCATAAAATCGTACTGGCTTCTGTGTGCTTCGTCTGCTATTACTACAATATTTCTACGATTAGATAATTCTTCAAATTGACCTTTTATGTTTTTGAATTTGCCATTACCTAAATCAATTTTTTCTTCTATTTCAGGTAAAAACTTTTGAATGGTGGTAAATACAATGCCGCCTGATGTTACAGATAACTTTTGTTTTAAGTCCTCTCTGTTTTTTGCTTGAGCTGGTGTTTGCCTTAATATGTCTTGACTTAAGGAAAAGGTTTCAAATAATTGGTCGTCTAGGTCGTTTCTATCGGTTAATATGACTAAGGTTGGGTTATTGAGTGCCAATACTAATTTACCTGCATAAAACGCCATAGAAAGGCTTTTGCCACTACCTTGTGTGTGCCATATAACACCTGCTCTTTGGTCTCCATTTTCTGCTGTGGCTTTTCTTGTGGCTTCTACTGCTTTATTGACTGCAAAGTACTGATGATAACGAGGTACTATTTTGGTAATCTTCTCTTTGTTTTGGTGGAATATGGTAAAATGACGAATTAGGTCTGGCAATACTTCTTTATTGAGCATCCCTTTTGCCATTACTTCCATTTGAGGAATATTCTCGTCTGCTACAAATTGCCCATCAATAGATTTCCAAGGCACAAAAAACTGTTTTGGTGAGGTAAGCGAACCATAGAGAGCATCCCAACCATCTGAAGCTATCAATAAAGCATTGTACTGAAAAAGACTTGGTATGGTGTGCTTGTAGGTTTGTAGTTGGTTGAACGCTGCATTTACATCTGCATTTTCGTCTGCTGCATTTTTTAACTCTATCACCACTAAAGGCAAGCCATTTACAAACAGAATAACATCTGGTCTTTTATTAGTATTGCCTTCTATTACGGTAAATTGGTTAATGACTAAAAACTCATTATTGCTCGGATTTTTATAATCTATGAGCCATACTTTATCGCCAGCTATTCTATTTCCTTTTCTATATTCTACATCTACACCTTCTGTAAGGTATTTATGGAATTGATAGTTGTTTTGAAATAACTCTGGACTATCAGAACGCAATACTTTACGCAAGGCTTCTTCTTGGGCTTCATAAGGAATAGTGGGGTTGAGTTTGGAAATGGCTTCTTGTAAGCGGTTTTTGAGTACTACTTCGTTGTACTCTCTTTCAGGCATTGAGCCATCAGGCGAAATGTCTGTGCCATTGATGTACTGGTAACCTAATTCTATAAATTCCTGTATGATGATTTGCTCTATATTGTCTTCTGATATTACTGCCATATAATAATGTTATTGTTCTTGAGGGTTTTAACCTAGCACATCAAATATTTTTTTAAACTTATTTATCGTTGTATCTGTCAATTCAAATTCACTCTCCTCAATATAAATACTTTGAAGTGCTGTATTGAATTTAGATTTATGAAATACTGATGATGAAGGATCGAAAATTTTAGTGATAGCTAATTTTTCATCTTCTGTAAACAAATCTTCTGTTGGACAAGAAAAGCTTTTATCAATATCTAGAAGTGTAATTATTTTATTTTCTACAATTGTTCCGAACTCTTTCAAATACCTTTTTTTAGCATCAATACCTGCCTTATCTCCATCTAATAAAATTATAAAATCTCTGTTCCAAGCCAAATACGTAGCAATGATTTGGTTGTTCCTGTCTGCTCCATTCCCTGGATAAAAATTAATGTCGTATGCTTTGTTTAATATGATTTCATTGATGTATTTAAAGCTGTAGTAATCGTTTTTACCTTCAAGTATAACAATATTATTTACATCTTCTAAATGACCAGGACTATAGTCTAAAGCGTCTAGAATTGGCTGAAAATATGTTTGCTGTGTTGGATGTTTTACAACAAACTGCTTATATAAGGTAGCATCAATGTCGGTATCGTTAGAGTTGTAGTCAAACTCACTACCATAATCTAATGCATTGTTCTTTATGATATAAGCACTTGATAACCATTTGGGATTTATTAAATGATGACTGTGAGTTGTGTATATCATTTTGCAATTAGAAACTAACTGCTGAAAAGTGGTGAGTAAGTTCTTTTGTGCCGTGGAATGTAAATTAGATGCAGGTTCATCTAAAAGAAAAAGTATCTCGCCCTTTTCGCTAGAACGGTTCTTTCTAAACTCTGTAAATAATAAAAATGTAAAAAACCATTTAAAGCCTAAACTACGCTCTGAGATTTGAAATTGATTTAAACCTTCTTTAAGTTTTACTTCTAAATAAGCTAAATTGTTCTTAGTGTCAATACCTGTTTTAAGTTTGATCTCCTTGCCTTGCGAATTGAATAATTGACCCCAAGCAGAAAAAACGACATTGGTAATTTGAGCACTTATTCTCTCAATTGTTGACTCCAGTGCTTCTTCTGAACCTTCATTTTTGTTTTTAAGACGTTTAACAATATGTTCTTCTATGGTTAGCCCCTCATTTAAGGTTACCATTATATCGTCAAGAACTGCTCTGTATGTTTCTTGTTCCTTATCTTCTGTATTTGACGGTTCGAGGTATATTCTATTAGGAAAATCAAATAGGAAATTAGGATAGTATATTATTGGCGGTATTAAATTCTCTGCAACAAAGTTTTGGACTTTTATAAACTCTTCACTATTGGTGGCAAATTTGCGTGATACTTTTTTGTTTGGAAGCATACCTTCTAGCTCAAACTCCCAGACTATACCTGTTTCTTCTTTTACAAATTCAGACTTATCAAAAGTGCAAACAAACTTATGATTTACAGTTGTTATTGGGTTATTGTATTTAAAGCCAATAGTTTGACAATAATCTAGAATACTCTTTTCATCATCTTCATCTAAAATTAAAGTGGCACAAACTTCTATGGTATCTGAGAAATTAAACTTTCTGTTTTTGGGTATGAGCTTATGTACATCAGATTCACTTGGTTGCCTTTCAATAAGACTAATAGCTTCTAGAATAGATGTTTTACCACTTTCATTTAAACCGACAAGGGTTGTAATATTTGAAATAGGGTCTTTGTCTAATTCTAGTACAAGGTTTTTTATGCCCTTATAGTTTTTTATGTGAAATGATTTATACCTCATACTTATATTTTTATTTCTCCCGAAATGAGCTTAGGCAATAGGGTATCTCTTAAATTGGTGAGTTCTTGGTTTTCTTTAAGATTAGTTTCAATTTGTAAGTATAAATCATTGACAACTTTTTTAAACCTTTCTAACAATTGAGCAGAAGGGTTTAATACTTTAAAATTTTGCACATTCCCTTTGTTAATATGTTGTTGAGCACCACCTGTTTGATGCTTTATTAATTCTGGTATTATGGATTTAACCAAAAGGTGTGAAAACTCATTTATACTTTCATCTGTAGTTAATGAAATTACAGATTGATTATAACAAGCATCTATTAAAGAATAACTTACTTGCCCCAATGTTGCACCAGTAATAGCTATTAAGGTTGAATATTTAGGAATTAATTTCGTTGAACTTCTACTCAAACCTTGCTCTGTAATTAATTCTACCGGGTTTAAAATATAATTCTCATTGATTGCTCCTGAATTAACCCAAGGAATATTACCATTCCAATATTCATCTCTTTTTCTTGAAGGTGTACCACCTAAATTAATTGTAGCAATTGCATCTAAACTTTTCACTTCCCACCCCTTAGGGATTTCACCTAACTCACTAGCTACCATTTCGCCACCTGATGATTTGTACGGTTCTCCGTTTTTGTTTGGAAACTCAAAATCTATAAACCACTGCTTAAAGAGAGTTTGGGCAAGGTTTTCTAACTCTTGGTTGAGTTTGTTGTTGAATTCTATTTTGTCGTCAAGGGATGAGAGGATTTCTGCAATGGCGGTTTGGGTGGGTAGGTCTGGAACAGAAACAAGTACTTGGTTTAACACTTTAGTTGTTAAACTAGGAACCGCAGAACCAACATTTAATGAGGCTAAATCAAAGGTTTTAAGTGTATAATAAAGATATTTTGGCAAAGCCAATTCTTTATTAATCTGAGAATAGAACATTGTGTCTACCGACCAAAATGGTTCATTTAAGTAAAAGAGATTACTCAAAGTACCCTTTCTGGGTATTAAAATAGATTCATCATCATATAAAGGCTTTTCAACAAACCGCATTATACCACCTGACCCGTATAATGGATATTTGCCATCAGCCAAATGCTTATGATCCTTACCATATTTAATTGTTAGTAAGTCGGATAATTTATATTCTTTCCAGTTGGTCATTTAGATGGTGTTTATTTCTTTTTTTTAGGAAGTTTAGCTTGCTCTGTTTTCTTTTCCAACTTTTTAATGCTCTCTGTAGATGGTAAATTTTCGGGCATTGTTCCTCCCAGTTCTTGTATGGTTTTGCGTACCTTTTTGCCCACTTCAAAGTGGGTTTTGTTGGCTTTTTGCTTTCCTTTTATTTGTTCACGTTTTAGTTTTTCTTCGGTTTGTGTAGCACGGAATAAGTTGGCTGCAAGCTCGGTGCTGCCCATATGGTCTAGTATCTGTTGGCTTTTCTTCAAGCCTTTTCGTTGTTTAATACCTCTAGCGTCTAATCCGCCATATAATCCCTTGTATCCGTGATTTTGAAATATGGCATAGTCTAATGGTTCAATAACCCCTGCATCTTTAGCTGCTGCTGCAAGCTGGGTGTTGTGTTTTGCCATTTCGTTACGCAAAAACAAACGCTTTTCATCTTCGGTGCTTAGTTTTTGGTAGGCTTCTAAACCTTGTATTTCTTGCAATCGAGTTTGAACAGCAAAATAAGTCTGCCCCAGTGCGACTACTTCTTTGCTTGGGTCAGCATTTTGTACAATGAGGTAACAGAAATACCTTGAAAACTTGAAACTTGGGTAGGTATGTGTAGCACCAGAACCCACAGATACCACCTCGTTGGCTTCAACGAGGTGGTCTGATATTTCTTGACCGCTTTTAGCACAAGCTTCTTTGGCTTTATTGATTACGCCAACAAAATTTCTGCTAAAATCAGCGTATTCCAACACTTTAGCCAACTGACGAGCATACCAAAACTCATTGCCGTTTTCATCTATCTGCTTTATTTGTTCAAAAAGTGAACTGCCTTGTTTTATTATTTCTTTTGCCATATTTTACTGTTTTGATAGAGTGTCATTGATGATACTCTGTGGAATTATATCTCAATTCCTACTTTCACTAAATTGGTTCTAATACGCTTTTGCATCTCAATAGAAGTTTCAAAATAACCTTTTAGGTTTTCTGAAATTGTGGCTACTTTTTCTTCATAGGGTATGCCGTCATCTTCTATTTCTTCTGTACCTACATACCTACCTGGTGTTAGTACAAAATTGTTTGCTTCTACTTCTGCAAGGTTTGCAGACTTGCAAAAGCCTTGTACGTCTTCATATTTGCCGTCTATGTTTCTCCAGCTGTGGTAGGCTTCTGCTATTTGGGCAATATCTTCATCTGTAAGCATTTTGTTTTTACGACTGGTCATAGTACCTAATTTTCGGGCATCTATAAACAGTATTTCGCCTGAGCGATTGCGGAATTTGTGATTGGTTCGGTTACGAGCCAAGAACCACAAACAAGCTGGTATTTGAGTATTATAGAACAATTGCGTTGGTAAGGCAACCATACAATCTACTAAGCCCTCTGTAATGAGTTGCTTTCTTATTTCGTTTTCTGTACCTGCATTGGTAGTCATAGAGCCATTGGCTAATACAATACCTGCTGTTCCTGTGGTGCTTAGTTTATTAATGAATAATTGTAACCAACCGTAATTTGCATTACCTACTGGTGGTACTCCGTACTTCCACATATGGCTGTCTTGCAGTTGCTCTCCACCCCAATCAGAAATATTAAACGGTGGATTGGCAATGATATAATCTGCTTTTAGGTCCTTGTGTCTGTCGTTGTGGAAAGTGTCGCCTAATTCAATTTTTGCATCAATCCCTCTAATGGCTAAATTCATTTTAGCCAATTTGTAAGTAGTTGGGTTGCTTTCTTGACCGTAAACTGCTATATCGCCAATTCTACCTCCGTGTGCTTTTAAGAACTTTTCACTTTGCACAAACATTCCGCCACTACCACAACAGCCGTCATAAATACGCCCATTATAGGGTTCGAGCATTTCAACTAATAGTTTAACGATACTTTCAGGTGTATAAAACTGCCCGCCTCTTTTACCTTCGGCATCAGCAAACATTCCTAAAAAGTACTCATATACTCTGCCTAATAAATCTTTACTACTGTGTCCTTCTTGTTTGAAACCTACATTACCGATTAGGTCCACCAATTCGCCTAAACGTTTTTTGTCTAATGCAGGTCGTGCATAGTTTTTTGGTAACACGCCTTTAAGTGCAGGATTGTCTTTTTCGATGGCATCCATAGCGTCATCAATGTCCTTACCTATGCTAGGTAATTTTGCTCTTTGGTGTTGCAAGTAACTCCACCTAGCAGAAGGTGGTACATAAAAAACACGTTCTGCCAAGTACTCGTCTTTATCTTCTGCATCAGAATATTTATCCTCTTTCAGCTTTTGGTATAAATCTTCAAAGCTGTCTGAAATGTATTTTAAGAAAATTAAGCCTAATACAATATGCTTGTATTCTGCTGCATCCATATTATTACGCAACTTATCGGCAGTAGCCCAAAGGGTTTTTTCGAGTTCTTGATCCATATTTATTTCTTATCAATTTCGGTTAATACAATATTTAAGGCATCTGTTGCACATTCTTCATTTTGCACCACTGTCAGCACTTTTTCTGCAAGCCAATACGGTAATATGGTCTTTTCTTTAATGTGGTAAAGTTTGGCAAGCGATTGCAGTTTAGCTCTACTAACTGGCTTATCATTGTTTTCCATTTTACTCACATAGGCAGTATCTACTCCTAAAGCAGCAGCTACTTGTCGCTGTACAAAGCCGTTGTTTTCTCTTAACTCTTTGAGCTTTTCACCAAGCATATTTCCCTTATTTGTTCTTGTCCTTTGAAGGACAAATGTACTAAGTTATTTACAATTAAGGCTACTTATTAACCACCTTTCTATAATGCCCTGTTTTTGGTTTCTCTAAAAGCGTTGGTACAGAGTTGTTTAAAAAATCATCTACTGACCTTTCTGATAAGCCTAATTTTGTACCGATAACAACTGCTTCTTTACGTTGGAAATTTTGCGGAAGCTGGGCATAGAGTTTTTTCTTGTTGTTTGGCATTTTGTACAGTATCGGGTCGCTTTGTTCTTCTAAATTGTTAAACATTAAAAGGCTATGCTGCAAGTAAATGTCTGATATGGTAAGAGCTGCCTGAAAATCATCATCTGTACAGACTACATCTTTTGAGCAATCGCCATTTTCAAACTTTCGTAATGCGGTAAAAATCATACATATTCTAAACAGAATTAACCCTAATCTATATACGATACTTGCTGCATCTTCGCCTGTAAATATGACTACATTTCTAAGTTTGTCTGTAAATGCATTATTGAGTTTATCCCATTGTTCCCGAGTTAGTAAAATGTTTGTGGGTGAACTTTCAAGGAAATCGAACATTTCTAAAACGTATTTTGATAATTCTTCAAAATGGTCGTTGTAAATAATGCCACCTGGTCTGGGTGATGGGTCTCGCCAAATAATTTCATTTTTGAACGCATAGAAAATAAAGCGACTAAACAAACCATCTTCTGCCGATGAAATGAGTTTGGGTACTTGAGATGGTGTGCCTGACATTGTGATGGCTAATTGTGGGCATTCTACCTCTATTACTTCATTATTGGTTTTTCTTGCTGCTGATATTTTTTCATTTTGAAATGCACCTCTCATTATGGGCGAGTAATTGCCCCAATCTTGCTTGTTAGTACCACTCATAGTATCTGCTTCTGTTTCGCAAATAATACCTCTACCGTCATTATCATTTAGCATTTTCATCATCATTGCCTGACTGGTATCGGCAGGGATAAAAAGCATTTTTCGTTGTGGTTCTTCTGGTTTTTCGGGAATAGGGTCGTCTTTCTTACGTTTACTCAATTGGGCTTTGTATTGTATTAACTCATTCTCGTAATCTTTTCGTTCTGCTTTACTTTCATCTCTAAATCTGTTGTGTATTTTATCGCCTAAGCGTTTGGCATTTTTCAATACACCTTTGCCACTTGCTGCTGGTGCTATGATAAATGAGAATAGATGAGGAAAAACACGCTCTTGGTCGTAAATACCTTCTACCTCTGGTATGCAACCGCTAATGATACATAAGGCACTGGTTAAGAAAACATCTCGTTTTCTTGGATTGTCTTCAAATGCTCTCGCACCTTCACGAAACAAATCGGGCATTAGGTTGATGGTTTCAATTGGTATTGTTGGTGTAATTCTAAGATAGTCTTCTGTGCTCTCGTTAGATATTACTTTTTGTTGCGAACCTGCAAGGTTTGCAAACTTGCCAAAGTCTGCGGAATTATGTTGGTAGGCACTTTCTATTGATTTGCGTATTTCGGTTTGGTCTTCGTGGTAGAAATTTGATGTAATCAAATGTTCTGCTTCTTGGCGTGGTATGCCTCTGCGATTGCAGTTACAGGCTAATTGATATAAATAGTTGTTTCTATTGCCATTGCCATAGGTTAGAATGTTGTTAGTGAAACTAACACATTCATCAAAAATGGTGTTAGCCGAATTTTGAGCTTGCTCAAAAAGAGGTTTGCTTAATGGGGCTTGCTCCTGCAAAGCAATTTCAAAAGTGCTTGCACTTTCATTGATAAAGGCATTTGTGTCGTAAGACACAAAACAAAGCCTTGTAATGTCTTTACATTTTGGGTCGGCTTCTATACCTATTTCTTTTTCATAAAAGGTTTGTACTTGCTTATAGGCTTGCTCGTGTTGGTTTTGGTCGGTATTTACTTTGATAAAGATTTTAAGACCATCACCACTTGGGCTTGTGAAACAAGCATAAGTAAAAAGAATTTTGACCGCAAGGTCTAAAGCCTTTTGCAATTCTTCGGCAGTTAGCTTGTCAAAGTCCAGATGCACGCAGCCGCTGTAAGCGGTAAGTAAATCTTTTTTTCTGCCGTCTTTAAAAGTAGCTGAAGGCGTGAACGCCAAAAGCTCTTTTTTGAGATGGTCGGCTCTTTCGGGCTTGCCCATTCCTTTAGCCATACGAATAGCATTTATACTGTCTTTATATGCACCAGATTTGATGTTAGCAATGATTTCTGAAAGAGAAACGTCTGCAATAGGAATATTGAAATTTTTATAAGTTGTTATGGTTGTCATCAGTAGCGTTTTTAAGATTAGAGAATTTTGCAGGAATGGTATTCTTGTTGAATAGTTCCATAATGTCGGAAAGACGGTAGTAGATTTTATTACCTACTTGTGTATAGGTAATTACTTTTTCGGTACGCCAAAAAGCTGCGGTACGCTTGCTTATATTCATAATTTGTATGAACTCTTGGTTGTCGTACCAAATTTGGTCGGGTTCGGTTCTTTGCTTTTGCTTTAGCGTTAAAGCAATATCATCTAAACGCTGTTTGATGGCTTGCACCTCTTCTTCGGGAAATCTATAATAGCTCATAATTATTTACGTTTGTTTCTGATTAAATAATTAGCTGCTGCCGTTTCGATGTCCTCTGAGGTTTCTTGCTTGTTACGCATTAACCATTCGTCTATTTCGTGTCGGTTGAAATAGAGCTTTTTTCCCTGTGGGCAAAAATGTGGGATTTGCTTTTGAGAGGTAAGTTTGTAGAGGTGTGATGCACTTATGTCAAGATACTTGCAGGCATCATTAAAATTGAATACTTCTTTTTTAAGAAGATTTTGCTCGTCAATTTTTAGTTCTAATTGACTTAGCTTTTCGAGAATTTGGTTTACTTCCATAATTATATTTTTTTATGATTACGAAAGCAAAACAAGGCACTTTATGAGTGCTGTGGTAGTTGTATAGGGTGGTACAACCCTATGTTATTGTGTTTATTTTCAGTTGTTTAGGTTGTTTATATTTCTTTATCTTTTTTTGCTCGTTGCATTAAATGGATAAATTTTTCGTGCCAAAATTCTACGGCATTGAAGTCTGGAACATCAAAAGCATTTTTGATGGACTTGGCACTAATATCTTCTTTTTGTTTAGATGAAAAGCTCTCTGCAATGAAGTTAGAAATGTCGGTTTTATGTTTTGCCTCAATAATCCCTTCTTCGTATAATGCTCTGAATAAATAGGCTATTTCTTTAACTGTTAGATTGGTTTTGAGCTTGTTTTTAGGCTCTTGTTGAGCTTGAATAGAGAAGTCGGCAAATGAACCTAAATAGCCCTTTTTAAAGTCTTGCAGGGCTTGTTCTGTGGCTTCTTGGAATAGGTGAAAATGTTTTTCGTACCATTTGAAAACGTGGTCGAAATAACGATTATAGAAGTCGCCCATTGAGGTATATGGTTTTGGCTCTATGTTCGGATACCAATACTGCTTCCAAAATAATTCTTTCATCTTTTCTTTGCGAAGCTGTGGTGTATGTGTTTTGAATTGACTTAAAGAAATGGTTAACCATTTGTTGATTTCGTTATTGTTTAATGGTTTTGACCGTGTGTAGATGGTTTGCATAAACTCGTTTAGCAAAGGGCCTTGCATAAAACGGTTGAAATAGTCAGGGTCAAATTTGTATTGCTCCCAAAGATCATCACAATTACGTTTATAACTGTCTGCTTCAATAATTAATCGAAGTTCTAATTCTTCTACTAAAAATACTTCTCTTTCGTTTTCTATAATTTGCTCCATATCCGATTGCTTATAAATTGATTTTGATTTTGTTGGCAGCTTCCACCTTTTTCTCGTTGATAACCTTTGCGTAAATCTCGGTTGTAGAAAGGTTTTTATGTCCTAATAATTTTGAAACGGTGTAAATGTCTGTGCCTAAAGTCAACTGAAGCGTAGCGTAAGTATGACGAGCACAGTGGAATGTGATGTGTTTATTGATGCCTGCATCAATGAGCCAATCTTTTAAGTAGGTTTTGTTCCAGTTGCCATATTTAAGCCCTGTAAATACCTTTTCTTTTGGTTCTTTTTGTTCGCCTAATAATTCTCTTGCTTCTTCGGCAATAGGTAAGGTTTCAGCTCCGTTGGTTTTTTGCTGACGAAAACGGATGAAGTAGCCTAAATTATCAGAGTGCTGAATTTCTGACCATTTTAATTTCTCAATATCCGACCATCTTAAACCAGTTAAACAAGAAAAAATGAACATACGCTTTAGCGTTTCATTTCGGCAATGGGTATTGGCTAACTTTTGTAATTCTTCAAGGGTTAAAAATTCACGTTCTACATCATCTTGTGGAAATGGCTCTACTTGCTCCGCAGGGTTGAATTTGATTAAACCTTCTTTTAATGCCTGTTTGAGTGCGGCTCTTAATTTGTTGAAATAGCTGTATTTTGTATTGAGTGAAATACCTTCACCTGTTTTGGTTTTGGCTTCATAGTCCAGGTAATCTTTAAACCCTTCAACCCAATCTTTATCTAATCGCTCAAAGGTTACATCTTTAGGATTGTAGGCTTTTATCAAAATACGAACTGCATTCCAATTGCCATAATTACCTAAACTGGCTTTTTTCTTTTCTGTAAGGGCATCAAAAAATTCATAGAAACTTCCTTTCAATTTCTCTTTATCGCGGAAACCGTAGATACTGTTTTGAACTTCTAAATGTCTTTTGCTTCGGATGCTCTCCGCCAATTCAAGGATTTTTTTGTTCTCGTCCTTTTGGGCTTTGGTTAGACTTCCTTTGTCGGGTTCGGGTGTGAGATATAAACCTAAATGTTCATACTCTCGCTTGCCTTGGTCGTAGTAGTCAAGGTAGAGGGTAATCTTGTTACCCTTTTTGCGTTGTCTTAATGTTATTTTCATTACTCATCAGTTAAAAAGATTATCAATTTCGGAACGTGGTATAATTGTTCTTCTGCCCAGCTTACCTGCTTTTATGTCTTCTCTTTGAATCATTCGTTGAATTGTCCATCTGCTTGCACCTAATAAAATGGCAGCTTCTTGAACGCTTAAAAACTCTTTATCTCTAAGATTGATAAAATTGCCTGTTTGAATCGGCAGGCTTTGCAGACTTTGCAAGTTTTCGGAATTTGCAGAAGTAACGGATTTGATTTGCTCCTTTAGAGTAGCCTGTACTTTTTCCTCTCTCTTAATTTTCTTGTAGTGTCGAGAATTACAAGTTTTTGAGCAATACCGTGTTGTTGTGGTTTGGGCAACAAATGCTTGACCACAATATTGACAGAATTTCGGAATTTTAATATTACTACTCATTTGGTGCTTATTAGTGCCTGATGTTGCTCGGTGGTGCTGATTGGTGCATCATTTCACCAGTACCTTTTAATTTGTGCTTTTGGGCAACAAATTTGTTGTTTGAGCAACAACTGGGCAACAAAAATAAGCAATAAAGTGCAATTGGGCAACAAATAAGGGAAGAAAGTGAACCTGTAAACCTAGCAATAGTAGGCAGTTAGCAAATAAGAGAAGGATAACTACTTTCCAATACAAAAGTTAGAAAATATATGACCTAAAATATCTTTATCTACGTCATATTCTCCGGTTATATTACCCATATGTCTTAAACATTCTCTAATATCTATAGAAAATAAGTCAGTA
>Ga0115548_1001080_pt1 | contig 14996 bp, 9 predicted proteins | sample COGITO_mtgs_1004_4_FD_87187 | JGI IMG/M metagenome (GOLD analysis project Ga0115548, IMG submission 87187) | Pelagic marine microbial communities from North Sea - COGITO_mtgs_100423 | ecosystem: Environmental > Aquatic > Marine > Epipelagic | place: Germany:Helgoland, sampling site Kabeltonne...
GTAGTGACGGTTAGGTGAATCGTATTCAACGTGTGACGTTGAAATAGTGATACCACGTGCCTTCTCTTCAGGGGCATTGTCGATCTGCGAGAAATCGCGTGCCGAGCCGCCGTAAGTCTCTGCGCAAACCTTAGTCAGAGCAGCAGTCAATGTTGTCTTGCCGTGGTCAACGTGTCCGATCGTACCGACGTTTACGTGTACCTTACTTCTTTCGAATTTTTCCTTAGCCATTTTTGACTGCCCTCAACATTTACCTGCTCGCAGGTCTTTCACGTTAATTCTCATTTGCCCCGCCAAGAGACGAAACACTTTTTCTTTCTTTCAGCTAACTTCTTGCTAAATTTTTGCTTACTTCCTGCTTAACTTCCTGCTTAACTTCTTGATAAGACAACTAAAACCTATCAGTACAATCAAACAGAGCCATTTAACAACACCTTTAAAAAAAGGTGGTGCTCACACCAGGAGTTGAACCTGGGACCTCTTCATTACCAATGAAGTGCTCTACCGCCTGAGCTATGCGAGCGAAAAACTAGCACCATTGGAGTTCACACCGACGGCGCGAGCCTCTGAAAAATGGAGCGGGTAGCGGGAATCGAACCCGCGCAACCAGCTTGGAAGGCTGGGGTTCTACCGCTGAACTATACCCGCCTGTAACTTGCGTAGAGACGACAAATATTTCGCAACCCTATGAATCATAAAGATTTATATGGTGGAGGGGGGTGGATTCGAACCACCGAAGCTTGCGCGTCAGATTTACAGTCTGATCCCTTTGGCCACTCGGGAACCCCTCCTACAAGATTCCCCAAGGGACAAATAACCCTCGGCTCTCTTACACAAGAGCGGCATTTTATGGGAATTGCCTACGAGGTGCAATCGTCTTACGCAGAAAAAGCGCAGAAAAAGCGCAGATAGGGAGCTATAGCTGATTAGATTCGCTCACCTTAACCAAGCCCGTGTTGATCAGGGGTCTTAAAGGAGGTTCCGCTGCTGAACTCGAAGACTGCGCTGAAGGCATCTCTGTCATGCTATGCCAAGCCATATAGCCGATATTAGCCACAGCTAACACTAGTATGATGTAACGCAAATCCATCTCCGCCGAGCTGCATAGGCTCGAGATAATCGGCTCTGTCCTCTAAAAAGCTAAAGACAAGCCTTCCAAAACCAAATCTGGCACCAGCTTAGCACCGCGACTGAGCAGATGAGGCATCAATTCGACAGCCCCGCCGCCGGTCACCAGCAACTCACACTCACTCCCCTCTGCGCTCGCGTCCTCGAGTGCAGAAACGATAAGCGCGACCGCTGCCGCCAGGCTGCCATGATAAACCGCCTCATCAGTAGAATGACCTAGACCCGAACCCCCCAGCTGGAAACCCGCATCGAGCCGAATTCGGGTATTCTCTTCAAGGCTGCGCCGCATAAGCGCAAGCCCTGGCAGGATATAACCACCGCAGTGTTGCCCGAGCTCATTAAGCTTATCGACTGTCAATGCCGTACCACAATCGACAACAAGACATGCCTTAGACGAAGCCGCATTCGCTGCCAGCATAGCAAGCCACCTATCAACGCCCAGCCTGCTAGGGTCAGGATATCGAATGGTGACACCGGCATGCACCTGTACTACTCGAGCGACCTGAGGATCGAGAGAAAATAGGTCGCGGCATTCGGCAACAAATTCGGCCAATGCATCCGGCGAGCGGACACTGGCGATCCTTACTCGGCCTATTGGAGTGTGGGAGTCGGCTACTCCTCCACTGACCGCGCGACCGGCTATAGCTTCGGCAATGTCGCTCGGGGTGGAAGCAATGCTTGTTGCCGACACGCCGCTCTCATCGCGAAGCCGCCATTTAAGCCTCGTATTGCCTGCATCAATCTCAATATCCACTCTTACTCTCCATCGGGTCTCAGCGAAGGACTGAGTTCGCCCCCTTCGAAACGCAGCAATGTGCCCGAATTGTCTGTCCCTTCTTTTAATAGCAACAGCGCACCGGTGGAATCAACGCCGCGGCTAACGCCTAGCAAGCGGTGTTCGCCTTGCTCGACAGCGACCCGTTTGCCCAAATAGTAGTCTGCCTCATTCCATCGAACAACGAACGACTCGAAGCCCTGTGCAATAAATTGATCGATATCTCGCGATAGCTGATTAAGCAGCGCAGTGCAGAGCGCTTCCTGTGTTACCGCCTCGCCCATGATTTCGGCCAAATCAACTGCCGGTCTGTCGAGATGAAGCGCCTCCTGAGTGGCTAAATCGATATTGATCCCAATTCCCATCACGACATGACAAAGATCGGCCTCTTGACGAAGCTCGAGTAATATCCCACCAAGCTTACGCCCATGATAAACGAGATCGTTCGGCCATTTGAGACTGATCTCGGCCGCCCCAAGCGAGGCCAGCGCCGTTCTCACAGCCATTCCAACCACGAGACTCAGACCCTGAAGGGCATCTGGCGCAAGCGTAAAACTCCTCATTAGTGACAGATAGAGTCCTGCTCCCGGCTTGCTAACCCAAGCTCTTCCTCGGCGGCCCCGCCCCGCTGTCTGACTCTTTGCAATTAACACAGTCGGCAGGCAGTGAGCCTTTTCATCCAAGCACTTGAACTGGCGCAGCGCTTCGGCATTAGTCGAGTCGATTTCGTCAAAGAGCTGCACACTGAGTGTATGGCCTCCATGGCAAGACAGCTCCCCTGCCCAGTTCTTGTCACTTAATAGCATCAGCGCATTACCCTTACTCACAACACCCTCTTCTTTCGCTACTCTAGGCACCGGCAACAAAAAACCCGCCTAGCACGATGCTGGCGGGTTTTTGCTTTCAGTCAGGCCGCGCTCAGCTAAACAACGGCAGCCTATAGCCTTTAACCTATAACCTATAACCTATAAGAGAGTCGGCTTAATCCGATCGAGCCTACACTTGCTCGTCAGCAACATCGAGTTTTTCGCCGCGACGTATTTTACCAATCACCGAGAAAGCCTCGAGCACAACGATAATACTCGCACTCATCACAGCGAGGCTAAGCGCCATTAACAGCCACTTCTCGCCACGGTAATAGTCGACGAGATACCACGCACTCGCCCAAAACGCGACCACGATGATGAAGATCATTGGCACCAGCGTGTAAATAGCAGGACGGCCAAGGCGCATCAGGAAGATTGAGATAACCAGCAGTGTGAGTGCTGCGAGGATCTGATTAGACGCTCCGAACAACGGCCAGATGACCATGCCGCCATCGCCAGGGTAGCCGCCGTTAGACGCACCGAAGGCGAGGATCAAACAAGAGAACACAGCAACGAGAGTGGAGATGATGTTGTTTTTAAGCGGGCCTATCTCATATATGTTGCCCCATTCTTGAATGATATAGCGTTGCAGACGTAAGCCTGCATCCATTGTCGTGCCGGCGAACAACACCACCATTACCGCGAGCATAGTCTCGCTAAAGCTTATCGGAATACCCCAGCCTTCGGTTATCAACGCTGCGCCGCCGGCGATAAAGGCACTCGCCCCACCGCTGCCAAAACCCGAATAAATAGTGTTCCAATCGGCTGCGTTAGCAGCGTAGAGAGAACCGGTCACCGCCGTAATCGTAATCAGCGCCAGCGTGCCTTCGCCCAACGCACCGAGGTAGCCGACGAAACGCGCGTCTTTCTCATTACTCAGTTGCTTAGAACTCGTGCCGGACGACACGATGCCGTGGAAACCTGAGAGCGCACCACACGCAATAGTCACGAAAAGAATTGGGAATATTGGTGGCGTATTCTCAGCGAGGTTTTCGTTAATCATTGGCGCTGTCACTTCCGGCAGGGTAAGCAGTACCGCACCGTAGAGCACAAAAAGACCAACCACGAGCTGCGCACCGTTAATGTAGTCGCGCGGCTGCAGCAGCAACCAAACAGGGAGACTCGAGGCAATACCTGCGTAAACAAATAAGAGAATGATCCAGTTGCCATTAGGACCCAAACCGAAGATGTCGGCGGGTAGTTCCAGCGGCATCACGCTGCCGATGTAGATAGAGAAATAGAGAATAACGACGCCGATAATCGAGATCAGCAAGAGATTGTATTGCTTTCGAATCAGGACGCCGATGCCGACCGCAACCGGAATGGCGGCCCAGGCTGGGAATACAGACGTGGGAATGTCGACCATCTCGCTCGCAATGATTGTGCCAAACACGGCATTAACCATGAGCAATAGTAAGAAAATCACCACCATAAAGAGTGCACGCGTACGTTTGCCCACCACGTCTTCGGATAAAGCCCCTATCGACTTCGCCTTGTGGCGAGTGCTTGCCCAGAGTGCGCCCATGTCGTGAACGCCCGCAAAGAATATCGAGCCAAACGTGACCCATAAAAGCGCTGGCCCCCAGCCCCAATAGACGGCAATTGCAGGGCCGACAATAGGCGCAGCTCCGGCAACCGAGGTGAAATGCGCACCCCAAAGGACAAACTTGTTGGTTGGGACGAAATCGATGCCGTCGTTGAATGTGTGCGCCGGTGTTACGTAGTCCGGGTCGAGTCGATAGATTTTTTCTGCAATAAATTTAGAGTAGACGAACCAGCCGAAGGTAAAGCCGATTAGTCCGAAGACGATGATAAAGACCGAGGACATTGAATTTTCTCCCGAATTATTATTATGGGCGCGAGCCTAGAAGGACTCTGCATCATAGCAAGGCTCTGTCTGCGCGCAAACCGAATTAGTGCCCTAAGACACGAACGAAAACGGCATTAAAGCAAACGTGGCCCAATTCAAAAAAAACACCCTCGCGGGTGTTTCTTCGTTTGCTTGGCAACGCAATCGCTGCCAAACCTTCAACTACCGACTAATTATTGGGTTCTGCTGCGTGGTAGGTCCAATAGCCGATAAACATCTCGTCCCAACTTTGCAGCCCAAAAGTTAACTCTTTACTTGGATCAGGGTTCGCCGGATTGTACTCGGAGTTATCGAATGAACCGGTCACGTACACTTTGGTGCCCGCGGGTAATTCCATCGCCTCTTCAAGCTGATAAGTCGGCTGCCATGCGTAGCTGTAATTGGGCACACTTAAGAGGTCTTGCATGCGGCCATCGGGCATCTGCGCCGTAAATTTCATGTCTTTACCGCGGAAATGCATGTGTGCCCGCAGGCCCGTCACCACAACGTCTTCTTGGAAGGTATAAGCTGCCTTGACCTCATGGTCTTTCGCATAAGCTGGAATTCTAAAACTCGCGGCTACCGAGCGAGTAAAATTTTCATGGGCGGGCGGCTCATCGTACATGTAGAGACCTAAGACGGTTTCATCTACAGTCGCCTTGCCATTGGTCGTGTAGTGGAATTGCAGAGACAACTTATGCCCTGCAGGGATGAACACTCCAGTGTCCTCTGGGAAAGTCATCGCATCAACCTTGCCTGGTGCATAGCCCTCGAGGAAGCGCCGAGCAACCGAGGTGGTATCCGCTTCGCCGCCCTCAAAGGCTTCGTCGGGCGCAGTCACATACGCCAGCAGGTGATGCAATACAGACTCATCGCCTGCGATGAACTGCACACTCTTGACCCACTTGTCTTCGGTAAAGGGGAGTTCGACATCGATATCGACATAGTCGAGCACGCCGGTGGCCGGGATTTCCATGGCTGGCGCTTTGATAATGAAGTCAGGCTCGCCTAGTTGCCATGCTTTACGATCTGGAAATTGGACTTCGGCGAGCGGATCAACAGCCGCCGCGCCGCGCGGAGCACCCGCGTCGATCCAGCCGATCAACTTCTCGATCTGGTCGCCGCTTAACGCGCGATCATTATCGAAGTGGCCAATCGCAGGATCGACCTGCATCGGAGGCATACGCTTGGTCAACAACACTTCACGAATCATCGGCGACCAACCCTGAAGCATCAGGTGGCTGTCGAGTGCGAAAGGCCCGATACCACCTTCCCTATGACAAGAGGCGCATTGCTCGATCACTATGGGCGCAACATCAGTCGCATAGTCAGGGGGTGTCGCTGCGATAGCGTCGAGGGAAGGGAATGACAACTCACAGCCAGACAGGCTCGCCGCGGCTATTGCGTCTTCCCCGCTGAGCTTAGCTTCGATGGAGGCGTCTACTGAGTCAAGGCCTCCGGCATAAAATGAGGAGAGGCGAGCGGGGTCCAATACGGTAACCTCTCCCGCTTTCGTCAGCCCCAACGTGCGGGTAACGAGTTGGCTGCTATCGAGCATAAACGGAAGCTCTATCGCAAACGACGCCTGCGCTCTGCGCGCTGCATCGATGGTCGCGTCAGGCGTTGCGTTGATTATACCGAAGGCGATGTCTCTGTCTCGCCACGCTGCTTCTAACGCTTCAAATTGATCGACCTGACTCTGCATCGAGCCACAGCTTGCGTCAAACGCCAGGAGGACGAGGGCTTCTTTATCGCCGTAGCGACTGAGTTGGTGAAATTCACCTGCACTATCAATTAGGGCGAAGTCGCCAACCCGCGCTGGTGCAGCGCTTATTGCTTGGGTCGCGAACAACGCGCCAGCAAGTAAAAAAGACGCAGTTACAGACCGATTAACCATTCCTACTACTCCTTTAATTTAGAGCCTCTGAGTGTAGCTCAAAATACACTGCCGCCTCGCTCTAAAGCATTACTTTTTGTAACAAGATTTAACGCAGCGCCACTCGCTAGCCTTACGACTCACGGGTCTTTTTATTCCTTAGGCTATCGCTTAGGTTATCGCTTCGGTTATCGCTCGGACCATAGCTCGATAAGGGCTCGATTAACGCAAACCTTCGGAACACCTCATACATCGCCCAGACCGCGCCTGCGATGATTAAAAGTAACATTGCCCAGCGCATGAGCGACGCGAGAAAAATGCTATCGACTATCGGCATGGCTAATTGATATTCACTGAACGTCGTTCCGCGTTCTAGCATCCAATGCCACGCGCTGTGCGCAATGAGGGCTGACAGCAGAATCGTGCCGATTCGCTCTTGCACGAAACGCGAGAACAGCACACTGAGCAGTGGAATAACCAACAGCAAAATAAACAGTTGCCCAAGCTCGACACCAACATTAAACGCAAGAAGCGATGAAAACAGGTGTCCGCCAGCAAACTGGAGCGTATCGCTGAAGAGGAATGAAAAGCCAAACCCGTGAATCAACCCAAATACGAAAGTCACTACCCAGCGATGTTCGAGTCTCGCCCCGACAATATTCTCGAAGGCCATGTAAACAATCGACAGCGCAATCAGCGTCTCGATAAGCGGCGGGAACCAAAGCACATTGGGCGCGAGTCCGAACGCCGAGCTAATCAGCGTAATCGAGTGCGCGATAGTAAACGAGGTCACAACGGGAATTAGCCCACGCAATGAGCGGAGTGGAATCACTAGGCAGAACAGAAAGAGAAGGTGATCGGTACCTTCTAGGATGTGTTCGAAACCCATCACGACGAAGCGGAGCGCAGCCTGATGCCAACGAGGGTCTAAATCGACAACGCCTGGATTGCCAATGTAATTGAAAATGCGCTCGGCGCCACCGGGCACAATAAACCTTAGTACCGTTGTCGTTTCATTCGCCAGCGTCCCAAGCAATGGATCGACGCTAAAGTCCGAACCCTCGTCCAAAATGGGGTAGGTGACCATGACATCGAGCACGCCTTGGCGCCAAAAAAGATTAGCCGAGTCGGCCAGCGGCTCGCTGAGGATGTTCTCGAGCGCGCGATCGTAGTCGACAAACGAGCGGTCGGAGGGTAATTCGACTCGGACCGCACCCAATTGCTTCTCGGTTAACTCGACGCCGTTCTCGTAGAATTTGAAAGACTCGGTGATGTAAACCCTTGCCGCGTCTCTGATGGCGAAATCGGCCTCCGAGATTTGAATAAACCCCGGGCCTCGAAGAGGAAAGCTGATTTCTCCAAACGCCTCCATTGGCACCCTTAGCAACGCAGTGAGCGTATTGCCTTCGGGCTTTACAAAGGCGTTAACAGTGATTCGACTCGGAATATCATGAGCCTGAGTAACGGCGGGCAGGAGGGTACACAGCAACACCAGTAACGCACCAAGACGGCTGCCAAGGCGCGACAAATGATGGACGAAAGTCTGCGACGAATCTTGCACATCGATGCGGCTCATGAAATTTACTCCAATAAATTCAGCGATTTATGGCTTAAAAACGCGCTCAATTACGCATCTCTTAAAAACGGCCGTCGAGTATACTGCCTGCCTAGAAATGAGTATACTCCGGACGACTCTGGAGAGTATTCACGCCCGTGAAGCGGGCCTATGGAGGTTATAAAAATGAGAAAGTCTAAGTTGTTTATTGGCGCGGCATTAGTCGTTGCCTTGGTTGCACTGGGGGTGGGGCAATCTAAGATTCAGGAGCCAAGCGTTGCGGCGAGCAACGGCGTCATGGCGCCACATTTCCTTGTCGATCCTTACTGGCCAAAGCCACTGCCTAACAACTGGGCGATGGGTAATACAATCGGTGTAGACGTCGACGAACGCGATCACGTGTTCATCGTTCACCGCAACGATGCGTCACAATTCGGTGGCAACACTGAAATCGGTCTGCAGGGCGGCGTCGCCGAGTGCTGCACACCGGCACCACCAATCATTGAATTCGATGCAGAAGGCAATGTAGTTAATGCATGGGGCGGCCCTGTTGAAGGCGCACCTTATGTTTGGCCTGCTTCTAACCACGGTATCGAAGTTGCTCCCAACGGCGACGTCTGGATTGGCGGCAACGGCGGCGGTGACTCACACGTACTCGTATTCTCTCGCGACGGTGAGTACATACGCACTATCGGTATGCAGGGCGAAGGCCGAGACAGCAATAGCAAGACTCACTTCGCACGCGTAGCTGAAATCGCGATCGATGTCGAAGCGAATGAAGCTTACTTCGCTGATGGCTACCAGAATCGCCGCGTTGCTGTTGTCGACGTCGCTACTGGCGCATTCAAGCGTTACTGGGGTGCTTACGGCAACACGCCTGATGACACTGCAGACGTCACCTATGTTCCTGGTCAGCCTGGTCCGCAACAATTCCGCGGCCCGGTTCACTGTGCAGAACCTTCGAATGACGGCCTAGTTTATGTGTGTGACCGCGGCGCCGACCGGGTGCAGGTTTTCCGCAAAGACGGCACTTATGTGCGCGAGGTTGTTTACAACCCAGCGACGTTAAACCAAGGCTCAACTTGGGATATCGCGTTCTCGCGTGACGAAGAGCAAAAATACATCTACTTAGCAGATGGCCAGAACTTCAAGATCTCGGTTATCGACCGCGAGTCAATGGAGGTTCTCTACACCTTCGGTCAAGGCGGTCGTCAGCCAGGCACATTCTATGCGCCACACAGCATCGCAACTGACTCAGCAGGCAATGTCTACACGACTGAAACCTACGAAGGCAGCAGAGTGCAAAAGTTCGTCAACCAAGGCATCCGCGCGGTTACTGTCCGCAACAATGCGCCAACTTGGCCGACTAGCGAGCTCTAAACTTCCGTTTAGACAGCGCGTAAAAGAAACCGCAGCGCCCTTTAATTTGAGGCCCTGCGGTTTTTTTTTGCTCGAGAAATTAAGCTAAAGTTAAGCGCGATGCCTTGAACATGCCGCAACGGTCATTTATTCTCAGGCCTCGGTTTTGCGCACAGAACTCCTGCGCGCACGGTAAGACAATGACTCATTTAGTCAGTTAGGGAACAACTCATGACGCAGCTCAAAATCAAAGCGACACCGCCTTTCACCTTTTGGGTTTTTGCCAAAAAATGCATACCCGCGCGTGCTATAAGATTAGCCTCGGTGCTGACTGCGATTGGCGCGCTTGCGGTGGGTAGCGTGTCTGCGCAGAGCGAGATTGAAATCGCGACAGCCTTTTCCGGTGGCAAGCTCACAGAACTCAGCGGCATGAAAACAACCCTTTCGGTGAAGGCCTTCGCCGATGAACGCGAGGTTAGCGACCCACGAGTGATCTTTACGGGTGAACTTGCCGATGGCGGGGTTGCAATGGCTAGTCGTCCCTTGGCGGAAATTGTTGGTGAAGCAATGCACAGTGCCTTTGCCGCGAGCGATGCGCGTCTGGCTGGTGATGAGGCAGGCATGCGCTTGGCCGGTACGCTGGTCGCAACAGACGCTGCGTTAGTCGACAGAGCCGGGGTAGAGTCTTTGCAGCTCACGCTGAGAACAAGTATTCAGCTGGTCGAAGGTACGCGCATTGTTTGGCAGACAAAACTGTTTGGTCGCGGCACAGTCCCACTGAGCGAAGGCGCCGCAGCCGCTGTAAGCAAGGCTCTAGATCGCCTCATCGAAGAGTTGCTAATCGACGACTACTTCCTCGCAGAGATTCGCTAAAGCCTACTCGCCTTAACTAAAAAAGAGTGACCGCCCTAGCGACAGCCGAGCTGGGTGTCCAGAGTCTCGCGGCCAAACTCAGCTCTTTCCCAATCTGGGAAAAATTGCAGCCCTGTTTCGGTCTCGATCTCTGCAAGTGTGCTTCTGGCCTCGCAATGATGCAGATATACACCGAAAGCTTGATCGAATCGGAACACGCTTAACGCGCCACTCTGGGTTGCAACAAGCTTGAAGAAGGCGACTGGCAGGTCTGTCTCGGCTGTTGCAGGCTCGTGAGATGTATCAGGTTCTGGGCCGTAAATAGGCCCAGTAACAACGTAGACATCACCGCGGCGATTGACCAGATTACGAAGCGACCATTCGAGTCCCGACCAAGCGCCCCTGTCGAGATTCACTGTGCGCAATGTGCTTGCAGACAACAGGTTGGCTTCGTGCCAGTAAGGCGTTGCTGCAACACTGACCAACGGGATTAGCCTTGCTCTAATCAATCCGAGCGCCTCGGCTGATTGATCTTGAACAGCGATAGTCTGCTCAAGACCCGGCAAATCTGAATCGTCGACCCAATCCCGTGACAGGCTCGTGGCAATGCCCAGCGCTCCCGGACGCATTCGGTAGGCGAGCCAGTCGGCCGCACCCCGATCCGAGTTAAAAGATAGCGCATAGATGGCACGGGCAATAAGTTGATTGCCTGCTTTCATTTCTATCGGGCAACCTTTAAGGCAGTGCGCCACGCGATATTCAGCGGCGAATCCCGTGTTCGCGGCAACGAACCAAAGGCATGCTATTAGTCGTATTGCATCTAGAATGCTAAAGCGGAATGGGATCACTTTCTTGGCCCTGTCGAGTGTTTTGCAGTAAAGCTTTACGCCAACGCGTCATAAACCGCGTTTTGTAGGATTTAATTCTACTCAGATTCTCGAAATTCAGTAATTTTTAATTTTTAGGAAGCACAACGCTATCAAAAGCCCTAGACTCGGGGCCAGTTAAGGTAGCAATAGTAATATCTTACGACCAAAGAATAAGGAGTACGAGATGATTAAAATTTCGACAATCGCCAAACTGAGTGCAGCGACACTGCTGTCCACCTGCGTAAGCATGGCAAATGCTGGCGAGCGCGTCAGTGATTTTTCGTTAGTAGATGCAAAAGGCCGATTTTTCCAACTAAGCCGTCACGCCAATCAAGACGCAGTGGTAGTGCTTGCACAGGACGGTAGTCGCGATATTCGCAAGGCTGCCAAAGACATAGCGAGCTTGGCCGCGCAGTTCGAAGGCCAACGCGTCGAATTCGTTATGCTTGACTCGACAGGCAACGCCGATAAAGCGGCGCTGTTACAAGCTGCTGAGAAGGCAGGCATCGAGCTTCGCGTTTTAATAGATGATACTCAACTCGTCGCGGAAGAGCTCGGACTTACACGCGCGTTAGAGGTCGCTATTCTGGACCCTAAAGCGAAAGAGCTCGTCTACCGTGGTGCGCTCAACGATCGTTTTGCCGAAGGCAAAAAAGCACGACGCGCAAGTGAGCACTACGTGGCTGATGCGCTAACTGCCCTCATCGCTGATCAAGAGATCGCCGCGCCAGGATTCACCAGTAACGGAGAGGCCATCGACTTCAGCGCAAAATCAGCGCAGATCGCAGCAGTCTCTTACGCCAATGACGTTGCACCAATCTTAGAGCAGCGCTGTGTGACATGTCACCAAGAAGGCGGTATCGCGCCTTTCGCTATGAGCAGCCACCAGATGGTTCAGGGCTGGTCGCCTATGATCCGTGAAACGCTGATTACCAAGCGCATGCCGCCAGGTCAGATCGACGTTGAATACTCAAACCAATTCCACGGCGTAAACCATATCACCGTAGAAGAGACACAGAAGCTTGTGCACTGGATCGATAGCGGCGCCAAGAACGACAGCGCGACCGATCCCCTCGCAGAATACGACATCACGCCGGTTAAATGGGGCCACGGCGAGCCAGACATGATCGTTAACATCCCGCCGCAAACTATTCCCGCGACGGGCACAGTTGAATACCGTAATTTGGTTCTCCCTCTCGACTTGCCCGAAGATAAGTGGGTTAAAGCGGTTGAATTTGTCGCTGGCGATACCACCGTACTGCATCACATCATTGCCTGGGCGCAAGCGCCTGATACCGGCAGAGGCCCCGGAGGTGCTTTTGGCATCCTCAATCAAGGCATCGGTCTCGGCGCCTATGCACCGGGTAATTCAATCAACACCTACCCTGACGGTGCGGGCTTCCCTCTTCCTCAGGGAAGCGGCCTGATCCTGCAGATGCATTACACGTCTTCAGGTAAGGAGTCTGTTGATGCCTCCGAAATCGGCATCCATTTTTGGGATGAAGAGCCAGAGCGCACTATTCTGGGCGGTTCGGCTGCCGATCTTGAAATCGCAATAGCGCCTTTCGAAGCCAATCATGAAATGGTCGCGTCTAAGAAATTCCGCAAGGACTCTTACCTGACTATGGTTGGGCCGCACATGCATTATCGCGGCGAAGATGCGAACTTCAAACTCGTCTACCCTGACGGATCAGAAGAAGAGATTCTCAACGTGCCGAATTACCAATTTAACTGGCAGAAGACTTACGACTTTAAAGAGCCTAAGTTCCTCCCTGCTGGCACAGAGATGGTATTCCGCGCCACCTTCGACAATTCAGAGATGAACCCTTTCAACCCAGATCCGTCCGCTGAAATTTCATGGGGCGAGCAAACTTGGCAAGAAATGATGTTCGGGTTCTTCCGCTATGTCGAAGCTGACGAAGGCGAATAAAAAACGACTAATTAGCGGATAAAGGGCGAACGGCCCGCTAAAAAAGAAAAAAGGCTCCATTGCTTACACCGCAATCGAGCCTTTTTTTTGCCTGCCCCGCTCTAATTTAGCCAGCTCACGCCCCCATTGCTTTTTGCTCTCCGGCTAACTAACACCCTCTCGATTAAGCCCAACAGACACCTGCTTAGTGCCATGACACTCAGCAAGTAAGTTGCTAGACTCACTTCACTTACTCGGCACTTAGCGCCTCTGACGACGTCACTGGTAGCCCATTTTCGCGAGACTCATTATGACCATTAGACTTTCGGCGGCACTGCTCGCCGCTTCAGCGCTTGCCTGCGCGAGCGTTGGCTCTGCAGACACTCTTCTTTACAAAAACATTAACGGCTATTCACTCAACGGCGACCGGGAGCTGATCCGCTTTTCGGCTTTGCAGATAGAAGACGACCGCGTCGTTAAGCTGTATTTAGACGGCGAGTCGCTGCCAGATGAAAGCGCACTCGACAGAGTGCTAGATGGCGACGGCAAGACACTGACAACAGGGCTTATCGACGCCCATGGCCACGTATTGAGCTATGGCCAAAGCCTGCTGCGAGTAGACCTTGTCGGAACTACAACCGAAGCCGGTGCCGCGGAGCGCGTGCGCGCGTTCGCCGCCGACAAACCCGAGCTCGACTGGGTTCTGGGACGCGGCTGGAATCAGGTCCTGTGGGACAGCAATGAATTCCCAACGACAACGACTCTCGACGCCGTACTCGCAGACAAACCCGTCTGGCTTTCGCGAGTCGACGGTCATGCTGGATGGGCGAACTCACTCGCGATGGAAATTGCGGGCGTTACACGCGATACAGAAGACCCAGACGGCGGGCAGATACTGCGCGATGAAGATGGCAATCCAACGGGCGTTTTCGTCGACAATGCCATGGCACTGATTCGCAATAACATCCCACCTGCAACAATCGAAGAACAAAAGTTCGCGTTGTTGACTGCGATGAATTCCCTAGCGACCTATGGCCTCACCAGCGTTCACGATGCAGGCGTTGGCAGCAGCACTGTGACAGCGTACAAACAGCTACTCGAAGAGGGACCTTTGCCCATTCGAGTCAATGTGATGCTGGCCGCGACAGATCAGTTCTACACCGAGCGCCTCGCTGAGGGCCATTTCCGTGATGCCGACGATACCCTCACGATCAATAGCGTCAAAATTGCCGCCGACGGCGCACTGGGAAGCCGAGGCGCGGCAATGATAGACGATTACTCCGATATGACTGGGCATCGGGGGCTGATCCTTCATAGCGAAGAACGTATTCATTATTTTATGCGCGCGGCGATGAATGCAGGATTTCAGGTGAACACACATGCCATCGGCGACGCCGCCAATAAGCTCGTGCTCGATAGTTATGAACTGCTCATAGCAGAAACGGGTTCGAGAGATAAACGCCACCGAGTCGAACACGCTCAGATACTCCGCTATGAAGACATTGTTCGCTTCGCTGAGCTCGGCGTGATCCCTTCCATGCAAGCGACACACGCTACGAGCGATAAAAACATGGCAGTCGATCGGATCGGTGACGTTCGGATTCAAGGTGCTTACGCATGGCGCAAACTTATGGACGCGGGCGCACTCATAGCGAACGGGTCAGACTTTCCGGTAGAGTCGCCCAATCCGTTTTTTGGCCTCCACGCTTCGATCACCCGCCAAGACAAAGACAATGATCCTGTCGGTGGCTGGTATCCCGAGGAGCGTATGACCGACTCAGAGGCGTTTGCGAGCTTCACGCTCGACGCTGCGTATTCCGGTTTTCAAGAATCCTTGCTCGGCTCGCTTGAGCCTGGCAAAAAGGCAGACTTTATCGTCTTAGATCGCGACATTTTCGCCATACCAGACTCCGAAATCTGGCAGGCAAAAGCACTCGAAACCTGGGTCAACGGGTCAC
>Ga0115548_1001083_pt1 | contig 14991 bp, 11 predicted proteins | sample COGITO_mtgs_1004_4_FD_87187 | JGI IMG/M metagenome (GOLD analysis project Ga0115548, IMG submission 87187) | Pelagic marine microbial communities from North Sea - COGITO_mtgs_100423 | ecosystem: Environmental > Aquatic > Marine > Epipelagic | place: Germany:Helgoland, sampling site Kabeltonne...
CAAAGCGAATAGGTTATATCGGGATCAATCTTCGTCAGATTGTGTGCTTTCTTTTGGTTACTTTTCTTTGCACAAACAAAGAAAAGTGACTGGCATGTCGGGCCACCCCCGACGGTCTTGAACTTAAAACTTAAACCAATAAAGTAAACAACCAGAATATCAAATTACCAATAGCGCTCAATAAAACGAACTAGATCATGACTCTAACGATTAACATCAATCACAACCCGCCCCTTTACCTGCCCGGCAAGAATCTGCTCACCCAGCGCAGGCAACTCAGACATCGGCCTCACCTCATACAAAGAAGCCAACAACTCAATATCAACCAACTCAGCCATAGCCTTCCAAGCCCGCGCTCTACGTAACTGACTCGCCATAACCGAATCAATACCCCGCAACGTCACACCCCGTAAAATAAAAGGCGCCACCGTCGTCGGCAAACCCATGCCCGCTGCCAAACCACAAGCAGCAACAATGCCCTCATACTTCACCTGAGCCAACACCGATGCCAGCGGTTGCGCACCCACAGAATCAACAACCGCCATCCATTGCTCAGCAGCTAACGGTTTAGATTCAACATCAAATACTGCGCGATCAATCACGTCGCTAGCACCTAAGCTTGTTAAAAAATCTTGCGTGCTCTCAACGCGCCCTGTCGATGCAGTCACTGAATAACCCAGCTTCGCCAATAACATCACGGCCATTGAACCCACACCACCGGCAGCACCGGTTACTAACACCGCACCGTCTTCTGGCTTAACACCATGATCTTGAATAGCCATCACACATAGCATGGCGGTATATCCCGCTGTGCCAATAGCCATTGCTTGTTCGCTTGAAAAACGCGTATCTAACTTCACTAAAAAATCAGGATTAACGCGCTGCATCTGGCTGTAACCACCCCAATGGCTCTCAGATAAACCATAACCATTCACTAACACTTTATCACCGGCTTGGTAGCGAGCATCTGTTGACTCAACAACAGTACCGGCTAAATCGATACCAGCGACCATAGGCAAGCTACGGCAAACACGGCCCTTACCTGTAACCACCAAACCATCTTTATAATTTAATGAGGAATACTCTACGGCAACTAATACTTTTTCATCGGGTAAATCTGTCAAACTCAACGATGCAATAGCACCCGCTGTTTTACGCTTTGAGCTTTCATCGTCATTTTTATTAATCACAAAGGCATTAAAGCTATCAGTCATTACATTTGGATCCTGTTATTAACGGTAGTAGCATAGGAGCAACTATAACCCTGCTTTATATTTACTCATACCTTTCATTTACCCGCACTTTGTATCTAGCCGAACTTTGTATTTACTCAGCCTTAGCGCTAGCTATATTTGCGTAGCTCAGCACGTGCAACTTGGCGACGATGAACCGCATCTGGCCCATCGGCTAAACGTAAGGTTCTTGCCGACATATACATATGAGCCAGTTTAAAATCTTGCGATACTCCCGCTGCACCATGCATTTGAATCGCTTCATCAAGCACTTTAAGCACCATATTTGGCACAATCACTTTAATTTTCGATATCCAAGTACGCGCTTCTTTGGGATCATCACCGTCGATTAACGCAGCGGTTTTCAGTGTTAATAAACGTGCCATATCAATTTGCATACGGGCATCAGCAATAATGTCAACGTTACCACCCAGCTGCGCTAACGGTTTACCAAAGGCGGTACGGCTGGTCGCTCGCTTGCAGAGCATCTCTAAGGCTTGCTCTGCAACGCCAATAGCCCGCATGCAATGATGAATACGACCTGGCCCTAAGCGACCTTGCGCAATTTCAAAACCACGTCCACGCCCTAAAATAATATTATCGGCAGGTACTCGCACATTGGTAAAGCGTAAATGATAATGACCATGTGGCGCATCATCCATTGAGAAAACACCCATTGGCCGTACTTTTTCTAAACCTTTAGAGTCTAAAGGCACTAAAATTTGTGATTGCTGTTGGTGCTTAGGTGCATCTAATTCAGACTTAACCATACAAATAAGAATTTTACAGCGCGGATCCCCCGCTCCTGAACAATAGGTTTTTTCGCCGTTAAGCACCCATTCATCGCCATCTAAAACCGCAGACATAGCAACATTAGTCGCATCACTTGAAGCTACATCAGGCTCTGTCATTGCAAATGCCGAGCGAATCTCACCCGCTAACAAAGGCTCTAACCATTGTTGCTTTTGCGCTTCTGAGCCATAGCGTGCTAACACTTCCATATTGCCGGTGTCGGGCGCATTGCAGTTGAATATCTCAGGTGCCAAATGTGACTTACCGGTTGCCTCAGCAATATAGGCGTATTCAACGGTGGTTAAGCCACCGCCGCCATCAAAATCGGTTAAAAAGAAATTCCATAAATTTTTAGCACGCGCTTTTTCTTTTAATGTTGAGAGAATCTCTTTTTGTCTGTCAGTATGCTCCCAGCGATCACCCACATTCACTTCATCTAAAAATTCTTGATCAAGCGGCATAATTTCATTTTCAATAAACGCTATAGCGCTTGCTAATATCGGTTTTAAACGATCACTTACTTCTAAATCCATAATCTTTAACCTATTGGCTATTCTGTTGTTAGCTGTTGTTAGCTGTTGCTATCTATTGAAACGACTTTTAAAAAATCGTTATAAATTGGAAGCGGCAATTAATGTTCGGCAATGATGGCACAAGGTCTTAACACCTAAAGCGAATCGGGCAAAACGTTGATCACTGGTTTGACCATGATAAAACCGATAATAAATTTGCTGCAAAATAACGGCATTACGGAAATAACCATAAACCGCATAAAAATCGAAACGACTAATATCAACACCGGTTTTTACCGCATAGTATTCAAGTAAGGCTTTGCGCGTTGGCATACCATCAGCATCACTGGGCTGCACAGCAAAAGCTTTCATGGCGGCAGAATCATCTGACTGCACCCAGTATGCCAAAGTATTAGCAAGATCCATTAACGGATCACCTAAGGCGCTAATTTCCCAATCTAAAACCGCTTTAACATGTAAAGGGTTTTCAGCATCAACTATCATATTATCAATGCGGAAATCACCATGCAGAATAGCCGAGCTATTTTGCTGTTCTGGAATCTTATCTAATAGCCACTCACGCACATCAGCAAATGATTCAACATCATCCGTCAATGATTTTTCAAAGCGCATGGTCCAGCCTTCAATTTGACGCCTTACGTAACCATCGGGACGACCGAAGTCTTCTAGCCCTATCGCCTTGTAATCTACTTGATGCAGCTCAATCAGTTTATCAAACATCGACATAGCTAATTGATGATTTTCAGCAGGGCCAAATTTCCAAGCCGCTGGAATCTCAGTTTCTATCGAATAGCCTTCAACTTTATCCATTAAATAAAATTCAGAGCCTAGAATCGATTCGTCATCCGTATAAAAAAAAGTTTCTGGTACGGCAGCAAAGGCTGGCTTAATTTTATTCATTATCGTATATTCACGCGACATACTGTGCGCGCTTTTCGCCTTGGTTCCAAACGGCGGTCGACGAAGCACAACACCTCGCTCTGGGTACTTTAATAAATAAGTAAGATTGGAATTACCGCCCTTAAACTGAGTTAGTTCTGGTCGACCCGTAACACCACTAACATGATCTTTTACAAGACTATCGACCAAGTCGACATCTAACTGCTGCCCATCACGAACAGCAATCGTTGGATTCATTTCACTCACTTCTGTCATAATATCATTCTCGGCTAAAAGCCTTATGTAAAGTTTTTTTGTATTTGAATTGGCAACCAGCTAAAGCACTTCAAATAGGCCTGCCGCACCCATACCACCACCAACACACATGGTAACAACTACATATTTAACACCACGACGTTTACCTTCTATCAATGCATGCATCACCATACGACTGCCACTCATGCCATAGGGATGACCAATAGATATGGCTCCACCATTTACATTCAAATTTTCATTAGGAATGCCCAGCTTATCGCGGCAGTAAATAACTTGCACAGCAAAGGCTTCATTTAATTCCCACAAGCCAATATCATCCATCGTTAAACCGTTGCGCGCTAACAATTTAGGTATGGCGAAAACGGGGCCTATCCCCATTTCATTCGGCTCACAACCCGCCACTGCCATGCCACGATACACACCCAATGGCTCAAGATTACGCTGCGATGCCAATCTGCTATCCATCATCACAACCGCAGCGGCACCATCAGATAATTGCGAGGCATTACCGCCAGTAATAAAACCGTTTTCACGCACCGTTTTTAAACCCGCTAAACCTTCAACGTTTGTCGATGGACGATTACCTTCATCTTTACTGAGCGTCACCAGCTCTTCGCTTATAGCACCCGTCTCTTTATCAGCCACTAACTTGGTTGCGGTTAATGCCACAATCTCATCATCAAATTTACCTGCCGCTTGACCGGCCGCCGTGCGTTGCTGTGACTGTGCAGCATACTCGTCCTGCGCTTCACGGCTTATTTTATAACGACTGGCCACTAACTCCGCGGTATCTAACATGCCCATATAAATATCGGGTGACTGAGCAATGGCTAAAGGGTCAATAATACGAGTGATATTCATATGCTCATTTTGAACCAAGCTAATCGACTCACAACCACCGGCAACCACTATCGGCGAACCGTCCATAACAATTTGCTTAGCCGCCGTAGCAATTGACATTAAACCCGATGAACACTGACGATCAATCGTCATGCCTGAAACGGATACCGGTAAACCTGCAGCAATCGCCGCAATACGCCCCAAGTTACTCGACTGTGTGCCTTGCTGTAATGCCGCGCCAATAATGCAATCATCTATTTCAGCAGCATCAATACCCGCTCTGGCCACCGCATGTTTAATCGCGTGAGCTGTCATGGATGGCGCTTCTAAATTATTAAATGCACCTCTATAAGCCTTGCCAATAGGTGTACGTGCAACAGAAACAATAACAGCATCTTTAGTCATCACTCTTTTCTCTCTTATTCGTTTTTAATTACCGTTTAATTAACATCAATGTCATCAACATAGGTGTCATCAACATAGGTGCCACCAACACTCAACTGTTAGGCATTGGCTTTTAGATGCGCCATAGCTTTCTCTAAAAACTTCTGCGGCTGCATAAAACCAGAATCATAATTTTGCTGTCCTGTAAGATTATTAATGACATCCATTTGCGCCATTACAACCTCAGGGCTTTGTTGCTCTGCACCCAAGTAAATACCTTCGGTCTCAAAAATACGGGCCGACGAATAACCGCCAGCGCCAGCACAAAGAATATAGTTAGTCGGTGAATCTTTATGCACTAACGCTAATGCACCGGCAGTTACTGCCTCTGCCGTTAAGGTCGCTATAGTTTCAGGCGGAAACAATGATTCTGTCATCCGAGTGGCTGCACTAGGCGCTAGCGCATTCACTTTAATATCGTACTTACCGCCCTCCAAGGACAAGGTATTCATTAATCCCACCACCGCCATTTTTGCCGCGCCATAGTTAGCTTGTCCAAAGTTTCCGTATAAACCGCTTGATGATGTCGTCATCATAATACGTCCGTAGCTTTGTGAGCGCATGGTTTCCCATACCGCTTTGCAGCAATTCACCGACCCCATTAAATGGACGTCCATTACTAATTTAAAGTCGTCTAAGGTCATTTTAGCGAAAGATTTATCCCGTAAAATACCGGCGTTATTGACTAACACATCAACACGACCCCATTCACTTAGGGCTTGCTGAACCATGTCATCAACTTCATCAAAGTTAGCAACGTTAGCACCGTGCGCAATTGCCTGACCACCGTTAGCTTTAATTAATGCAACCACTTCTTGTGATGCGAGGGATGAACCACCACTGCCATCGACACCACCACCGAGGTCGTTAACCACCACTTTAGCCCCTCGCGCGGCAAGTGCTAAAGCATGTGAGCGACCCAAGCCGCCACCGGCTCCGGTGACAATCGCCACTTGATCTGTAAATTCAATGGTCACTGATTCATTCCCCATAATTAATAAAAAGTGTTTTATCGACAGCGATAAGTATTCTGCTCACATCTAGCCTATAGCGGCTATTAAGTTTATCGAACCCTTTGTAAACTTAACCACTCGCAGACTAAAGCCGGACGCTCAGAACCTTCAATCTCTATCGTTACTGCGACTTTAAACTGATACTGTCCGGTTTTTTTCTCTTCTATTTCAAGGTATTTTGCCCGCGCGCGAATACGGCTATCCACTTTAACGGGCGACACAAACCGAAGACTATCAAAGCCGTAGTTAATACCCATATAGCAGCCATCAATCACAACACTGTATTGCTCAGCAAAATGCGACAGCAGAGACACACTTAAAAAACCATGCGCAATAGTCGAACCAAACTGAGTTTCTTTGGCTTTAACTGGGTCAGTATGAATAAACTGATGATCCAAGGTGCAATCCGCAAATTGATTAATTTGTTCCTGAGTCACCGTATGCCAGTCTGTAGCTTCCGCTTCAAAACCAATATAATCGGCAACCTCTGCCGCTTTAATCGTGGTTGTCATTAAAACACTCCATTAAGGTCAAAGCTGTCTTATTAGAATAACCAATAAAATAAAGGCCTAAAACCATTCTTTCTGCATGGCATAACAAGTGTCATCTAAATCACTTAACAATGCCGCCCAAGCATAAATTTCTGGCAGTTCAAAACGGTAAAAATATTGCATGGCTTGTAACTTACCTTTATAAAAATCACGATCTTGATCATGCTCGGTATTAGCCAAACCAGCCTCGGCAACTGCGCCTAATTTTAACCAAGTCCAGGCAATCACAATATTGCCAAACATATCCAGATACTTAACCGAATTCGATAACGCTAAATCAATATTTCTTTCAACCATGGCTGCCGATAACAACTCTGTCGTTGTCGTAAGCTGCACACAGGCTTGCTCTAATTGAAAAGCGAAATCCTTTAAGTACTCACTGTCCTGAACCGCAGCAATACTCGCATGTATTTCTGACAATACGGCCTTAAAACCTGCACCCTCTTTTATCTGTATTTTTCGTCCCAGCAAATCTATCGACTGAATACCCGTAGTCCCCTCATGAATGGGATTTAATCGATTATCACGATAGAACATTTCAACAGGATGCTCGTTGACATAACCGGCCCCGCCCATCACTTGAATCGCCATAGAGTTAGCTTTACAACCATACTCCGAAGGCCAAGTTTTAATAATCGGTATTAGGGTGTCTAACAGCAAGCTCGCATATGCTCTGCGCTCTGGAGAGTCTGACGTTTTAATATCATCAACCAAATGGGCGCCGAACATACATAAAGCAAAACCGCCTTCTGCATAAGCTTTTTGTGCTAGCAACATACGCCTTACATCAGCATGTTCAATAATATTCACTTGAGGCGTTAGAGGATCTTTACAAGAAGGCAAACGCCCTTGCGGACGTTCTTTAGCGTAGTCTAAAGAATATCGATATCCAGCCAGCGCATTAATAGCTCCCGAAAACCCAACCATAATGCGCGCTTCATTCATCATATGAAACATATACATTAGGCCTTTATTTTCATCGCCAACCAAATAACCTGTGGCCCCGCCATTCTCACCAAAATTTAAAGCGGTAGATGTTTGGCCGCGACCACCCATCTTATGAAACAAACCAGCTAAGGCAACGTCGTTGCGCTCACCTAAAGAGCCATCATCATTCACTAAAAACTTAGGCACAATAAATAATGAAATACCTTTTATGCCTATCGGCGCGCCTTTAACACGCGCCAAAACAAGATGCACAATATTGTCATTTAATTCATGGTCGCCACCAGAAATCCAAATTTTATTACCCACAATGGCGTAAGAGCCATCGTCATTCAGCTGAGCGCTGGAAGTGAGATCCGCCAAACCTGATCCAGCGTTAGGCTCACTCATTGCCATGGTGCCGGCAAAGCGCCCTTCGCGCATTGGCAATACCCACTTGTCTTTTTGTGCCTGACTACCGTAGGCATCTATTAAGTTCGCATTCGCAGTGGTTAAGGATACATAGCCTAACGATGTGCTCGCTGCTGCGGTAAGCCAAGCATCCGTACAACTAGCAACCGCTTCAGGTAATTGCATACCGCCTAAATCGTAATCGGCACGCGCAGAAGCCAAGCCCGAAGCTACAACAGCATCTAGACCCATTTTGATTTCCGGTATCATGCTAACGATACCATTTTCAAACATAGGCTGATTGGTATCCGCTTTAGAGCGAATCGGTAAAAAATATTTCTCAGCCACTTGTTTGGCTATCGTTATTGCCGCATCAAAAGTCTCACGATTATGCTCACTATAACGCTCTCGCGTGGCTAATGACTCAACATCAAAAACCTCGTAAAGTAAAAAATCTAAATCACGCTGATCTAAAATAGGTGCGGCCATAGGTCTCTCTTACTGATTCTTATTACTGATTCTTATTACTGGCTCTTTTTACTGGCGGCGCCAAGCAGAAAAAAATAAGCGGCTCTAGTTCATCGACTCACGAAAATCATCCATCGTAGATTGCATTATCGACGAACAACCATTTTCTATTTGCAGCTTATGCATTTGTGTACGCGGCAATATTTTCTGAAAATAGAAGCGCGCCGTTTCAACTTTAAGTCGATAAAAAGCATTGTCATTATCATTACTGTTATGCAATGCCACCGTAGCCATACGCGCCCACATCCAAGACATAATGACATAACCTGAATACATCAAGTAATCAAAGGCACTCGCGCCCAACTCATCAATATCACCACCTGCGCTAACCATAATAGCTTGAGTGAGTGATTGCCATTCTGTGATCTGCGCTTCTAATAAAGATCTAAACTCGTCATCAATATCCGGCAGGCTTGTCTGAATAATATCAACAAAGGCATTAAAAGTTTGGCCACCATCAAGTAACACTTTACGGCCCAATAAATCCATCGACTGAATGCCCGTAGTCCCTTCATACAATGTCGCAATACGCGCATCGCGAATATTTTGCTCCATACCCCACTCACGAATATAACCATGACCACCGTAAACCTGAACACCATGGTTAGCCGATTCGATACCGCATTCGGTTATAAAGCCTTTACTGATTGGCGTTAACAAACCCATTAATTTTTTAGCCAGTGGATCCCCTTCTTTATCAAGATCTGACAACTGCGCTAAATAATAAATAAACGCACGCGATCCTTCAGAAAACGATTTAATGGTCAGTAACATGCGACGCACATCAGGATGAACAATTAATGGATCGGCTGGACGCTCAGGTGCTTTCGCACCACTTAATGATCGACCTGACTCACGCTCAAGCGCATAAGTCATAGCGCCTTGTAACGCCAGCTCAGAATGCGTAAGCCCCTGCAATGAAGTATCAAGGCGTGCTGAATTCATAAAGGTAAACATGCAATTTAAGCCACGATTTTCTTCGCCAATTAAAAACCCTTTGGCGCCATCAAAATTCATAACACAGGTAGGATTAGCATGAATACCCATTTTATTTTCGAGTGAGCCACAACTTACCGCATTAGCTATTAATGAGCCATCGGCTTGCGGCAAACGCTTAGGCACAACAAACAATGAAATACCTTTAGTACCGGCAGGCGCACCAGGAATACGGGCTAATACAATATGAACGATATTGTCGGTGTAATCATGATCACCGCCAGAAATAAAAATTTTAGTGCCCGTAATAGAATAAGAACCATCATCATTGTTCTCGGCACGAGTTTTTAAAAAGCTTAAATCACTGCCGCATTGTGGCTCCGTTAGGCACATTGTACCCGTCCATTCACCAGATACTAATTTGGGCAAATAGGTAGCCTGCAACGCTTCTGTACCATGAGCAATCAGGGTATGCCTTGCACCTGAGCTTAAAGCCGTAATCATCGCCCAAGCGTGATTAGCCTCGCCCATTAACTCTCCTATCGCAAGACCTAGAGAGTGAGGTAAATTCTGCCCGTCAAAGGCTTCTGGCATGGTAAGCCCAGCCCAACCGCCTTCAATAAATTGTTTATAAGCGTCAGCAAAGCCCGCTGGCGTAGTTACCCCTTCAGGGCTCCAATGGCAACCTTCCTCATCACCACTTTGATGCAGCGGAGCCAATACTTGCTCGCTGAATTTAACTGCCTCGCTAAGAATCGCATCACGCAGATCTCGAGTGACCTCCTCACTGCTTGATAGTTGCTGATAGTGACTATCAAAATCGAACAACTCATTCATCACAAAATCGATATCATTTCTGGGTGCTTTATAAGCGGGCATTGATTTTTTTCTCCTGGACCAGCTGTTCATTATATGGGCTACATAAATACGTTGAATTCTGTATTTTATTTATATAGTCAACTTCGATTAATTTTTCGCACATGTTTTTTTATCAACGGGCAGATTGTGTCGATTTGATATTTTTAATATCTCGATGCGTCCGATACATGTTTGCCTATTAGCTAATAAATAACGCGTTGTTAATTTATACCGGCAACGTTAAACCCAAGCATTTTAAACCGCTAGGACGGAATTAACCGAGCTAGAGAACATGTTTATCGCATGAAAACACTGAAACAAGAACAGCGGGGCCTATCAACCAACAGAGTGTAATATCGCTCTAACAAATCATCAACCATTCTCGCATTACAAATAGATCATCAAATGCATTAAAACGAGCTAAGGATAAACACTGACTATTAAGCTAATGATATATCGTTGAAGATAGGATTTTATGATGCGTTAACGTCTCCTGAAATCGAACTGCTTTTGTTAACATTTTTACACTTAGAGCGCTCATTATTTATAAAACAATAACGTCAACCCTCCGTTACTAAGAGACGCCTGCAATCACCATTAAGTATCAACGCAAGCAGAATCTAACGTTTAATATTGTATGCGACGTAACATCTATTCTTATGTAAGTACCCGTTAAAAAACGTTAACAACTTTAGCGTTAAAAAATATATAAAACCATATCGCTTATTGCTTAAAAACACATTAACTAAGGCGTGACGAATATAAACCTCAAAATATCGCTAAATTGTGATCAAATCGTGCAAACCGGATGATTATAAATAATAATCATTGCATTGCGCCCCAAACACTGTAGGTTATGAATTGAGCTATAAAAATATAAAAACTCAACAGATACACTTCTTATAGCTTTAAGAAGTAAAACAAAAGGCCTAAGCATGAAAATTAAACCTGCCGTAATAACAGCCAACTCTTCACTAATATGCTTTTTCGCCGCCTCCTATTGTCTGGCACAAAGCACGCCTTCTGAGTTCGCTCAAATGAGCTTTCAAGAACTTTTGAATCAGAGTATTTATGATACCGAAGAACAACAGAACCAAACGTCACCTTGGACGCTAAACTATCAATACAAAACGGCAAAATTTGAAGGATACCTTGACGGTACCAAATCACTAAGCTTCGACGATGTGCTAGGGCCACCCTCTTCTGGCTCCGGTAAAACGTTTCCTGTAGTACCTACAACTATCACTCAGACGGCCCATATTTTTACGGCTGGCTACCAACTTAATGAGCAATGGCAGGGGTATATTTCTGTTCCCTATATACAACAAAAAACTGACCATATAGCTCTGAAGCCTGGCTATGAAACATTTACCATTGAAACTGATGGTTTTGGCGATGCTGTCATTTCAGCGAGCTACACCTTAAATTCTGAATCATGGGTACTTTCACTTGGTGTAAGCTTACCCACGGGGTCGATTGATGAACAAGGCGACACCCCCAGAGACACGGGTAATCAGCAAGTGCCCTACACCATGCAGCTGGGCTCAGGCACCTATGACTTCCCTGTTGAACTAAGCTATCAAAATAGCTCGGAACCAAATTTGAGCTTCAACGCTTCTGCCACTATACGCACAGGCACCAATGACAGAGACTACCGTCTCGGCAATAACTACAGTCTGAGTGGTCGCTATAAAGTCGATTTATCTTCGAGACTGCAAAGCTATGCGGGGCTAACACTTCAATATAGCGACTCGATACACGGGCAAGATGATTCTTTATTACTAGGCGACCCGCCAACTCTCTACCCTGCAAGCATCACCAATCCAGACCTTTATGGTGGTAAAAAAATTAATGCAGCCTTTGGCTTACTCTGGAATATAACTAAAGGCTATCAACTCAATATAGAGTTGGGCAGGCCTATTTATCAGAACCTAAACGGACCTCAACCCAAGGAAGAATGGCGTAGCTCTTTTTATATTTCAAAATTATTATAATGGAGTCTATATTATTTTTGCGTTCCTCTTATCGAACCTATAAAAAAATTCTCAAGCTTTTCTTTATAGGTTTAACGGTACTATTTTTATGCTGTGCCGCTCAAGCGGAATCTATCTTAAGTAAAAAGGATAAGCTTAAAGCCGCCTATCTTTTGAATTTTACGCGTTTTATTGAATGGCCCAATACCACACCTGAAATGCCGCCAGCACCCATTCGAATCTGCGTAGAAGATTCGCCCGAATTTATTTTGTTTTTTAATCAGATGTCAGCAAACAGAAATTCGGGACTACGGCAACAGACTGTAAAAGCTTATTCAAGCAACACCGCAGATGGATGTGAACTGCTCTATGTAAAAGAATCAAGTAAAGACAATTTCCAGAAGATTAAAGCAGGCCTGACTGAAAACACCGTTATTGTCAGCGACTCAGAAAAGGTTTCTTTTCCGGCTACCGCCATCACTTTTTATGAACAAAATAAAAACCTGCGCTTCGAAATCGACCTACAACAGCTTAATATAGCCAATGTCACGGCCAGTTCTGAGTTATTAAAATTGGCGAGAATTAAATGATCACGTCAAAGCGTAGAAATAAAATCGGCTTCTTTTATAAGCACCTTATTGCTGTGGTAGCGATTAATATTCTGCCGCTATTTATTATGTCCGGCCTTCTTTATTCCAACTTTATTGATGACTACAAAGCCAATCTTTTAGAGGCTATGGACAGCGAAATTGCTTTATTAGGAGCCACCAGTAGGTCAGCTTTACTGTTTAATGATAAGCAATCGGCGACAGCCTTACTCTCGTCGCTCGAAGAGTTCACCTCAACTCGATACGCGCAAATTTATGATGCCGACATGGAGCTATTCGCTGAATACAAGCGACCTGGGCAGCTTATTGATATGCCTGTTGAGCAACTGAATAGTGGCTTAATGATCAAAGGGCAGACCATTTACTTATCAAAAGCAGTCACTCTAGGCGAAGAAAGCCTTGGCCTAATTGTTATTTCCGCAAACACCACATCATTAAATATTCAAAAACAACGCTACCTTCTAATTATTGGTGTCGCGCTTTTAGCCAGCCTTATTTTGGCTTACTTACTGAACTGGACACTGCAAAAAAGGCTCACCTCGCCCATTAGTGAATTGATTAGCTTGGTAGGCTATGTCGCCAAAAATGAGAGATACCACAAACGCCTTAACAATGAGCGCGATGATGAAATTGGCGACCTTATTCTAGGCGTTAACACCATGCTGGACACAATAGAAACGCATGAAATGCAACTGTATAACCGCGCCCACTATGATGAACTGACCCAGCTACCGAACCGTCACCTGCTTATGGAGCGCCTATCGCATAGCATTAAAGTCGCTGACAGAAACCAGACAGAAATTGCCTTACTGTTTCTTGATTTAGATCGATTTAAAATTATTAATGACAGCCTTGGCCATCGTATAGGTGATGAACTACTGCTAGAGGTAGCCGGCAAACTGGTGAAGGTGCTGCGGACTTCTGACTCCGTCAGTCGCTGGGGCGGCGATGAGTTTGTCATGCTGCTTGAGGACATTAAAAGCACAGAAGACATCGACATTATTGTTGAAAAAATCATTACAGAACTGGCCAAGCCGACCATAGTGTCGGGCCATCGATTACATGTTTCGACCAGCGTGGGTATTGCCCGCTTCCCACAAAATGGGAAAGACTGTCAGAGCTTACTTAAACATGCTGATATCAGTATGTATCATGCTAAAGAGCAAGGCGTAGGCAAATACTGTTACTTTAATTCGAGCATGCTTAACAAATCAGTGCAGCGCTTATCAATGGAAATGCATGTGCATAAGGCGTTTGAAGACAGTGATTTCTTTTTGGTGTATCAGCCACAAGTTTCAAGTAATGGCGAAAAACTTATTGGTTTTGAAGCCTTAATACGATGGAAACTTAACGGTGCATTTGTCCCGCCAAATAAATTCCTACAAATAATAGAAGATGTCGGACTTATGCATCAACTTTCTTTATGGGTACTTGAAGAAGCGTGCACACAAAATAAGCGCTGGCAACAAGCGGGATTTGCACCGATAAAAATATCAATTAACCTGCCGCCCTCGTTTATCATACAGCCGCAATGCTTGCAAAACATTCACTCTGTGCTGAATGACACAGGTCTGGCCCCAGAATATTTAGAAATTGAACTCACCGAGAATACCTTTTTGGGTTCAAGGTTAATCGCCGGACCAATATTACAATCATTAAAAGATTTAGGTATCAGTATTGCCATAGATGATTTTGGGACCGGCTACTCTTGCATGAGTTATTTGCAAGACTTACCCATAGGCACGCTAAAAATAGATGGCAGCTTTGTTAAAGGACTGGGGCGCAGTCAAGCTAACGAAGGTATAGTGCGGTCGATTATCACGCTAGGTAAAAGTTTGGATATGCAAATAGTGGCCGAATGTGTCGAAACAGAAAAACAACTGGCTATACTTAAAAAAATGGACTGCGATATTATTCAAGGGTACTTATTTAGCAAGCCACTAACGGCTGAAAATGCTGAACGCTATCTTGCCAGCCGACAAGTGAAAAAAGGCCTTAACAGAGCAAGCTAAGACTTTAAAAAATAAACGCCTCGCCCTACTCTAAACGTAATTGGACGGATGCATATAGCATGCCGTCCGTCCATAGTTTCTTATAGCTTCTTATATTTTTTATACCTTCTTATATTTTTTATACCTTCTTATATTTTTTTATGCCTTCTAGACAAATAAGACCGGCTACTCTTCGAGCACA
>Ga0115548_1001084_pt1 | contig 14971 bp, 14 predicted proteins | sample COGITO_mtgs_1004_4_FD_87187 | JGI IMG/M metagenome (GOLD analysis project Ga0115548, IMG submission 87187) | Pelagic marine microbial communities from North Sea - COGITO_mtgs_100423 | ecosystem: Environmental > Aquatic > Marine > Epipelagic | place: Germany:Helgoland, sampling site Kabeltonne...
ATAGCATGTTTTATTACAACTGAAGAAACACCGTTTGGTACTAATACTAGCCCTGCGATAGGTGATCCAACCGGAGGACCTACTGCATATTTTGCATTTGAAGAACTTGATAGCGCAACAGATTTCGTATCGTGGGTAGAGAAACATTCTATTACTGTAAATAACCCAGTAGTTTTTGACAAAACTCCAGGAAATAATGGAGGTGAAAATGATGCATTATTGTGGTGTCAAACAAATGAAATTTGGACTAATTTTAATGCGGATCCTTTGCCAACTGCAACGCCAGTTCCACCGACTGCAACGCCAGTTCCACCGACTGCAACGCCAGTACCTACGGCAGAGCCAACGCCAGTTCCACCGACTGCAACGCCAGTTCCACCGACTGCAACGCCAGAACCTACACCATTTGTATATAACCTAAATGCAGCGTATGCAGCAGTATGTGGAACTAACCCTGAAAATTATTACCAATAAACAACTTCTTTACCAGTCTTCTCGCTAAATACTATTGCTAATGGAGGTACTTATAAAATAGACAAAGACACTGTACCATCTGGCACTGATGCAACTCTATTACAAAATTTAGAAGATGCTAATTATATAGTTGAAATACTACAATTAAACGAATCAACAACATCAACTGAATTGCTAAACAACATTATATCAACAGCAACGTGTGAATAAACAACACAATATAATAAATGGCAACATATAATTTAAAATACAACAAAGACGATTCAGTTATCAGACATATTATCATAGGTCTTTTAGCTGATTTAAATAGTAAACTTAGTTTCTGGAGACAAATCTCTAATGAAGAACGAGCTGTTGTAGATGTGCCATTTTTTTATGCAGTCTCTGGTGATGAAAACTTTATTAAAGATAATTTTTTATTTTCAAATGTAAACGGAGAATCATGTGATCCAAATGGAGAATTCGCAGATGGTAATTACGATAAAGTACCAAGAGGTATAGTAAACTTATCTTCATTTTCAATAGATCCAGGTAAACTTGTTAATAAGAGAAATTTAGGTAATTATACGATGATGAATCAAAGCGGCTTAATGGAAGGTTTTGTTGCTGAATTTGAAATGATTCCATGTGTAATTAGTGTCGATGTAGAAATATTATTATCTAGTCAATTAGACATGTTTAAGGTTACTGAATCAATTATTAAAAACATGTATAAGGCTAATTTCTTTCACGTTGATGCAGGTCACTTAGAAGATGGTATGTATAGAATTTCATCTGAATATATGATGCCAGATGATTACACACAAGAGCGTCCAATTGAATATGGATTTGATGATAAAGAAAATCATAAAATTACATTTAGTTTAGAGATTAATACTAATATACCTTCATTTGATTTTGAAGATGACATTTACACTAAGTTTACAAGATCTACTTATGAAAATGGCGTTACTGGTAATTACGGAGATCCCAATACATTAGCACTTGATCCTAATCAATTCTATGAGGGTGACTTACCAAATCCAGTAATATATTATGACACATCTGACTGTACGATATGGACATGGAACGAAGACTTAACTTCTTGGGTATTAACGGGTACGGATTGTGATTTTGACATGAATAGTTTAGGCCAATTAATAAGCATTAATACACAATTATTAAGAACTTCTAAGAGAAGAAAGAATTCTAATAGAATTTTTAAATTTACAAATACATCAGATTATGGCACTAATGTTTTAGACAAAGATAAGCCTATGATGGGTGACATAAATGATGTTGAGGCAACTGATCTACCATTCGATGAATAAAATAAAGATATATATAAAAAATTAAATAACACAAATGGCAAATTTAAACAAAGGAATTATTTCACCAGTTATAGAATCTAAAAATGGTTTTGTATTTCATGCCGGTGGACAAAATTTCAGAATGACGGGAAGTCATATCGAAAAAGTCACTAATGTTTCAGAAGAGTTTTCATTTTTAGTTAAAGCAAATGAATTGTTTAACATCACTAATGAGGGTATTTCTTTTTACTATGACTATAACAATAAGAAAACTATTTCTAAAGTTAATGAATCAGCATTAGATAACTTTAATGCGCTAGTAGAATTAGATAAAAAGATTAATTTCTTAAATGAAAACATTAAATCATACAAAACATCTGGTAAGAAATTAGCAGTAACTGAAGTTGAAAATGAATTAGCAGTTTTAGAATCATCAAAACTTAATTTACTTACAGAATCAATTGTAGTTAAATTATCTTATAATGTATCTGAGAATAAGTTTTATGCAGGTAATGTAGAATTAGCATATTCACCATCTCTTCCTCTTGCAGAATCTTTATTAGCCGCAGCATATATTAAGTATAATGATAAAGCATTGATCAATTTATTTGAATTTGCATCTAAAAATTATAATCATTATAATGTATTAGAATTTATTTCAGAATCTAGAGACGGTGATGTTAGAGTTTTAGCAATGAGAGCTGATAACAATATGTTCGTATACAGAATTAATGAAGCTACTAAAATTGAAAAATTCACAAAACTTTTAGCAGATGCAGCGATAGAATATGTTGCTGAAAATACAGGTGCAGATATTACACCAATGGTTGAAGATATTTTAGAATCTTACAAAGAAAGAAGAGCTGCTAAATTAGCGAAGACACAATTAATGCATGAAATGATTGCATTCTTAAAAGATCAGAAAGGTAGATTATCAGAAGCAAATAGAAATTTACCAGATATTAAAGCAGCTGACAATTTATTAAATAGTGAAATAACTAGAATCTCTGAAGAATTAGCTGATTTACAAAATGAAGATCTTTTAACGAGAGATGATGGCTATGTTAGCGCAGAAACAACAATAGAATCAGAAGATTTACCACTAGGATCTAAAGTTAAAGTAGATGCTTTAGAATTTACAGGAAAAGGTAAATCAGATATCTTAACGGTTTTCGTAAACGAAGAGCCAATGAGAATAGAGAAAAATAAACTTAAAATCGCAGCAGAAGATTCGATTTAAACATGTATATTATTATTTAAAAAGCCCATTTGGAAACAATTGGGCTTTTTTTAGTATAATACTAAACATATATAAAGATTATGCCCAGAAAAAAGAATTATTTAAATAATAAAGACCTTTATAACGAATTAGTAAAATCTAAAGAACTAGATAAATTAACGCCAACTGCAGAAAAAATGTTGGTGCTTTTAGCCGAAAGAACTATTAATAGATTAAATTATGTTAACAGTGACGACAGAAGTGATTGTCTTCAATTCGCGTTATTGGATCTACTTAAATATTGGAGAAACTTTAATCCAAAATATCCAAATGCGTTTGCGTATTTTACAGAAATTGCAAAACGTGGATATGCTAAAGGTTGGAATAAAATTCACCCGCAAAAATATAAAGGAACTTTATCAATCGACAGAATTACTACTAATGGTGGAAGCGATGATAATGGTGGAATGTTTAATATTTAAATGTCAATAAAGAATCTCAAACCAACCGGAAATTCTGGATTTGTACAAGGGTATTTTACACCAACAAATCCAGAAAAATACATTGGGCCAATTCCAATTATTTATAGATCTTCATGGGAACGCAAGTTCATGATCATGTGCGATACTAGAGATAGTGTAATTAAATGGTCCAGTGAACCAGTTGAGATTAATTATATATGGTCATTCGATAAAAGAGAACACAAATATTATCCAGATTTCTATATGAAAACTAGAGGTATTGATGGAGACGAAGAGTTTTTAATAGAAATTAAACCAGAGGCACAAATTACAAAGCCAGCTCCACCTAAAAAGAATAGTCAAAAGGCACTTAAATCCTATAAGTTTTTAGCAGAGCAGTATATAAAAAATAGAGATAAATATAAATATGCAAAGGCATGGGCTGAAAATAGAGGTTGGAGGTTCATAGTTCTAACAGAAAAGTCTCTTAAATAATGGGTAAAATAAAAAAAGAAATTAAGGATTTATCTAAGGAAGCTGGCGGTAAAACTAAAGCACGAAGAAGTGCAGAAAAATGGTTTGCTGAAGCTTCTAAATCTATTAGAGATAACACTGTAGCAAAACACAGTAAACCATTTAGGGTCGGAATGATTCATGTATTTAGATATGAAAAGCCTAAGCATATTAAAACATTAGAATGGTGGGATATGAATCCGGTTGTGTTAGCTATGGATCCACATGAGAGTGGTACGGACGTTGGAATTAATCTTAACTTATTACCAGTACAGATGAAAGAAGATCTATTAGATATGATCTATGACAGAATGGCCGGCCAAATCAAATCTAAAACAGGAAGATCTAAAGAAAACAATGCATTAACACAGGGTGAAATTAATCTAATATACAAAGACGCTGTTAAGTTTTTAAAACAATTTGGATTTGATTTTGCTATTAGACAATACATACCTCAACTAAAAAAGAATCAAAAAGTAGTTTCTTATGAAAGTTGGGCTAAAATAGCACTTTGCGATTTTCAAGACCTAAATGGTATTGGGATTAATGAAGTTAAAAGACAATTTAGAGAGCACCTAAAAGCGCGCTCAAAAAGAAAAGATATATAAACAGAACATAATAATATAATAGTATGGCAGGATTTAACGACAGAAATGGACCATTGAGCAATGGATCAAGACCTTTTAGCATTTCAAATGCTCTAAAGTCATTGTCTTCGTTTGGTATGCGCTATGATGATTTAGTCCTAAGACAATCACAAGCAATTGGACCAATGGAAGCCGAAATAGGTTATGGTCAAATGAACCCGTTTGGTGTAGACTCAGATGACATTTATGGTGCATTTGCAGCAATGTCAATGACAGACACTAATTTAAGATCTAATATTCCATTTTTTGATCAATCATATGAAGGTAAAAGAGAAGAACTTAGAAGATTTTCACTTAATGATGAAGTGGAAGATATTTTAGATATTCTGTGTGATGAGACCATTGTATATGATGAGAAAAACTTTTTCTGTTATCCTGAAATTTTAGGTATTGATATTTCAGAACAAGTAGACAAAGATCTTAACAAGTACTTTAGACAAATCTATCACTATTTTGGTTTTAATTCTGATCAATCTGCATGGTATTTCTTTAGAAAATTCCTAATTGATGGTTATCTTGCATTTGAAATAATTTATTCCCCCGACCAAAAAGAAATTATTGGTTTTAAAGAATTAGATCCAATCACACTTATTCCTGGTTATAATCACGATGATGGTAAAAAGGTTTGGGTACAATACAAAGATGATCCAGTTAAAGAGCGTAAACTTTACGATTCACAGATTATCTATATTTCGTACTCTTCAATTACTACAGCATCAAGAGTTTCATATATTGAGAGATTAACAAGAGCATTTAACTTGTTAAGAATTATGGAACACACTAGAGTTATTTGGGCTGTGACCAATGCTTCATTTAGAATGAAGTTTGTTATCCCAGTTGGTGGTAAATCTAAGACCAGAGCAAAACAATCGCTTTCACAGTTAATGAACTCATATAAAGAGTCAGTTGATTTTGATTGGGAATCAGGTACTTTGGCTACAGATGGTAAACCAATGTTACAGTTTAGTAAAGAGTATTGGTTACCTTCTAAAGATGGTGATTCACCAGAAATTGAAACACTTAACAGCGAAGGACCAGATCTATCAGATACAGAAGCACTTAAATACTTCTCAGATAAATTAAAGCACGTTTCAAAAATTCCTTACTCAAGATTCTTATATGAAGATGGTGGAGGTGATTTTAACCTTGCAGCCGATGGTATGATTAGAGACGAGATCAAGTTTGGTAAATTTATCAAACGTCTAAGATCTATCTTTATGGAAATTTTATCTAAGCCACTTTATATTCAAATGTGTCTTAAATATCCTGATTTTACAAATGATCCTCAATTTAAAACTCAAATTGCACTTAGATTCAATGAAGAAAATGTCTTCTCAGAATTGAAAGATATGGAATTAATGGAGAAGAGACTTGACTTTATAGGTACAATGAGAGATAGCCTAATGACAACTAATCAAGAGACTATGGAAGAAGAATACTACTTCGATCAAGAATACTTAGTTAAGAAATATCTTAAATTAAGTGACGATGAGATTAGAGCTAATGAAGCATTTAAATCTAAGTTAAAGAAGAAGACTGCTGAAGAGCCAGAGGCTGAAGATCCATTCGCAATGTAAAAATAAAGATAAAAAAGATATATAAATTATGAAAATTATTAAAACATTTGAAGACTTTATCTCTGAAGAAGCACTAAGAGCTGGTGAAGATTCTAAAGTAATTATCGACGAGATTACTTTGGATTCAGGTTCAACTATTAAAGCTGCTGAAATTTTAGGTGCCATTACAGCATCTATAACTGATGAAGAGTTTAAGCAATATTTCTATGACAATTACGGAGAAGCTGCCTTTGGAGAAGGTGAGATAGATCAATTAGTAAAGATCTATAACGACAAGCAAGCCGAAGATTTAGAGGCTGAAAAAGAGGCTGAAAAAGAGGAAGAAGAAGGCGCAGAAGGCGGCGACGATCCTCTGGCTGGAATGTAATAAGATATTTCAATAATAAAGTATGATATATATTAAAAATAGAAAAATAAAATATTATGAATAATATTAACGATTTATTAATCGTCGAGATGTCTTCATCCGCTCTGAATGTTACTACATCAGAGAATAAAGATTATATTCTAGAAGGTGTTTTTGGTCAAATTGATCAAAAAAATAGAAACAATCGTATCTATACCGAATCTGAATATGTTCCTCAAATTGAAGCATTACAGGCAAAAATTGGAGCTAGCAAATTATTGGGTGAATTAGATCACCCTGCGCAGTTCGACATTTCTTTAAAGAATGTATCGCATATCATTGAAGAACTAACTTACGACAAAGAGAGTAAAGAAGTAAGAGGACGTATCAAATTATTAGATACTGATGCTGGTCGTCAAGCTAAGGCTTTAGTAGATGCTGGTGTTCCTTTACAAATTTCATCTAGAGCAGCGGGTGCCGTAGAATCTAATGGACAAGTGAAGATCAAACAATTATTTACGTATGATCTAGTCGCTGATCCAGGTTTTGAAAACGCTGAACTAAAAAGAGTTAACGAATCTTATGGTTACGACAATGATGGTTTATTGTCTATTTACGAGATTAATAAAACAAACTCTGATGAAGAAAACATTGAAAATCAAAATACAAACATAGAAATAAAAGAAAATAAAAACATGGCAGAATTTGTAAAATCTGAGGATTTCAATAAGTACTCTGAGTATTTAGCGAATGAAATCAAGACATTAAAGGAGTCTATTGAAGCTAAAGATGCTGAAGTTTCTGAAGACAACTCATTAGAAAATCTAAAAGAGCACAATGATCATATTGTAGAAAATGTTAATAAATTAACTAACTACGTTGAGTATGTTGCTGGTAAATTAGATGAATCTATTCAATACACAGAGCACGTTGCTGAAAAAGCAGATCAAGGTATCTCTTATTCTGAGTCTTTGGCTGAGAAATTAGATCAAGGTATCTCTTATACAGAACATGTTGCTGAAGCAGTTTCTAAAGTTAAAGATTTCGCTAACTATTTAGCTGAAGCACATAATGAAGGAGCTACATCACATACAACTCTATTAGAGTATGTTGAATACCTAAAAGAAAACTTACAATCAGTTTCTGAATATGCTGAATACATTGCAGAATCTTTAAACGAAACAGTTGAATCTGAAGAAGTTGAAGTTGAAGTTAACGTTGAAGCTGAAGAAGAAAAAGAAGAAGACGTCGAAGCTGCTGATAAAGTAGAAGGCGAAGAAGCTGCAGAAGTAGTAGTTGAAGAAGAAGGTGAAGAAGTTGAAGAAACTGAAGAAGTTGAAGAAACTGAAGAAGTTGAAGAAGCTGAAGATCCTGCTAAAGAAGCTGACGAAGCTGAAGAAACTGAAGAAATCGAAAACATTGGAGATAATTCAGAAGAAGGCGCAGTTGCTGCAGATAGCGATGAAGCTGGTAAAGAAGTTGAAGAAATCGAAGGCGAAGAAGTTGAAGCTGGAGATAATTCAGAAGAAGGCGATGTCGAAGGTGAAGAAGCTGGCGAAGAAGCAGAAGATTTAGAATCTGATGCAGTAACTTCAGATTCAGAAGTAGAAGATGAGGTTGATGCGGCTGAAGCTGGTGAATCAGATGAAGAAGCAGAAGGCGAAGATGGAGCACATGATCCATTAGAAGCTTATAAATCAGAAATCTCTTCTAAATTAGACGCTTTAGTTGAAAGTGCAACAAGAAAAGAAAATGAATCTCCATCTTTCTTTAGAGTTGTTTCTTCTGCAACTAGAGAAAAATACAACACATTAAACGAAGCTGCTAAAACTGAAGTTAGAAACACTGTTTCTAAAAGAGGTTTCATGACAGAATCTGAAATAGTATCATTAATGAATAGCGCACAACTAATTGTAGAGAGTGCAGGTGAACAACCATTCTTTATTAGTGCAATGCCAGCAGAATATACTGAAGCATGGGCAAACTTATCAGAAGCTAAGCAGACTCAAATTATTGCTCAATCTAAATATCATACATTGAATACAGAATATCAAGTTGCTAATTTCTGGCAAACTAGAGACCTAAGAGATACTTCAGTTGTAATGGAAAAAGTAGCAATGGTTACAGAATCTAAAGAAGAAGCTAAATCTACATTAGGATATGACGTATCAGATATGGCAGATGCATTCAAAAAGAGATTTAACAAATAATCAAAAAGAACACTGATATATAAATAACAATCGACGATAAGGGTGACAGAAGCAGAAAACCCATTAAATGTCGAGTTTTTAACTAAACACAATTAATAAACAAAAAAAAACGATCATTAAAAATGGCAAATTTATTAAACGAAGCTGAGATCAAGAATACATGGGCACCGATTATCTCGGAAGCTACAGGTATCAACGAATCTAGCAAATTAGCGTGGATGTCGACTTACTGTCACAACCACAAACTTTATGAAGACGCGAACATCATGTCTTTATCTAACAACCCTGGCCCAATGAACTTAACAGGTATGGGTGCAGTATCTTTCCCTGCAGGTGCTCCGGCTAACGGTGCAGCAGGTGCAGCTACTGGTTCAGGTGACAAAGCACCAACATTATTGCCTTTGGCAATGCAAGTTGCTGCTCAAACTATCGGTCTTGACTTGGTACCAGTTGTACCTATGGCAGGTCCTATGGGCTTATTGTCTTACTTAGACTTTACTTACGAAGGTGGTACTGTTGCATTAGGTGGTACTGCTCCAACTTACATCAAGTCTGATTTAGCTGCTGCTGGTACTGACGTATTAGTTGGTGAATCAAGAATTGATGGTAAAAACATCATCAAAATTGTTGACGCTATCACTGAAACTGAAGCTAACGTTGCAGGTAGATACGCTGACGCTGTATTGGTTGCTGCATTAGAAGATCATATCCCAGGATTCTCTGGCGCTGACGCTAATGGTAAGCCAATGTCAAGAGAAGTTGGTGAAAGAACTGCTGATAAAGTAATGGGTCTTTCTTTATTCTCTAAAAGTGTTGCTGCTGAAACTTTCCAAGTTGCTGCTGCAGTTACTAGAGAGCAAGTACAAGATCTTAAGCAATTCGGTGTTGACGCAGTAGCTCAAGTTGAGGCTGTATTAACTAACGAATTGACTCAGTCAATCAACAACCACATCTTAGCTAAGATGAGAGCTATCGCTGAAGAAGGTATTTCTACAGTTGCATTAACATACGGTGAAGGTGGTAACACTTACGGCGATGTTAACAGAAGAGTCTTAACTAACATTCTTGCTGCTGCGAACTTAATCGCAAACAGAGGTAGAAGAGGTGCTGGTAACTTCGCAGTTGTTGGAGCAAAAGTTGCTTCTGCATTGCAATCAGTTGCTGGTTTCGTACCAAACCCAATGGCTAACACTTTCAACCAAGTTGCAGGTGCTATCTACCCATTAGGTTCTGTTGCGGGTATCAACATCTACACTGATCCTAACTTAGAGTGGGAAGGTGCTACACAACAAGTATTAGTTGGTAGAAAAGGTGATGGTAACGGTGCTGGATTAGTATTCATGCCTTACTTAATGGCTGAATCAGTTCAAATGATCGCTGAAGGAACTATGGCTCCTAAAGTAGCGGTTAAATCTAGATACGCTCTAGTTGAAGCTGGTTTCCACCCAGGTACTCAATACCAAAAATTCACAGTTTCAGGTTTACAACTATAATCTTAAACTAGAATAGTTAATATGAAAGGTCACCTTCGGGTGACCTTTTTTTGTTTAAAAAGTTTTAAATTTAAAGGGGATATATAATATAATAACATCACAATAGATAAATTAAACAAACAAATATTATGAAATTAAAATCTAAATTAAAACTTTACGAAGAATTCGTAAATGAATCTAAAGAATCTATCGATAGTGTATCGGTTGATCAAGTAACAGTAGATGCTACCAATACATCTGACGCTATTAGAACAGAAGTAATCAGAGATGTAGATACTATACTAGATACATTGGCAGAATTATCAGATAGAATAGGAGAATCTGCTTCTATTGATTTAGAAATAGACGAATTATACGAAGAGTTATTTGACTTAACAAATGTTTCAGAACTTAATGAAGGTATATTAGATTTTATTAAGAGTCCTATTAAATTCATGAAGATTAAGAAAAATCTTAAAGCATATCAAAAGGCTCTAGTACAAAAAGCAATTAACGATGTTGATTTTGCTAAGAAGAAACAAGTCGGAGACGCTGACGAGAAAGATAAAAAGAGAATGGAAACTTTGAAGCAAGCTAATCAAGCTAAAAACAAAGCGTTAGATGATCAATTATCTGCTATTTCAGAGAGAATGACTGAATTGTCAGGCGGAGATGAAGGCTTAGGTAAAGTAGTTTCTATCGGAAAAACTAAATCTAAATTAGCTGCAGCTAAGATAGTAATGAAAGCGACTTCGGGTGAAGAAGCAAAACAACTTAAATTAGAAATTGACACTTTATCAGATAGAATCGCAGCCGATGAAAAATCTCTTAAGGATTATGCTAAAAAGCAAGAACCAGCTGATAAATCAACTGACGACAACGCAGGCGATGACGATAATACAGCTAGTAAAGACCAAATGGATAGTTTAAAAGACGACGAACCAAAAGCTAAAAAAGACGACAAAGCTGCTGCTGACAAAGCTGCTGCTGACAAAGCTGCTGCTGACAAAGCTGCTGCTGACAAAGCTGCTGCTGATAAAGCTGCTGTTGATAAAGAAACTGTTGATAAAGAAACTGTTGATAAAGAAACTGTTGATAAAGAAACTGTTGATAAAGAAACTGACACTGAGAAATTAGACGCAGCTGTAACTAAGGCACAGGAAGCTAAAGACAAATTACCAGAAGATGCAAGTAAGCAAGATAAAGCTAAGGCAGATATAACATTATTTACTGCAAAAATCGCGGTGGCCAAAGCTAAAGGCGAAGATACTAAAGATCTTGAAGGAAAATTGGAAGCTGCTAAAAATACTGCAGCTCTAAAACCAGTACCGGTATCCGGCGAGCTAACTGAAGAAGGTGTAGAAATAGATTTATCATTTGAAGCGTCATTAGTTGAAGCATCATTAAACGGTTTAATGGCATATGACAACGATGGAGATGACTACGCATATCTAAAACAACAAGCTAAGAAATTAGGTGTTAAGGTTAGTGTAGTTGAAGATCCATTCGGAGATGGTTATGATGAGTTAGATTACTCTGGTGATAAAGCAGCTATCTTAAAACTAGCTAAAATATCAGGTCACGATTCAGATATCACTAGCGGCCCAGAAGAAGGCGGTTATTGGATCGAAGAATCAGTAAAGGAAGAAATGCCTAAGACTATTAAATTAGATGAGAGCATGTCAATTGCTGACAGATTCAAGGCATTAATGTAATATTAAAGACGACGCTTAGCGTTCTTCTTTGCAAGTTTAAGAAACTCCTGTCTCTCATTGAGCAGGAGTTTTTTACATTCCTTGCGAAACTCAATTGAACTTTTGAGGATGCGGCTGTCTATCATTGGTGCTTTTAAAACATCATGATATTCAGGGTGAACAAAGTTTTCCAAATCAAAGTTCATAAATTTAGCTTTAATTGGTTTTAAACTCACAGCGCATTGCCAGTCTACTATATTACAATTTTGATGTAGAGTCTCTTTATCTACCATAGATTGAGTAGTATTATCCCAATATTTTTTTAGTAATGTAACGTTCTTAACTGGTGGTTTTTGCATTCTAAGTACACAATGTACGAATTGATCATCATCAGACCATCTCTTTATGTGTCTGTGTTCTACTAGGAACTGTCTGAAGAACTTAGTTAACGGCGCAAGTATAATACCGTATCTATTACGTGGATTAGGACCAGCAGTGCGGGTGATATTAATATGTGAGTATGATCTTGCCATTTAATATATTTATCATTGAAACCTTTTAGCGCTTGATGGTATAATTAGTAAATATATTAGATACATGAATTCAATAAACCAACTCTTTACAGAGAAATACAGACCATCTAATCTAGAAGAACTTATATTACCAGAGAGAGTAATGTCAAAGTTTAAAGATGGTTTAGTTCAAAACATGTTGTTCGCAGGTTCACCAGGTACAGGTAAAACCTCATGTGCAAAGGCAATCGTTCAACAATTTAAGTTACCATATCTATACATCAACGCATCGACTGACACGTCTGTTGATGTAATTAGAACTCGAATTACAGATTTTTGTTCTACTGTTTCTATCATGGATGCACCCGGAATGTTTAAAGTAGTTATTCTTGATGAGGTTGATGGTGTATCAGATCAATTCTTTAAGGCACTTCGTGCTACTATGGAAACATTTGCAAGCAATAGTCGTTTCATTGCTACCTGTAATTACATTAATAAACTACCAGATCCAATCCTTTCAAGATTTGAAGTTATTGATTTCGACTTTGATAAAGCAGAAGAAACTGAATTAACAAAGAAGTACATTAAAAGAGTATATGAGATTTGTGGTAAAGAAGGAATGACAATTGAAAAACCAGCTTTGGTTGAATTTGTTAAAAGAAACTTTCCAGATCTTAGAACTACACTTAATAAATTACAAGGTTACAAAACACAAGGCACATCGAATATTACAGCAGAAGATGTAAAGAAATTCAATTCAGTATACAAAGATGTATTTGATTTGGTATTTAATGAAACAGATCCAGCTAAAAATTATCAAACTCTTGTTGGTAATTATGCCAACCGAGTTGATGATGTATTACAAACTCTAGGTGAAGAATTTATTGAATACATTCAACAAGAGAAAGGACAATATATAAAACATATACCGCAAGTTATTATAACTGTCGCTAAGCATCAAGCTCAACGAGTTCATGTTATAGATCCTGTAATTACAATGTTAAGTTGTGTATATGAAATACAAAGTATAATTAACTCGTAAATAATTTTTTAGTCTCAATTTTTTTTAGTATATTGGACTAAATAAAGAAATATAAATATGAAAGTGGGAAAACATACACTATTAATAGACGGTAATTATTTCGTATTCAGTAGACTATTTGTTTTACCGAAACCTAAAACAGGTCAACTGTTAGGTGACGACAAACAAAAGTCTCAATTTATGAGAAAATTATCTATTGATTTTGCATCTGAGATGCGTAAATTAAAAATGTTCGTAGACGACGTGGTATTAACAGTTGATTCTAAATCTTGGCGAAAGGACCTTTATCCAGAAGCTGACTATAAAGGTACTAGAAAGCAAAGTAGCAATGTAAATTGGACAAATGTATATTCAGTATACGAAGAATTTCAAAATATATTAGCTGCTAAGGGCATTACAGTACATCAAATACAAGGCGCAGAAGCAGATGATGTTATTTTTGGATGGTCAACTGCATTAAACAATAGAGGTAAATCATGTATTGTTTGGTCAGGTGATAGAGACCTTATTCAATTGGTTAATTATTCTAAAACTAACGATGCTCATACGCTTTGGTACTACAATACTAAAAAGTCCTTATACGCATATGAAGGATTTACAGAGCACATGGAATCTTCTGTTGCATCCGAAATGACAAGCGACGACCTTTTATTTAATATGGGAGGAGAGCACATGACACGCGATGCTTATCAAAACAATATTCTAAATTGGGTCAAAGATCTTAAGATACAAATCACAGAAGTAGATTGTGATAGATTTATCTTCAATAAAATATTAATAGGCGATAAATCGGATAATATTCAATCTGTTGTAACATGGCAAAAGGAAATGAAGAATGGTAAACTTAGAACGTATTCTATTACCGAGAAAATGGCAGATACCATTTATGATCAGTTTATTAAAGAATTAGATAATTTCACAATAGAATATCTTTTTAACACTGAACATAGAAGCGCATTAGCAGATATCATTTACAGAGTCGTAGGTCATACTAATACAACTCTAATTAAAGCAGCTTTATCTAATAACATAGCACTAATGCTACTGCACATTAAAACCATCCCAGATTCTATTCAAGAGGCTATTTATTCTGCAATCGATAAAGATTGGGAAGGAGCTTTAGAAAATGTAGAACAGTTTATGGATATGGAAAAAATATTAGAAGGTACAGCTTGGTTAAAGGATAAAACAGGATTTGGAGTAGATGCTTTTGCGGGTATGGATATTCCAAATGAAGATAAACCACAACCAATTAAATTAGTGGGTAAGAAGACACAAACTACTGATAAAAAATTAGAGCCTACTAAAAAATTATTCTAGATTAATATGACGCTAGACGACTATATACAAATAGAAGAGATATTAACAGAATCTAATGCACATGGTCTTAGAGCAGAAGTTCATAAGACGGCTTCTCAATTTATAAAAGAAGGTTATGGTCACGTAGAAGCACATAACTTAGCATTTAACGAGTGGATTAAATAAACATTCACTCTACTTAACATATAATAGATA
>Ga0115548_1001097_pt1 | contig 14883 bp, 9 predicted proteins | sample COGITO_mtgs_1004_4_FD_87187 | JGI IMG/M metagenome (GOLD analysis project Ga0115548, IMG submission 87187) | Pelagic marine microbial communities from North Sea - COGITO_mtgs_100423 | ecosystem: Environmental > Aquatic > Marine > Epipelagic | place: Germany:Helgoland, sampling site Kabeltonne...
TATTATCTTTTTTTGACTTCGGCCAGAAAAACCCTAGTAACCATGGCCAAAATTTATTTCCTTGCAGCACCATACGATCTAAATCATCAAACTGTTTTTGCAACTCTATTGGATCTGCAAAAAAATTGGCCCGCGTTTTAAATTCAGCTTGCGGGTCAAGATCTTTAATTTTTGTCGCCGGATTACCAGCGACGACAGTATTAGCAGCAACATCCTTACTCACCACAGCGCCTGCTGCCACTATACTATTTTCACCAATAGTAACGCCTTTTAAAATAGTGGCATGGTCACCAATCCAAACATTATCAGCAATAGTCACCGGCTTGCTGACTTGAGTATGCGAGACGCGATCATAAATGCCGTGCCAATCCGAATCCGTAATATAAGCACCGTTGGCAATCATACAGCTATCACCAATCGTTATACTTTTAGCTGCACTAATGCGAACCCCTGGCGAAATCATTACATAATCACCAATCGATATTTCTCCCTCACCTGGGGTCTCTCCCCAAATACCAAAAGAGACATGACGATCGGCCTCAGCAACAATCGTGGCGCAGCGCCCCAAGGAGATATCATCACCACTAACGTTTATGTACCATGGCCCCATGAAGGTTCCATAATCACCCATTGCAGAAAAATGAGGCCGTAAATAATTTTCGACATACCAACTACGTAATGTTAAATACGTTTTTTTTACCCAGTAAGGCCGGCAATCTTTTTGCATCACGTTTTCTCTCTATTTTTATAAGTCATCATTCATTAAGACAACATAGGCATTGGTATATTTTATTAAACGCCACTCAAAAGATGATAATAAACAAACTACGTTATACCATGTGATTCGTATTCAATCGATTAGTGAGCCGCTATTGCTTAATACTTGCTTATTCATCAGGATTTATTAGTCCGAACTTATGAAATCAGAACTACCGCTATCACCGTCGACCTTATCGCCGACGTTATCAAAGTCTCGCAGCGTTGTTAGCAACCAAGCTGCCGAACATGACAATCTTTCTGAGGTGGTCACTAAGCACCTGTCGACTGAATTTAAGCGGCCTATTGCTCAGCACAATATCGATGCCTACCAATATGCCATATCGCAGATCAATAAGCCGCATGTCATTTTTGACTCTGGCTGCGGCAACGGTAAAAGCACACTGAATTTAGCAAAAAAATATCCTAACGCTTTTATTATCGGTATCGATAAATCTCATCATAGAATCAATAAATTGGCAGCTGAAACCTCAGCAACAGAGCATAAAAAAAATTATTGTCATGTAAGAGCCGATCTTATCGATTTTTGGCGACTAGCGACTAACGACAACATTAAGCTGCAGCATCACTTTATCCTTTACCCGAATCCTTGGCCTAAAAAGCATCATCTTAAGCGCCGCTGGCATGGCTCACCGGTATTTGGCCAAATTCTTGCTCTTGGCGGTAAAATTGAGCTGCGCAGTAACTGGCCAGTGTATCTTGAGGAGTTTGCTATGGCGCTAGCCTTGGTAAAATACACCGCTACTGTCCAGCCGCTTACAGTCACTGAAGCAGACTATATTTCGGACTTTGAAGCGAAGTACCACAGCAGCGAACAAACACTTTGGCAATTAAACGCCAATCTAGATATTGACAGCGACTAAGCTGACGACCAGAATCTTTCTATTGTGATTCAGCCGTTTTCGGAGATTTTATTATTATGTCCAAACAGAACCTATCGTCTGATAAAGACATGAGTATCTTAAAAAATGAAATATGGGATTGCATTCGCAAAGAAGCTACTAAAGAAGCCGCTAATGAGCCTATTCTAACGAGCTTTTTGCACACCACTATATTGAATCACGATGGTTTCGCTTCTTCGCTGGCTTTTCATCTATCCAATTTACTCAGTTCGGCTACTGCGTCTGCACTCTCTTTGCGTGAAGTCATCAATGAAAGCTTTGCGCAAGACAGTCACATTATTGATGCAGCCATTAAAGATATCGCCGCGATTCGTGATCGTGATTCCGCCTGCGGTGAATGTGGAACTCCCTTTTTATATTATAAAGGTTATCACGCGCTGCAATCCTATCGTGTTGCTCATTGGCTTTGGACACAAAATCGAAATGAGCTTGCGCTGTTTTTACAAAGCCGTATTTCTAACTGTTTTGGTGTTGATATCCACCCTGCTGCTAAAATCGGCTTTGGACTTATGCTCGATCACGCTACAGGCATTGTGATTGGCGAAACGAGTGTAGTAGGTAACAATGTATCGATTATGCAATCGGTGACGCTAGGCGGCACAGGTAAAGACACACGTGACCGCCACCCCAAAATAGGTGATGGCGTATTGATTGGCGCTGGCAGTAAAATTCTTGGCAATATCAATATTGGTGAAGGCGCACAGGTTTGCGCAGGCAGCGTTGTTCTCAATGATGTGCCAGCACACTCAGCGGTAGCAGGCGTGCCGGCTCAAGTGGTAGGCACACCGAATGAAGATATGCCTTCACTTTATATGAACCAGCAATTAAGCTAATTAATGTTGATTAGTATTCCGTGTTTTAAAAATGTTCACCCAGTTTCGTCCACAATTTAGGAGCCATAGTGCAGAGAATTACGTTAAAAGTTGGTAGTAGTGTATTAACTGAAAATAATGCGATTGCCAAAGAAAGAATGCTTAATCTAGTTTCCCTTATTGGTTCACTAAAAAAAATGTATGAAGTGGTTCTGGTATCTTCTGGAGCAGTTGCAGCTGGCTACACTGCAATGCGGTTGGATCGTAAGGAGCATATCAGTAAAAAAGTACTCGCCTCTGTTGGCCAGCCTATTCTGATGAGTAATTATAAGCAACTGTTTGATATTTATGATATCGACATCGGTCAAATACTCACTACAGAAGAAGATTTTGACTCGATCACCCATATCGATATTTTTAAGCAAATCATCAATGCACAGCTCGAAAACGATATCCTGCCTATCGTGAATGAAAATGATATCACCACAACGTCCGAACAATTGTTTGGTGATAATGATCAATTAGCTGCACACGTGGCTCATCACACTAACTCCGACCTGCTAGTGATTCTGAGCGATATTCATGGCTATTATGACAAAAACCCAGCTGAACATGATAACGCCAAAATTATCCCTTGTATTTCTCACCTACCCAAAGAGACCCTTTCCCAATCACATACACCAACGAATAAATTTGCAACTGGTGGCATCGTGACCAAGCTAAAAGCCGCGAATTACCTTTTAAATTACGGACATAAAATGTTTTTATGCAGTGGATTTGACTTAACCACAGCAGAAGCCTTTTTGCTGGAAGATCGTCAAATTAGCGGGACGTTGTTTGTTGCCGATGAACCGAATTGAATTCGGCTCATGTTAATGTATATCTATGACTAGCTTAAATATATTAATTTCCGTTTGCTAACAACCCGCAATCAGTCAACCTCTGAACTTTTTTCTATTTTTTCTATTTTTGAAACGCCAGCATCTGTAAACACCTTTCTATTTTTACTCAAAAATAGAAAGGTGTTTTGCATGCAATACCATTTAAAGGTTTAACGATAGTTTTGGACTATTGGCGATATTATTCTATTGATGGTATTGAGGTGAATACTGTTTTACAGCAGCAATAAAAGCTCCCGCATGCTCAGGGTCTATATCGGGTGTAATACCATGGCCCAAGTTAAAAATATGGCCGCTGTTATCTGAGTGATGCCCAAATGAAGCAAGAATTCTTTGCACCTCTGCTTCTATCGTTGCTATTGGTGCGCGTAAAATAGCTGGGTCCATATTCCCCTGCAGCGCTACTCGCTCACCAATTTGGCTTCGCACTTCACCAATATTGACTGACCAATCCAAACCTAAAGCATGACTACCACAATGACTCATTGCTTCTAACCAAGGCGCACCGCCTTTAGTAAAGGCAATAACCGGTACAACGGTTCCATCGTCTCGCTCAACGTTTAACTGGCTAATAATTTTTTGAGTATAACGCAAAGAAAATTCTAGGTAGGCTGAGTCACTTAACACGCCTCCCCATGTATCAAATATTTGTACCACTTGCGCGCCAGCATCAATTTGCGCATTCAAATAAATCGCAACAACCGTTGCCAACTTATCTAACAATAAATGCAGTGCCGCAGGATCTTTATACAACAAAGTTTTTATTTTTTTAAATTCTCGTGTTGAACCACCTTCAACCATATAGGTTGCCAGTGTCCAAGGGCTACCTGTAAAACCAATCAAAGGTATGCTGCCGTTTAGCTCGCGACGAATCATGGTTACCGCATCTGTCACGTATTGCAGATCAGACATTACATCAACCGATAAATTTTCGATTTCGGCCATCGATGTAATCGGTCGTTTAAATTTAGGCCCTTCGCCCTCTTCAAAATAAAGCCCTAAACCCATAGCGTCAGGAATAGTCAGAATATCAGAAAACAAAATAGCGGCATCGAGCGGATAGCGTGCTAATGGCTGTAAAGTCACTTCGCATGCCAGCTCTGTATTTCTACACAGCGACATAAAGTCACCGGCTTTTGAACGCGTAGCGCGATACTCAGGCAAATAACGCCCGGCTTGTCGCATCATCCATACGGGTGTGTAATCGACAGGCTGTCGCATAAGCGCGCGGAGAAAAGTATCATTTTTTAATGCTGGAAACATAAAGACCGTATCCAAATAAATTGAGGCCCTGACGAAAGTCTAGGGCCATAAGAAAATACTAAATAAAAATTGTAACGCTAAAGTGTATAAGTAAAAACTGGCGCCCTTAAACCTACACTCTAAGGGCTAGGAATTACGACCTACACATTACGACCTACACATTAAGGTAATCAAGAATACCTTCAGCAGCCTGACGCCCTTCCCAAATAGCAGTAACAACTAAATCGGAACCGCGCACCATATCGCCACCGGCAAATACTTTAGGGTTAGCTGTTTGAAATTTATAACCTTGCCCTTCAGTGCTGACGTCATCTTTACGATTACCGTCTTCATCAGTGACTTCAACGCCACCCCAATTGTTGGTATCAACACTGTAATCCTTAAACCACTCAGCTGGATTAGGACGAAAACCGAAAGCAATTAACACAACATCGGCAGGTAATATTTCTTCGCTGCCTGGAATCGGTTCAGGTACGCGACGACCACTTGCATCAGGCTCACCTAGACGCGTCTCAACTACTTTGACGCCTTCTACTTTACCATTACCGACAATTTCAATGGGCTGTCGATTGAATGCAAAATTAACACCTTCTTCTTTGGCATTCGCGACTTCACGACGTGAGCCCGGCATATTTTCTTCATCACGACGATAAGCACAAGCAACAGAGGTTGCCTGCTGACGAATCGATGTACGGTTACAATCCATCGCTGTATCACCGCCACCTAAGACAACAACACGCTTACCTTCCATATTAATATAATCTTCAGGTTTCTTTTCCCAACCCATATTGCGATTAACGCTGGAAATCAAAAACGGCAATGCATCATATACGCCCGGTAATGATTCACCTGGAAAGCCGCCTTTCATATAAGTGTAAGTACCCATGGCCATAAAGACCGAATCATATTCATCAAACAATTGTTTGATGCTCATAAAGTTATCGGCACGGCCGGTATTTTCTTCACCGACTTCAGTATTTAATTGAAACTCAATACCCATGCCTTCAAAAATTTCACGACGCGTTTGCATCACTTGCTTTTCTAATTTGAATTCTGGAATACCAAAAGTCAGCAAGCCGCCTATCTCTGGATGCATATCAAAGACAACCGGTTTTACGCCGCCTCTTACCAATACATCGGCACAACCTAAGCCCGCAGGACCAGCACCGATAATGGCAACTTTTTTACCCGTAGGTACAACGCTAGATAAATCTGGGCGCCAACCCATCGCGATGGCTGTATCGTTAATGTATTTTTCTGCAGAACCAATAGTCACTGCACCAAAACCGTCATTCAGAGTACAAGCCCCTTCACACAGACGGTCTTGAGGACACACTCGACCACACACTTCAGGCAAGGTATTTGTTTGATGACTTAATTCAGCCGCCTCTAAAATATTACCTTCAGCAATTAACTTTAACCAGTTAGGAATAAAGTTATGCACTGGGCACTTCCACTCACAATAAGGATTGCCACACTCAAGACAGCGATGCGACTGATCAGCCGCCTCGGTTGACGTGAAAGGCTCATAGATCTCTACATAGTCATGGGTTCGTGCAACCATAGCTTTCTTCGCCGGATCGACGCGTCCCACTTGCACAAATTGAAAATCGTTATTTAATCGTTCACTCATACATCAAATCCAAATCGAAAATTTAGTTACGCTGCGCGCGAACGCACACTATCGAGCAGCACAGCTAAATTAGCCGCTTTTGGTTTTACTAACCAAAAGAGTCTCAAGTAATCGTCAAAATTAGCCGCTAAATGCGCGCCCCATTCACTTCCTGTTCGCTCTGCGAACTCTTGAATAATGCCACGTAAATGCTGCTTATAAGGTTCAAAGCTCTCGGTGTTAATACGACAAATTTCTACTAACTCATGATTGTAACGATCAACAAATAGTCGATCTTCATCGAGTACATAAGCAAGACCACCTGTCATGCCCGCACCAAAGTTGTAGCCCGTATCACCCAAGACAGTCACAATGCCGCCCGTCATATATTCACAACAGTGATCGCCCGCACCCTCAATAACGGTATGAGCGCCAGAGTTTCTGACTGCAAATCTTTCGCCGGCTCGACCCGCTGCTAATAATTTACCGCCCGTTGCACCGTACAAACAGGTGTTACCTAAAATAGGCGTGTGACGCGATTCGAAAGCACTGTTAGGCGGCGGTACTACCACTAACTCACCACCGGCCATACCTTTGCCCGCATAATCATTCGCATCACCGGTTAAATGCATATTTAAACCACCGGCATTCCATACACCAAAACTTTGACCGACGGTGCCAGTTAAATTAAGTTGTATTGGCGTATCAGCCATACCCGCATTACCGTGCAAGCGAGCAATTTCACCCGACAAGCGCGCACCAATAGATCGATCACAGTTAGTAACATCATAGTCATAACTGCCGCCCGCTTTTGTTTGAATAGCTGTTAAAGCTTTTTCAACCATAATCTCAGCAAGTTTGCCTTGATCAAACGGACTATTAAATGGCACCTGACACGTCTGCGGTGCATCGGCAGGAATCGCATCGTTATACAGCATTGGACTCAAGTCTAACTTGCCCTGCTTAGCGGTATGACCCGGAAGCATTTCTAACAATTCTGTGCGGCCGACTAAATCACCAAGACTAGACACGCCTAGCATCGCCAACCATTCACGCGTTTCTTCTGCGACAAATTTAAAGAAGTTCGTCGCCATTTCTGCGGTGCCAATATAATGCTCATCACGCAGCTGTTCGTTTTGAGTGGCGACACCTGTCGCACAATTATTCAAGTGACAGATACGTAGGTATTTACAACCCAGCGCAACCATTGGCGCAGTACCAAAGCCAAATGTTTCGGCACCCAAAATAGCCGCTTTGATAACATCAAGACCCGTTTTTAAACCACCATCGGTTTGCACGCGAACTTTACCGCGCAACTGATTAATACGAAGCGCTTGATGCGTTTCTGCAAGACCTAATTCCCAAGGTGAACCTGCATTACGAATCGATGTTAATGGACTCGCCGCCGTACCACCGTCATAACCTGAAATGGTAATCAAGTCGGCATAGGCTTTTGCTACACCTGCGGCAATGGTTCCTACGCCTGGCTCAGAAACTAATTTGACGGAGACTAAAGCCAAAGGGTTAACTTGTTTAAGATCAAAAATTAATTGTGCTAAATCTTCAATCGAATAAATATCGTGATGCGGTGGCGGTGAAATTAATGTCACCCCCGGCACTGAGTGACGCAAGCGTGCAATTAATGCATTCACTTTACCACCAGGAAGCTGACCACCTTCGCCTGGCTTTGCGCCTTGAGCAATTTTAATTTGCAACACTTCTGCGTTAACTAAATACGCAGGCGTTACACCAAAACGACCCGAAGCAATTTGTTTTATTTTTGAAACACGATTCGTACCATAACGCGCTGGATCTTCACCGCCTTCACCGGAATTCGATCGACCACCCATGCCATTCATGGCCATGGCTAATCCTTCATGCGCTTCGGGTGACAACGCACCTAAAGACATACCCGCTGAATCAAAGCGTTTAAGAATAGCTTCTATGGGCTCAACGTTTTCAATTTCAATGGCTTCACCATCGGTTTTTAATGCAAGTAGATCACGCAGTGTTGCAATGGGGCGATCATTCACTAAGGTCGCATACTCTTTGTATTGCGAGTACTCACCACTTTGTACGGCACGCTGTAATGATTGCACAACGTCAGGATTAAACGCGTGATACTCACCACCGTGAACAAATTTTAGTAAGCCACCTTGATCAATCGGCTTGCGATTTAACCACGCTTGCTGCGCAACAATTTGCTGATCATTTTGGAAGTCGACAAAGCCCGCGCCCTTAATACGACTAGCAACACCGCAGAAACATAGGTCAACAATTTCATCGGCAATACCAACGGCTTCAAACAACTGTGCACCACGATACGATGCGACGGTTGAGATACCCATCTTCGAAAGGATTTTTAACAGGCCTTTATTAATACCTTTGCGGAAATTAGCAAACAATGACATTGGATCGCCAAGTAATTCACCCGACTCAATTAAGTCTTCAATCACTTGGTAAGCAAGATAAGGATAAACAGCCGTGGCACCAAAACCAATTAACGTGGCTATATGGTGAGGGTCACGAGCGGTACCACTTTTAACAACGATATTGGCATCACAACGCAAACCTTTTTGAACCAAGCGATGATGCACTGCACCCGTCGCCATTAAGGCGTGAACCGGTAAACGCTCACCCGATAACTTACTGTCATCAAGCACTAAAATAACTTTACCATCTATAACGGCAGCTTCTGCATTGTCACAAATAGCGCGTACGGCTTGCTCAACATCCATTACCGATGTATCAAAATTTAAGTCGATATAATGAACGAGGAAATAATCTGCAACATCTTTATCTAACGCTTTACTTCTGCCTTCTGGATCACAAACCGCGCGGAATTTACCCGGCGATAAAACGGGCGATGCAAAAATCATACGTCGCGCATGGTCTGGCGTTTCTTCAAATACGCTGCGTTCAGAGCCAATACAAGTTTCCAATGACATAACAATGGATTCACGCAATGGATCGATCGGAGGATTGGTAACCTGTGCAAACTGCTGTCTAAAATAATCATATAGCGAGCGCTGCTTTTTCGATAATACAGCCATCGGCGTATCATCACCCATTGAACCTGTCGCTTCCTGACCCGACTCAGCTAATGGACGCAACACTTGATCACGCTCTTCAAAGGAAACCTGAAACATTTTCATGCTGACATGAAAGGCATCACGATCAATACTGTCAGGACCTTGTGGAACATCACTCGATTGACCAAAGTGACTTTCAACACGAATGGCATGCTCTTGTAGCCATTTTTTATAAGGCTGACCTTGTTTTAACTTCGCATCGATATCGGCGGTATGAAGCAGCTCACCTGTCACAGTATCTACTGCCAACATCTGACCCGGTCCAACACGGCCTTTATCAACCACATCTTCTGGCTTGTAAGCGTAGGTGCCTGTTTCAGATGCCAAGGTAATAAAATTATCTTTGGTAATAACGTAGCGTGCTGGACGCAAGCCATTACGATCAAGCATACAGACAGCCTGACGACCGTCGGTGACTACTAAACCGGCCGGACCATCCCAAGGCTCCATATGCATGGAATTGTATTCATAGAATGCGCGTAAGTCGGCATCCATCGTTTCAACATTTTGCCAAGCGGGCGGCACTAGCATGCGCGCTGCACGGTAAAGATCGACACCACCCACGGTTAACACTTCTAGCATGTTATCTAAGCTAGAAGAATCAGAACCCGAGCGATTAACCAATGGCGCTATGGCATCAATATCACCGAGTGCAGGTGATACAAACTTTTTGCGTCGCGCATCAGACCAATTTCGGTTACCCAAAATAGTATTGATTTCACCATTGTGCGCCAACATTCTAAACGGCTGTGCTAACGGCCACTGCGGTAAAGTATTGGTTGAAAAGCGCTGATGGAATACGCAGATCGAAGCGGCGATGCGCTCATCGGCTAAGTCTAGATAGAAGCCGGTTAAATCAACCGGCATCATCAAGCCTTTATAGGCAATAACTTGTGTAGAAAAACTACAGATATAAAAATCAGGCGAACCCGTTAGCGCTTTTTCGAGTAAACGACGAGCGATAAATAATTCAGCTTCATGGGCATTATCTTTGCTCTCTTCTGAGTCAGCAAAGCCAATAAAGAGCTGGTAAATATCAGGCATATTGCCGAGTGCAATTCGACCTAGCACGCTGCTATCAACTGGGACTAGACGCCAGCCCAGGGGTTTTAAACCTTGAGCAACAAGCACGCTTTCTATCTGTGCTTTCTGATCAGATTGAATGGCAGCTTCGCGGTTAAGAAATAACATCGAGACCGCATAATTTTCAGGTAGCGTAATACCGGCTTCATCTTTAGCCACTGTGCGAAGAAAAGCGTCAGGCTTGCTAAACAGTAAGCCACAGCCATCTCCTGTCTTACCATCAGGCGCAATTCCGCCTCGATGCGTCATACATGTTAATGACTCGATAGCAGTAGATAGCAGGCGATGACTAGCATCACCCTTAAGGTGGGCGATTAAACCAAAACCACAGTTGTCCCGGAATTCCTCAGGACGGTAAAGACCTTTACTCATATAACGCTTCCAAAAGAAGAAAAACTTTAATTATAATAATAACTTACACAACACCATTGAGATCAAAAAACGCAGGTCAGACCAAAATGGGGGGTGTATTCTACACGTAAGCGCGATTGTGAACAATTACACATTTTCCGCGCTCAAGCACGCATTTTCAAGGTAGCAAACCCATCGCGTGCAAAAAATAAGTGAAACAACTCATTAGAGAGGCTAAAAGCCCATAGATCGAGGTTATCGAAGCACTATCTCAAACATTATTCTCATTACTCAGCCTCGCACTCGCAAGGCCATTTTAAGCATTAACAGCACTATTTAATATGCTTTATAAGCTGCAGCTATTGATCGGCAGCTACGGCAGCACCAAAACGTCGGATATCAGCCTGAATACTGGCGATATTTCTTGGCCAAGGGCGTAAACGCTGCAAACCCTCAGGTAACTGCTCAATACTCAATTTAGCGGCCTCTCGACCAGTATAAGGTCCGTTAACAACAACGTACCAAGGACGTCCATTATGCCGCGTCTCATAAAACAACAGGTCGGCCTCACCAAAATACTGCTCTACTAACTGTTTGGCCCGCTTCGCATTATGTGTACCAAAAATCTGTAATGCATAACCCACTTGCGGCCATGCCATTAAACGCTTATGCGCTGAATGCGTTTTAGTCTGTACTGCCTCTGCTGATGGCTCAACTCGCTCATCAACGCTGCCTGAGGTCGACGCTTCGACCGCAGAGATTGTATCGGCATCTCCATTATCGGCAGTCACCGTAATAGCTGGGCTGCTCAATAATGCTGAATCACTAAGATTAGCATCCTCCACTAAAGCATTAAGGACCCCCCTAACCTCTTCAACGGTTTTATCAGCCGGCATATCATCTATAGCAGAAGTAACCTCAGAGGCGATGGCCTCATTAACATCACTCGTCTTAGATTCACCTTGCTTATCATCAATAAGGCTATCAACGGCTAATGACTTAACCGCTAAAGGCTCAACTTTTGGCGACTCAACCTCGGCCCGAACGGCAGGCTCTAAGACAATGGGCTCGGGCTCAGCAATAACCTCGGCAGACTTTTCATGCCTCCAACCTATTACGATTAAAAACGTTAAAAAGATCAATGCTAATAGATGTGTTATCGGAAAAGGTGAGCGCTCACTTTTGACATTATCCATGCCCGCTATCAACATACTGCGCGCAACGGAGTGAATTTGCGCAAGACTGCCCTGGCTTCGATAGCTGAGCGCCTGTAATTGCATCTCACTTAAAGGGAATTCACCGCCATAACCCACCGCATCAAGCCTATATTTAACATAGGCACTCACATCTTGCTGGTCAAAAGTAGCCAGCTCAATGCGATTCAATAAAAGGTCGCTTTGCTCGGCAGCAGCTTCTAACACCGCTGTCGCCGCCTGCTCTCCCACCAATAAAACGCCTAAATTACCATCGGCAAGTGCAAGTAATTCAAAAAGCGCATTCACAACATCTGTGGGTAAATCTTGAATATTATCAATACAAAGAAACGACTGTCTTTCACTGGCCGCATTGTCTCTGAATAACGCTAGTAATTGCTGAGTAATACCCGCCAAATCCATGACGTTATCGATCATTGACTCAACGCCAAAACCGCTAGCAATTGCGATAAAAAACTGACTCGGCGTAACCATTAACGAAGCAGGAACAACTGCGACATCAACATCGCTTTCTAGCTCACTAATCAATGCCTTTAAAGTCGTCGTCTTACCACAACCAATATGACCCGTTAAAAAAACTGGCGTACTGCCATAGCGCGAGTAATGCAGCAGAGATTCCACCGCCTCTTTGCGGCCACCACCAGTAAAATATAAACCACTCGCTCCCGTATCCGAAAATGGATCACGCTCAAAACGGTAGTTACTCAAATATTGCTTAAACTGTTCTTGGCTTTTAACACTGCGACCAGCATGGTTAACCGAGCCACTCGCCGAACTGCTAGATACAGTCGCGCTGCCAGGCAATGCATGACCTCGATGATTAAACTGTTGGGTTTGCTTATTAGACATAGTCAACGTTACGCAGTAGGTTTTAACACGGAGCTTAACGAGCGCCCTAAATAATCAGCCAGTGTTAGCTTAAGCATTTTAATATCAACATCATCGGCGATAAACGCATCACCTATGGCGCGCAGCAACACTAAACGCAATTGGCCATTAAGTACCTTTTTGTCCATTCCCATCAACTCAATAATACCGTCGACATCGGGTAAGCCGGCTGGTGGCGTAATGGGTAAACCTGCCGCTTGAATCAACTTCTCTCCGCGCTGCACATCCGAAATAGGCAAGAGCCCTAAACGATGAGATAAATCAAGCGCCATTAACATACCAAAACCGACGGCTTCGCCATGCAGCCAAACTTTATACTGGGTGGCAGTCTCTATGGCATGTCCAAAAGTATGACCAAGATTGAGAATGGCGCGAATACCACCTTCCCGCTCATCAGCGGCAACTACTTTGGCCTTATTTTCACATGAACGTGCAATCGCATAGCGTAGCGCGTCACCATCACGATTCATTAATTTGTCGATATTATCTTCTAGCCAAACGAAAAACTCAGCATCGCAAATTAAGCCGTATTTAATGACCTCTGCCAAACCCGCTTGAAATTCACGAGGCGGCAAGGTCGACAAGGTTTGCGTATCAATTATCACGGCTACTGGCTGATGGAATGCGCCAATCATATTTTTGCCGCGCGGATGATTAATCCCTGTTTTACCGCCAACCGAAGAATCAACCTGCGCTAACAATGTAGTGGGAATTTGGACAAATTTAACACCACGCTGATAACTTGCGGCTGCAAAACCCGTCATATCACCAACAACACCGCCGCCTAGGGCAACTAAGGTTGTCGATCGGTTATGGCGCTTTTCTAGCAAACTATCAAAAATCGTCTCAATGGTAGCCATCTGCTTATACTGTTCACCATCAGGCAGCGTAATAGTATCTTTGGCTCCGGTATTCTTTAACAGCGCATCTAGATAAAGCGGCGCAATCGTCTCATTAGAAACCACAAGTACTTGGCCATCGCCGATATGCTGCTGTAACAAAGCCGCATCAGATAAAAGCCCTGAGCCTATAATAATGGGGTAGCTGCGATCGCCTAAATCAACGGTAAGATGAATGGTATCTGATGTCATAAATTGCGCGTCTGTCGTTGAGTGTCTGTCGTTTAAACTACTTAAGAGCGTTTAAGGGGGTTTTATCATTGGTTTAAGTGAGCTTAATGGCTTAAGTATTACTCTATAAAAAGCACTTAACTCATATAGCTCGATCCAGACCCCTGTAGCCTGAATCTAAAAGAGATTCTAGTCATGAGGTGGGCCTCAGATACGGGTAAGATTTTAACACAAATTAGCCGCAGACCAATTCATGATATGCGCGAATTAATACGGCTGTAGGCGCTCAAATATCACTCAATTAATGGGCGTAAGCCATTCAATTGACAGATAAAAGAGGTATGCAATTAAGGAGAGGAACTAACGATTTTAATTATTCGGCTTCAACAATACCCATTACTGCCTTAGCAATATCGGCGGCTGTAGCGCGAGGGTTTTTATTATCAGTAGGAAAAACGACCTTCGCGACCTCTCTATACAAGGGATCTCTCATTGTCATCAAATCAGTTAATATCGTCTTAGGGTCGCCCTTATTTAACAATGGACGAGATCGATCTTTACCCGTACGAGATAACTGCTGGTTAACCGTTGCATGTAAGTAAACGGCAACACCATGCTCTCTCAGGAGTGCGCGATTATCTCCGCGCATAATGATACCGCCACCTGTCGCAATCACTGCTGGTGCCGACTCACAAATATCATGCAGTACCTTATGCTCTCTAAGGCGGAAGCCTTCTTCGCCTTCCACATCAAAAATCCAAGGAATATCTGCCCCGCATCGCTCTTCAATTTCATGATCCGTGTCAATAAAAGGCAGAGACAACTCGGTCGCCAAATGGCGACCGATGGTTGTTTTTCCAGCCCCCATAGGGCCAATTAAAAAGACTTTTTTAAGCGATTTCATACTAATTCATTATTAA
>Ga0115548_1001102_pt1 | contig 14860 bp, 13 predicted proteins | sample COGITO_mtgs_1004_4_FD_87187 | JGI IMG/M metagenome (GOLD analysis project Ga0115548, IMG submission 87187) | Pelagic marine microbial communities from North Sea - COGITO_mtgs_100423 | ecosystem: Environmental > Aquatic > Marine > Epipelagic | place: Germany:Helgoland, sampling site Kabeltonne...
CGCCTCATCTTTACTGACCATTATAAAACAGTCAGCAGCATCGTAATAACTTAGCACTTCTGATCGTGGAATTTGTCCGCATAACCTAACTTTCCCTAAGGCACCGCTTGTTCTCACTGCAGATTCAACATTCTTGTCTTCGCTTCCGCTACCAACATAATTCAATTCATAACCTCCCGACGGAAAGGCTGCATGTAAAGCTTTTACAACCCCTGACGGGAATTTTCTCTCAATTAGCTGCCCTACATAAAGGAATTTATCAATCTTTTTTCGAATTTTTGGAACTGTTTGATTCCGGAAAAATTGCCCAGGGATCCCTGAATAATTGATAAAACTAGTGGATAGAGTCCAGAAGGTACTTTCAAAACCACTTCGCAATGACTTCGATCTAAAACCCCAAACATCTATACTTTCTTTGTAATTTACAAGTGTTTTCGAATACAGTTTTTTTACAACTTCAGCTTTTTCATGTAACACGACACACGACACACTCTGGGGATAGATCTTCTTTAATAGAGAAATCACTTCAATCTGTGGGTTATAGAAATGCCCAATCAATGTGTCAGGTTTAAAGCCATCCATACTTAAAAAATTTTGAATCTTTTCAACACTAGATATAATCTCGCGCTACCGATATTGTCGATGAGGTAGGTATTTAAATATCGGGATACTATGCACAGTAACACCTTCAATGTTAAACGACATTTCGTCTGCTACCGGTGCAATATCAAGCTTATCATTGCCAGCATATTTAATTGCTAGAGGGCGGAAAAACCGGGCCAAACGATAAAATATAGCTGGAAACACGGATTTAAAATGTATTACTCTTACATCATACCCACACTGGACCCAAGACTTAGCAAAGTCATGACAAATAGTCGTATGTACGTCAGAACGAGGAGTTGGATACATCGTAGTTACTAACAGAATTTTTTTTCGAGTCATAGGAATATTTATCACCCTGAATTTCAATTTTTCAATGATTTTGCGCTTTTTATTACGGAACCAAATTCCGACTAGCTTTGTGCTTTAAAAGAATAATCACCAATAGTGCGGACAACATTGGATTAAGATAAAAAGCACCTGAAAACATATTGAAAGTAACTTGCTGCACTAATAATAGGCCGAGCCATGCCTCAGAGTGCTTGTTTTTTAACAAATTATTAGATTTCAAAAGACCTATTGACAAAAAGTATATAAGAAGTAAAAACCCAAAAATCCCATTAGCCATGAGCGCATCTAAAAACATGTTATGCGAGTAATCCGAGCTCCCATCATCAAATACAATTAAATACTGACTGCCCCAGACTGGGCTCTCTAAAAATAGATCTATAGCGCTTGAATAATAAATATCGCGCGCCCCAAATCCAACTCCCTCAATCGTAACTCTCAGTCGGGCTTCTAGAAGCGGGGATATATTACCAACTGCACTAAAAAGTGAATCAACAGCGAAACTCAAAACTAATATAATCAATCCCAAAGTGACAAAGGCTACGAAAACATTTTTTATTTTTCCAAAATTGAAGAATAGAAACACAAAAACGAGCGCTACTATAGGCCCTCTACTACCTGCCCGAACCACAAAGAAGAAACCTACTAAAATAATAAAAACAAGCATCAATTTACTAAGAAATGTCGTGTATCGGTTAAAAAGGGCATACAACGCGAGTATAACCGCCGTAGCACCAAAATGACCAAACGAAATAGTTGAGACGGCGGCGTTACCCTGATGGCGTCCCTGAATAGCCGCGTCAAGAGTAAACAGTCCATTATTCTTAAGTGTGATGGTAGCGAAAGTCAACCCTGTAAGAATTAGAATCCACCAAAATGCCTTTTCTAAGTCGATAACACGATAACTTACCGCCAAAGACAATATAGTTGGCATACAGATACCTACAATGTATACCCAGGTTAACGATGTATCGCCCAATAAAATATCTTCGCGTAGAGATGTATCGTAGAGGATTCTAATTATCAAAATCACCCAAAACAATAAAAAAGCAAAAAACGAAAGCGGATATTGTAATTTATCCCTATCCCTAAGATTCAACAGCACTACAGATATGGCAAGAGCCAACATCGCAGCTCTATAAGGAAGGGTTACCGATCTGACCAAAGAATCGTTCAATGTGTTTGCTGGTAAAAATAACGACGTAACCAAGACAAAACCAACAAATATCATAACGAAATTGAAGGTACTCAAGAGATTATTCAGCCTTAAATATGTCATTATCTATTCAATACACCAAGATCTGTAAATAGGGTGAGCCACTTGCCACCAATAACATCAACAGAATATTCAAACGATTTTTGTTGTGCCATGATCGCCATTTCCTCTCTTCGGAGTCTATCAAGCATCAACTTGGACAGTTCAGCTGAATACTGCCTACAATCAAATGGTTCGATCAAAACACCAACATTACCAGAGTCAATAATATCTGTCACAGAGTCATAACTACTAAAAGCAAAAGGCACCACGCCAAATCGCATCGCTTCAATCAAGACTAAGCCAAAACCTTCTGAAGATGATGTCAAGCAAAAAATAGAGGCACTTGAATAAAACGGAGTAGGGTCTTGGAAGCCCTCAAACGAAACATTTTTTAACCCTAAGGTATTTGACAGGGATGTGAGCTCGCCACCCACATCTTCACCAACTATTTTCAATGTCCAATTGGGAAAACGCACATTTAAAGATGACCATATTTTAAGTAAGACATCCACCTGTTTAAACGGACAATTAACCCTACCTACGAATAATAGTTCTTTCTTCTTATCATTCAAATTTATTGCTTTTGGTGAGAATGCAAGCGGATTCGGTATAGTTAATACAGTGGCTGCGCAAGGACCGCCCACCATAAACGATAATTCTTGTCTGAAAGAATTCGACAATATAATAACCCTATCGGATCTTTCACAAAGCTCCTTATAGTGTTTCTGGTACTTGACCTTGTAGAGATATCGAAGGAAAATCTTAATGGGCTGTATGTTAGCTAACGGTAGTAAAAATTCAAGACCATAGCGTCTTACTCTTTTTTTATAAAGAGAAGAGAAGTTATTAACCCCTGACATAATTGAATTATTAACTACCGAAATCACCTTGATATTGAAATCTTTAGCAGCATATACTAACTTAGAGATATCACGATTAATGCCGGCTTGATTAATCACAATTGAAATTTTGTTATCCTGTAAAAATTCCGAGAAGAATTCAAAGTTATCTCTTACATCACTTTGATAAGGAAGATAAAACTGCCTGGGAGATATGGATTCGTCAAGACTTGTACGCTCAAGACTCAAATAAAATACATTGATGCCAAAAGATTCGAAGTAATCTGCCAAGACAGTAGTCACGCGCTGGACTCCACCTTTTTCAGCGATAATTTCTTTAGGATACACAAATACAATGCTCACTTTATCTTATCCAACAGGTCATTAATCGGCATATGTGTTACATAAAGAATATTTAGAGATCTATCGTTATGATTTTGGGCCGTATAATAAAGATAAAATATATCTTTATATACGAATGCTGTAGGCTTATATATCCCCTTTTTGTTTATACTTTCACCTGTAATAAGTGGATTCGGAAACATCACAAACTTCTCCCAGTCATCACTTACTGCTAAACATATATCTGCATTACACTGAGTTGTTTGTATGACAGCATAAAGTCTGCTTTCAAATTCAAAGCAATCCAGATGCCAAGGTTTATATAGCTTGTTACAATTCTCTATAGAAACCGTCTTAATGTACTTAAAGCTATCACAGGGATCATCAGATTTCCATATCGAAATTCCATGACTTTTTTTATCAGAGAAAATCTCTAAAGTCGCTAAAGCACCAATAAGCGATCTAATCACCCTATCCAAATATTTGTTGGCTACGCTTAATTTTGGATTTAGAAATGTAATATGCATTGCATAACCCAAATAACCGCTTAGGGAATTCATAATAACTGGTGATACCTGTTTGTCTTCGAACTCTTCATGTTCGCTCAAGATAGGGATATCTAAAGACAGCTTATCTGACTCTGAAATGATACAGCTATAAGTACCGCGAGTTAAACCATCCCTTAAGGTTTTGGCAGTAAAGTTTTCTCTCCAATAAATATGAAGCTTGGTTGAATCGAAAAACATAGTTGGATCGGAGTTGTAACCGGTATCGGGCCTACCAATTATTTCCATGTATGGGGTCCAATTAATTGGCCCAGTATCAGAGTCACTAACGCCAAAACACAAGATTGGATTTTCCATATTAGCATCAGCATTGTAATAAGGTGTATAAACCATCCACCAGTTATGGCCACGAAATGCATTAACCGAGTACCGAACACACGGGTGGACAACATCACCTTTATTTTGGGTAAACTTAAAATGTTCCACTCGACAGGCATCTCCCGGAGGCATTGTTGACCGCCTACTTAAACGAAAAACCCTGTAAAGAATCCCTCGATATACCTTGAGCGCCCCTCTGACGCAAACTTCTAAATTGATCAATAAAAGTCTCCTTTAACAACGGACATTTCCAAAAAATATAGGGTTCAACCCATAAAGTAGAAAATTTACTTTTAGGTCACAACCCACATTTGAGTCTACGTCGAAGTACCCAACAGCATTTTTCTCAACAGGTCTTTAGACCTATTGACTTTGACCAACAAGAGCTCATGAACGTCTGAGAAATTAATTTGGTCTTTCCAACGATCATCACTCAATACCTCTTCGTAAGAATAGAAAATTCGATCTGAAAGACCTAGCCCCTCTAAAAGTTCCGAAAGACGATTGAAATTTTTTGCGTTAGCAGGAAGTACAATAAACTGTCTTTTGAAAATAATTGCAAAAATCAAGGCGTGATATGAATCTGTCAATACCAACTCAGCCTCTGCGATTGACATAACCCATTTTCTAATACTAGGAAGTGGGATATTGCCTAAGCCTTTTATCGGCATAGTTTTTGCTAATATTGAAATTTTATAGTCAACATTTGATTTAAACGACTCAATAAAATTATAAAATGACGGCCCCTGATTAAATTTAAAACATACCATCCTATTTGTTTTCCCTGGCTCAGAGGATAACAACCTGGAGTAGTCCGAAATCAGTAAGGTAGGATCTAAGACTTCCACCGAGCTAACATCACAATTCGTCTTGCACAATGACACTGCAGTTGACTCCCTGACTGCCACATTCGAAAATCGTTGAAGTAACCCCTTTATTTTGGCCGTTTCCTCAGGATCAAAAAACCAATCATTAGTTCCAAAGCTTGAAGCATATGAACATATTATTTTACCATCAGGAACGAAATCGAAAAAATATGAATACTTTAGATCTCGCGTAATATCTTTATTCCATACTTGATCACTACCCAACATATAAATGTCACAGTCAGGGGGGTTTTTAAATAGGTCAACTGATGATCGATATATAACCTTAGACCTATTTAAAAACTTTTTCCTCGCCGACTCAAAGATTAACTTCCATATTAACGGACTTAATAGTTTCATAAGCAGGCTATACTTATATTTTCCACTCATCCTAAGATCAATAATTTCAACCTCATACCCTAGAGCTTTTGCAGCTTCGGACAATGCATAGGTCTGCAGAAAAGCTCCATAGTTTGGCTCATCATGAAAAGTCAAAATGCCAACTTTCTTCATATTTAATATCCAAAGTTTATCTTACATTAATGTTTTTTTATCGAAAAATAACCCAAAAATTAACAGGCGTAGTTCACAAGGATACCTATACCGCCTTCATCGAAGATAAGAAAAGCTGATCCGTCTCATCTTTCCACCCACACCCATGTACTTCTTAATGAAATATAATTAAATCTTCCAATTTCTTTTTATCTGACCGTGCAATTTCAATCTGATCACTAGGAATGCCAAACGCAATGATTACGGCAATACTCTCCTCTTTCGGAATATTTGCTACTTTTCGCAATAATTTGTCCCGCCTAGGGCTAGCCGCCCAATTCAACATGCAACTCCCAACTTTGTTAAAGTGAAATGAGTAACACAAGTTCATTGCAAAAAGGCCGGCGTTAAAATATATATCATTTTGTTCATTTTTCCCCATCAATCTCAGATCGACCGTCAATACGCATAATTGCGGGACCAAGTGCCCAAAGCCCCTATTCCCGTTTTGGTGTGACAGTATTTCTTCAACATCTAATTTATCATTGAAGATATGGCATTTATAAAGTTGTCGGTTACAAGCAGCCGGAGCATTTAATGCTAATCTAAATGAGTCATTAATTTGCTGATCTGATGCAACCTTTGAAAAATTACGGATTGATCTTCTACTTTCCGAGAAATCTGAAAAAGCCTTATGGCTTTCTGAGAAAAATTCTTCCCTACTTTTGTTAATCTGTTGTAGATTGCTCACCTCTGGATACAAAGCACATACATCATCAACTAAAGACTGTAGTTTTTCAGGCAGCGCATATTGTTGTTGTTTATGTAATCTGTCGTATTCTTTTATAATACCAACAGCAGTTTCAGCCTCCAATACACCGGCATAATTTCTACTCAGCAGTAATCTTTGCGCCACAGTCGCAAGTCTAGTTTGCCCGAAACCTAAGCGCTTTTCTGGCATTGTTAAACCTTTTTCAAGAATATGGCAACTAACTCGCATCGAAACCTTCCAGAACTCAAGACTATTGTGGGAATATGAATACTTTAAAGTCCTCAGTGTGGTGTACAAGCCAAGGTATACCAATTCAAGCCGACTTAGCACAACCGAATAAAAAATACTAAAAAGTGTCGTGGCATATGGAATTTTTTTTATAAATTCTTTCATCGCTTAATTATCTGGTCTCTTGTAATTGTAAATATCACGCTGAATATTTTATAAATGTATTTATTTCTTATAGCTAATAAATACATGAACTCCTTGCGTCTTGACTTATTTTCCTTACTAAGAATTTTATATAACTCCTTCACAAGCACCTTGTTATGATTGTAAAAGGCAATAGTTAGCTTCTTCCTGACATACCTAATTCTAGTTTCATTAATATACTCTGCTTTAATATCTGGCTCAATGTTCATAGAATTTAGCGTTTCGATAATGATTTCTTCATGTTCATCACAACGATATAATTGCTGCTCCTCAGAGTCATCCCCCTGAGACATGCTTGAGTCGTAAATTATATAGTTGTAAAGAGGCTCATCTAAGTAATATCGTTCATATTTATAATATAACGGTAACAACATTTGCCAGTTCTGCCCTCTCCGGCACGGAAACAACAATTTATCTGGCTGTGTTTCAAAGAAGAAACTAGCTCGAGCCATGTGCGTCCCAGGTATAAACATTGAGTTCCCCGATAGGAGAGCTTCAAACTGGTTTGAGTGAAATTTATCCTTATGCTGGGAGCCAGCTAGCCGGAGACACCCTCCCAAATCATGAATACTTCTTATAGATGCATCAGACGTTACAACACCAAATTGGGTATTTTTCTCTAAAATCTCAACCCGTTTTGCCAATGACTCTATATGTAGATAATCATCGGCATCAGGCCAACATATATAATCTCCATTGACTTTTCGGAGTCCTGTATTAATTGCTCCTGCAAGACCTGTATTTACTTGATGGACATAAATAAGATCAATTCCCTTTTCGAGGAATAGTTTTTTATACGAAAATATAATTTCCTTAGTTTTATCAGTCGATCCGTCATCAACAATAATTAGCTCAATGTTTGAGTATGTCTGACTAAGAATAGAATCCAACAATCGATGAACGACCTCTTCACCGTTATAGCAGGGTGTGACAATTGACACTAGTGGTATTGACATTTTTTTACAGCACTCTAATTTGAAAAATGGTCCATCAATAATCTGATAGGACGACAAAAGTTGAGGACATAATTGAAATTTGTATTTAGCTAACTTACTCAGCTCGAAGCTTAATTAATCGTTGGTGAGGGCAGGATACTCTTTGACACCTGAAAAAATGCTACTCTTGTTTTGGGTGATAGTAGTAAACAAAAATATGTAGAGACACCATATGAAACCAAAGTCGCTATCGCTGCGCCTGTGACACCTATTTTTGGAAGAAAAACATAATTCAAGACAATATTAAGAACGGCCCCTATCCCAGAATAAGTCGCCGCGTATATTTGCAAATTTTCGCTTATCATCCACCTCGTCGTAACATTTCCAACGAATACGAACACTCCTGCCCAAATATGAATAATTAACGGTGCTTCCGCGTTTTTATATTGATCTCCATATAGAAATTCGATCATACTGCCCCCCCAAAGAGTCACTAAAATAGCTATAAAAACTGACAAATAAATCATCAAACTATACAGTCGGGATAGTCTATTATTATAGGTAACTGACGATTCATTTTTTGCGCTAATGATAGCTGGGAAGAGTGAGGTTGCTACAACCCCAGGGATGAAATACCAAGATTCACTTAATTTAAGCGCAACTGCATATTGACCCACTGCACTACTACCAAGAAATTGCATAATCATGACTTGGTCTATTTTCATATATATCGTCACAAAGACAGTACTTATGAGCACAGGCCATGACTTTTTCAAAATCGAGAATCCAAGATCAATATTGACAAATTTAAGCGCGATCTTGTGAGAAGATGACGTCTTCATATATATATATATGTACCCACCAGCAAGCACAGCCGCCTCGAAAATAACAACATAAACAAATGCAACGAGTGATGCCTGATTTATAATCAAAAAGATCTTGACTAAACTGGAAGAAAACAAAGCTATCGAATTTACATAAGCCGTATAGCGCCCGAGAACCCTACTTTGTAGGTGCAGGTCAATAATATTAAAACTTTGCAAAAGCACCGAACTTGATGCAATTAATATTAGCTGTAAGCTTAATCTATCATTTATGAAGATATTTGATGTTATAAATATTACGGAAATCACAATCAAAGATGCAGTAAAACGGAGAAAAAGCCCCGTGTTTATTATTTCTTTATCTTTCGTCTCGTGATTTACCAGTTCTTTTACAAGAACACTATCCATACCGAGGCTTGAAAATATTGCAAACAAACCGACAAAACTAAGGGCATAGGAATAAAGACCAAAAGCATCGGGCTCCAAATATCTCGCCATCCAGGCGCCAACGAATAAACCGACAGATATGCGGAAAACCTTTTCCAGAAAAAGCCATGAAGTATTTTTAAGATACTTAACCAGCAATCGATTCCTAAATAACGTTTTCACTCTAGTTCGCATTAGACTTAAAGACAATTCCCATGTAGTTAATACACTCAAATTATTTGATTATTGTGATTTCTATTTTCATGACTTAAGTGTTTATTCAAGAACGTTTACCAGCGGAAATCATCGACCAATTGAATTTTTATTTAAATAAAGATAGAACAAACACAACACACGTCATGACTTAAAACAATTTACCGCGGCTATTACGATCTGGACTTCAACAGAACTCAGTACAGGACTAATAGGTAAGCTAACCGCTTCATTATGTATTACCTCAGTTAGCGGGTAGCTTTGGCATGACCATTCTTTATAGGCTTCCTGGTGATGTGGCGCAATCGGGTAATGGACAAGGGTTTCGATACCTTGTTTAAATAAATGATTCTGAAACAGCTCACGATGTTGAGTCCGAATTACAAAAAGGTGCCAAACGTGGTTGAGTTTATCTTCAATATTTAGTGTTGTATTTTGACTGGGTATATCAATATCTATGTTTTTTATACCCTTTACATAGGCGGCCGCAATTGAGCGTCGGCGCTGGGTATCCATATCTAAATATTTTAACTTTACTCGCAGGAAGGCAGCTTGAATTTCATCTAGCCGGCTATTCAGCCCTTGATATAGATTCTCATATCTCTTTTGGCTACCATAATTCCCTAGAGCACGTATAGTTTGTGCAAGTTCGTCGTCATCAGTCGTGACTGCACCTGCATCACCCAATGCGCCCAGATTTTTACCGGGATAAAAGCTGAAGCCAGATGCATGTCCCCAGCTACCTGCTTTTTTGCCGTTCCTACTGGCACCGTGCGCTTGAGCGGAGTCTTCCAGTACTAGTAAGTTGTTGCGTGCGGCAATATCCATAATGACGGGCATATCCGCCAACTGTCCATATAAATGCACTGGCAAAATTACTTTCGTTTTTTTGCTTATAGCGCCTTCAATATTTTTAGGGCATACATTATAATTTTCAGCATCAGGTTCAACTAATACTGGTACCAAACCATTTGCGGTAATGGCCAAGATACTAGCAATATAAGTATTAGCAGGCACTATAACCTCGTCACCCTCTTCAAGCTGGCCAAGCTCTTTCCAAGCACGCAATGTGAGAATCAATGCATCTAGGCCGTTAGCAACTCCAATACAATGCTTGGTGCCACAATAGTCTGCAAACTCACGCTCAAACGCTTTGACGTGTTCGCCGCGGACATACCACCCCGAGTCGATAACGTCGGATGCCGCATCAAGTAACTCAGAGCGATATTGTAAGTTTATAGCTTTAAGGTCTAAAAATGAAATCAAGCTAAGTACCTCTAATATTTATGTTACACGTTAAGTTGGTTTCTAATACATAGTTGAAGTACAAGTTTAGTTTTTTATCAAACGGCGCAGCTGTCATTGTATTGTCTTAGATTAAGCAATTGTCCAATCACATAGTCAGGCTAAAATTTAACTAACGCACGAACCATAAGCTGACCCACAGGTTCTCTTGAGCTTCTTATGCTAGTTCCGCGATCTAAAAAGCAGTGGTCACTTAATCTGAGATTTATCGAAGTCCAAAATATGATCCTTGAGGATGAACTGTTTTTTGCAGGTATTACAATACAAATCAAATAGTTTTTCCCCACAAAAACATACATAGCCTTTTAATTTCGCAGGATTACCGTACACTAGACCATGTTTAGGAGTACTGTTAGTTACAACACTCCCAGCACCCACCATTGAATACTCGCCAATCGATACCCCTCCTATCACAGTCGAATTTGCGCCAATTGAAGCACCCTTTTTAACTACTGTTTCTAAGAATTGATTTGGTAAAGCTTTAGATCGCGGCAGGAAATCATTAGTAAAAGTTACATTTGGGCCAACGAACACATTATCCTCAATACGTAACCCATCCCACAATTGCACACCTGATTTAATGGTGACGTTATCACCCAACACCACATCGTTCTCAATGAGTGTTAGTGCATTGATATTACAATTTTTCCCAATATTAGCACCTGGTAAAACCACACTGAATTGCCAGATTGCTGTTCCAGAACCAATCTTAGTACTTTGAACATCTGCCAGAGGATGAATCTTTACTCTATTCATTATTTACTATCTGCATAAAAACATCATAATCACGGATATAATCCAATTCATCATAATGTTCGCTTGCTAATACTAACAACACACAATCGCTACTAAAGTCATGCATTTCGCGCCACATTAGATCCTCAATTAAAAGACCATTTGTTGCACCCTCTAAAATAACTTCTTCTTTTTCCTTACCGTTGTCCAAAACAAACCTGCAACTACCTGTTACACAGACTGCAATTTGCTTTAAATTGCGATGCGCATGAAACCCACGTGAAACACCCTCTTCCGTAACAAATATATAATAAACTCGCTTGATATCAAACGGTATGCTTTTGTTACACTCCAGGGCAACGAGCGATCCACGCTCATCTCCTAGAGACTCAAATTTTATTATGTTAATTAAGCTCATCTTTTATTTTCAATTAAATTTGCTAAATATTGTCCGTAGCCGTTTTTAGCAAGCGTGCTGGCCGTTTGCATAACTTGCGCGCTACTTAGCCAATTGTTATTCCAAGCGATTTCCTCTAAGCAGGCAATTTTATAACCTTGCCGCTTTTCAATGGTTTCCACAAACATCGCTGCTTCTAAGAGACTTTCATGCGTACCCGTATCTAACCAGGCAAATCCTCGCCCTAATAACTCAACATTAAGATCACCGCGCGCCATATACATTTGATTAAGTGTCGTGATCTCTAACTCACCTCTGAGCGATGGTTTTACTAGCTTCGCCATTTCAACCACATCATTGTCATAAAAATATAAGCCCGTAACTGCAAAGTTAGACTTTGGGTTTTTAGGCTTTTCCTCCAGACTAATCGCTTTTTGATTTTCATCAAATGCAACCACTCCAAAACGCGCTGGATCTTTGACTTGATAGCCGAACACAGAAGCACCACTTTTTCGACTCGCGGCATGCCTTAAAACAGGAGTAAAGCCCTGCCCCCAAAAGATATTATCGCCAAGCACCAAGCAGACATGGTCACTACCGATAAATTCTTCACCAATAATAAAGGCTTGCGCTAACCCGTCCGGACTGGACTGGACTGCATACGATAGATTGATTCCAAATTCCTTTCCGTCACCAAGCAATCTTATAAAGCTTGACTGGTCTTCTGGAGTCGTAATAATCAAAATATCTTGAATACCCGCTAGCATAAGTACTGATATCGGATAGTAGATCATGGGTTTATCATATACGGGTAGTAATTGCTTTGAAATACCTCTGGTAATCGGATACAAACGAGTGCCAGAACCCCCAGCTAAAACGATACCCTTCATACTTGAACCCCTAATCTTTCTTGCTTGTATCTGCCATCTTGTATTTTCCTGCACCATGCTAAATTATCTAAATACCACTGCACAGTTTTACGGATGCCAGTTTCAAATGTTTCTAGAGGCACCCAGCTGAGTTCTTTTTGAATTTTACTGGAATCAATCGCGTAACGCATATCGTGACCTGGGCGGTCGGGAACGTGTACGATAAGTGACGAATATTTAACATTTAAAGGTTTTAGTTCATCTAAAATTAAACAGATGGTTTCAACTACTTCTATATTTCTCTTCTCGTTGTGGCCACCGATGTTATAAGTTTCTCCGACTTTACCCTTGGCTGCAATTACCACTAAGGCTCGTGCGTGGTCTTCAACATAAAGCCAATCACGAATTTGGTTACCTTTCCCATACACAGGCAAAGACCTGCCGTCTAATGCACTCAAAATTATTAATGGCACTAACTTCTCTGGAAAATGATAAGGGCCATAGTTATTAGAGCAATTAGTCACCAAGGTTGGAAGACCATACGTTCTTTGCCACGCTCGAACAAGATGGTCACTGCTCGCCTTACTTGCACTATAAGGTGAACTTGGTGAGTAGGATGTCTCTTCAGTGAAGAGTGGCAATGCCAGTGTTGATTTTTCGTCGTCATCGGGATGCGGTAGATCACCGTAGACTTCATCGGTAGAGATATGATGAAATTTGAAGTTGGCTTTTTTGTCGCCCTCTAATCCATTCCAATAAGCTCTAGCCTGCTCAAGTAATGTAAAAGTACCAATGATATTAGTTTGAATAAACTCGCTCGGGCCATCAATCGATCGATCTACATGCGACTCTGCCGCCAAGTGCATTATAACATCAGGCCGGTGCACGCTAAAAACACCCCTTAAGCTACCAGCATCACAGATATCAACCTGTTCAAAGAGGTAACGCTCACTATCCTCAATGCTTTTTAAAGACTCTAGATTGCCCGCATAGGTCAACTTGTCAACATTTACAACTGCATGATCAGTATCATTAATGAGATGACGAATAACCGCGGAGCCGATAAAGCCCGCGCCCCCGGTTACTACGATTTTAAGTATCTTACTTTGAGCATCAGATTTCATGACTTTACTTATATCTCTTGTTTTACACCGATTAGTAGGGCTACTAATTGAGCGTTAAATCCATCTCACTATCTCTGCGTGCGCAAAGTGTGACACCAACTCATTATTATGTTTAGCGGCCTCATGCTAAGCAGCAGTAATAAATAACTCTTAATACCAATACAAGGCATTAGACTAAGGGATTAAGCAACTTATATGATTATCTTCTTATAGCTGATTCAAAAAACGAACTACGTTGAACTCTAAAGTAAGCATAGAAATTTTTACTTCAATCCTTTCCAAACACATCACGCGTATAAACCTTGTTAGCAACATCCAGAATATCGGCCATTAAACGGTTGGCCACAATAAGATCGCTCATCTCTTTAAAAGCCTGCAGATTATTGACCACTTTTGAGTCGAAGAACTCACTGTCGTCCAACGCAGGTTCATAAATGACAACTTTAATACCTTCGTCCTTGATGCGTTTGACAATATCTTGAATAGCACTTGAACGAAAGTTGTCTGAGCCTTGCTTCATAATTAGGCGATAGAAGCCAACAATTTTTGGCTTTTTCTTTAAAATATCGTCAGCAATAAAATTTTTCCGAGTTGCATTGGATGAAACAATAGCCTCAATTAATGTCTGCGGAACTTGTTCATAATTCGCCAGCAACTGCTTAGTATCTTTAGGCAAGCAATAACCACCATAACCAAAGGAGGGATTGTTGTAACCATCTCCTATGCGCTCATCCAGACACACCCCATTAATAATGCTTTTTGTATCTAACTCATGGGCTAGTGCATATGAATCTAACTCATTAAAGAACGATACACGCATAGCAAGGTAGGTATTAGCAAACAACTTAACCGCCTCGGCTTCAGTTGAGCGGATAAATAAAGTTTCAATATCCTTTTTCTCAGCAGCCTCGACCAAAAGATCAGCAAAATCTTTTACCACTTCTAACTCACTACCCACGATTATGCGTGATGGATAGAGGTTGTCCTTAAGCGCCTGCCCTTCCCGCAAAAATTCAGGAGAAAATACCACCCTATCTGTCCCAAACTTCTTTTGAAGTAACTGCGTGTGCCCTACAGGGATCGTGGACTTGATAACTACTAGAGCTTCTTCGTTTAGGCTAAGTGCATCTTCAACTACAGAGTCTACAGAGCTGGTATCGAAACGATTGGACTCAGAATCATAGTTAGTCGGTGTA
>Ga0115548_1001133_pt1 | contig 14699 bp, 10 predicted proteins | sample COGITO_mtgs_1004_4_FD_87187 | JGI IMG/M metagenome (GOLD analysis project Ga0115548, IMG submission 87187) | Pelagic marine microbial communities from North Sea - COGITO_mtgs_100423 | ecosystem: Environmental > Aquatic > Marine > Epipelagic | place: Germany:Helgoland, sampling site Kabeltonne...
CGCCAAAACCACTTGTCTTTTTTTTGCAGCTCCACCCTATTCTGAAGAAATAATATGTCTTTGAGACTGTATCTATTATCCCCTTGATAAACAGTTGTACCTGAACCAAAATTGACCGCATAAATAGCGGTTAAATCCTCCTTGATTTTATAGTGTAGTGCAGTGGTCAACTTGATGTTTTCAGTATCATAATCCACTAAATACTTTTCTTCAATGCCAGGACGATAAAATCTACCTAATCCAGGAAAAGTCTTTGTATCTCCACCATCGTCCCACCAATCTTCATCACCGTAACGATTTACTGCATCATATCCTCCTGGGTTTGTGGCATCATCTCGACTTACTTCAGTAGGATCCATATTATTTGCCTGCCAATCGTCCGCCTTTAAAGCAAATACGTTGATTTTATATGCAAACTTTTCATTTACTTTTGCCGCCCAACGTGCGGAAAACTCGGTGAGATTTCGCTCCCCTGCTTTTAAGCTTGCGCTCAATCCAGTAAACTGAAATGGATCTTTCGTTTGCATGGCTATTACTCCGTTAAAAGCACTGGGACCATAAAAGGCTGTGCTCGCACCTGCGATAACATCAACAGTTACGATATCTAGATCCGGTGCACCTAGGAAATTACCTAAACTAAAATTCAATCCTGGACTTTGATTGTCCACTCCATCTATAAGTTGCAGCGACCTAACGGGAGAAGTACTGTTGAAACCTCTCGTATTGATGATTTTAAACCCTATACTCGCGCTCGTCAAATCGACGCCTTTTAATGTGCCTAAATGATCGTAAAAACTGACACTGGGACTTTCTTTAATGGCCAATGCATCCATACTTTCAACGGTAAGGGCACTTTTTTCTTGCTGCGCACTCAAACGCTGTTGCACCACGCTAACTTCTTTAAGCAGGTTTTGATCCGGTTGTAAAACGATTCTATTATCAGTCGTTCCTATGGTTTTGAAATCTAATGATTGAAATCCCATACTTTGAACGCGAACGGCCGCGCTCTCAGCATTCTTCCCATAGATATTTAAGGACCAATTCCCGTCAAAATCAGTCACTGTGCCAATGTTTGTGGGTGTTGATTGATTCAACAATAGGACGCTTGCTCCAACAATAGGCTCTCCACGAGGATCAACAACTGTTCCGCTAAGTTGTGCGTACACTGAACTGCCGCACAAAAGTGCTAGAAAAAGAAGGGTTTTGTTCATTCCCTTAAAGTAGAAAGATTTTCGATTAAAAAACGTGCCTATACCTCTTATTCTAACTTATTTGTTAGCAGCACGTTGAAGACGGTCATTCACAGCTCGACCTAAACCGTATTCCGGTAATAAGTGTACATAGATATTTGTTACCGGAGCCCTACCTAATAATCGCAATCCTTTAAATAGATTACAAGCAGCTTCCGAATCTGATTTTAGCTCACTCAAATTAAAGCTGCTACCATGGGCTATTGTTTCACCCCAATAGAGTATTCCTATTCCATTTGGATTACTATTTGACTTTAAAGCAGTCAAAAGTGCATCTCTATCATCGAACAGCTCAAGAGGAGTACCAGGATTGTAATGCGATGTAAGCATTCCAGGTGCACTGGGGTTAGAAGAACTTAACTCAGTAGTAATGCCACCCAGAACACGTTCCAATTGTTCCAACGCCATACCTCCTAAGCGCAATACTTTAGGTGCATCACTACTCATATCGACTATGGTACTTTCAATACCTACACTACAGGGACCTCCATCCACTACGCCGGAAATTATGGAACCTAACTGGTCCAATACATGTTGTGCCGTTGTCGGTGAAGCAAAACCAAACGGATTTGCGCTTGGCGCAGCAATGTAAAGACCACTAGATTGCAGTACCTCTAACATCACAGGGTGTGCCGGAATTCTAACTGCCACGGTATTATGTCCGCTCGTTACAAGATCTGGAATCGTATTCTTTTTAGGTAACACCACCGTTAATGGTCCCGGGCTAAAAGCAAGGAAAAGTTGTTCTGCTGCTTCTGACAATTCTGCAATCTCTTTAACAGCATCTAATGTAGGAACGTGAACAATCAGCGGATCAAAACTAGGCCTGTTCTTAGCCTTAAAAACCTCTGCTATTGCTGCCTCATTGGTAGCATCAGCACCCAATCCATAAACTGTCTCTGTAGGTAAGCCTACTATTTGCCCCTTTAGCAAAACATTAACCGCTTCTGTAACTGAAAGTACCTTACCCATAGCTTAAGGAATATGCATGTATTTGTGGGTCTGTAAGCTAACCTTCCACTTCGGATTGGTCATCACATAATCAACAATAAAAGGCATCATTTCATCACGCTTACTCCATTCAGGTTGCAAAAACAATTCGCAGCCTTCATGCATCTTAGCAGCATGCTCTTCTGCCCACTTAAAGTCGTTTTGATTGTAGATGATTACCTTTAATTCGTTTGCAGCATTGTAGTAGGTTTCCTTAGGTTTAGCTGTTTTCTTTGGACTTAAACAAATCCAATCCCAATCTCCTGTTAGCTCGTACGCTCCCGACGTTTCAACATACACTTGCATACCCTTCGCTTTCAATGAGGAAACTAAGGGTTCCATATTCCAGGTCAACGGCTCACCTCCTGTGACAACGACCGTTGAACTGTACTTCTTTGCATTTTCTACAATGGCCTCGATAGGCGTTGGCGGATGACTATCTGGGTTCCAACTTTCTTTTACATCGCACCAATGGCAACCTACATCACAGCCACCTATTCGTATAAAATAAGCGGCTTTACCGGTATGAAAACCTTCACCTTGTATAGTATAAAATTCTTCCATAAGAGGAACCACTAGTCCATCTCTTATGTCCGACTGCTGATAGCTGGATGAGGTTTGAATATCTTTCACTTAGTCTGCAAGCTCTGTTACCTTCATCGTATTCATCATCAAAGCGGCGCGGGTCATAGGTCCTACACCACCTGGTACAGGCGTGATAAAGCTACATTTCGGTGCCACCGCATCATAGTCAACATCACCCAGCAATCTAAAGCCGCTTCTTTTGCTACTATCGTCTACTCTCGTGATCCCTACATCAATCACACATGCACCTTCCTTAACCATGTCCGCCGTTACAAATCCGGGCCGACCCAGTGCTGCAACGATAATATCTGCATTTAGGCAAATTTCCTCAAGGTTTTGAGTACGACTGTGGCAAAGTGTTACTGTACAATTTCCGGGGTAATTATGCTGACTCAATAAAATTGACATAGGCGAACCTACAATGTGTGAGCGACCAATTACGACACAATTCTTACCCTCAGTAGGAACTTCATAGCGACGTAATAATTCCACAATTCCTTGCGGAGTGGCAGGAATATATGTGGGAAGATTCAGTGTCATTTTACCGACATTTTGCGGATGAAATCCGTCCACATCTTTTTTCGGATCTACGGCTAACAATACTTTAGTTTCATCAATATGCTTGGGTAATGGGAGCTGAACAATATACCCGTCAATGTCCTCGTCATTATTCAGCTTACCTATGGCTTTAAGAAGCTCATCCTCCGTGGTTTCCGAAGGAAGCTTAATCAACGTTGAACCGAACCCGACCTCTTCACAATCACGTACTTTGGCATTTACATAGGTTCGTGAAGCTCCGTCCTCCCCCACTAAAATTGCAGCAAGATGAGGGATTTTTTTGCCTTGTGCCTTTAACTCTTTGACCTTTAAGGCCAATTCTTGTCTGATTTTGGCTGAGGTTACTTTTCCGTCTAAAACTACCATAGCTTATTTTTTAGCGCATTCCGCGCATCATATTCATCATTCCACGTTTACCACCGCCACTTTGCATCATCTTCATGACTTTGCGCATGTCTGTAAACTGCTTTAATAAGTTATTTACATCCTGAACGGTACGACCAGAACCTGACGCAATACGTTTTCTTCGAGATCCATTAATGGTATCTGGCTGCTGACGTTCGACTGGAGTCATGGAATTAATCATTGCTTCAATATGCTTGAAAGCATCATCATCTATATCCACATTCTTTAAGGCTTTTCCCATACCAGGAATCATTCCCATTAAATCTTTCATGTTCCCCATCTTCTTGATCTGCTGAATCTGCTCCATAAAATCATCGAAACCGAAGGCGTCTTGAGAGATTTTCTTGCTCATTTTCCGAGCACTCTCTTCATCAAATTGTTCCTGTGCTTTTTCCACAAGACTTACTACGTCGCCCATCCCTAAGATACGGTCTGCCATACGGTCCGGATGGAAGACATCTAAAGCTTCCATTTTCTCGCCTGTACCGATAAACTTTATTGGCTTGTTGACTATAGATTTAATCGTTAATGCCGCACCTCCTCTTGTATCACCGTCGAGTTTAGTGAGAATAACACCTTCAAAATCTAAAACATCGTTAAATGCTTTTGCCGTGTTAACAGCATCTTGGCCCGTCATTGCATCAACAACAAACAGGGTTTCCTGAGGCGCTACAGCTTTGTGTATCTGGCCAATTTCATCCATCATCGCAGTGTCAACAGCCAAACGACCCGCAGTATCCACGATGACCGTGTTGTACCCTTTGCTTTTGGCGTGCTTTACCGCGTTCTTTGCGATACTAACGGGATCCTGATTCCCAACTTCAGCGTAGACCTCAATGCCTAGTTGCTCTCCCAATACCTGCAATTGATTGATTGCGGCAGGTCTATAGACATCACAAGCTACCAATAATGGCTTACGCGATTTCTTACGTAGTAAATAATTGGCCAATTTCGCACTATGTGTCGTCTTCCCAGAACCCTGAAGACCCGCCATTAGTATAATCGAAGGTGATGCTGTGAGACTCAAATCTTCTGCCTGACCGCCCATCAATTCGGCCATCTCATCGCGAACGATCTTCACCATAGCTTGGCCTGGCTTAACCGCAGTAATAACGCCTTGACCTAAGGCTTTTTCTTTAACCGTGTTGGTAAAGTCTTTTGCAATTTTAAAACTAACATCAGCCTCTACTAAAGCGCGACGGATTTGCTTAACGCTATCCGCGATGTTTAATTCAGTTATCTTATTGTTCCCTTTGAGAATATCAAAGGCACCTTCTAAACGGTCACTTAAACTTTCAAACATGTGCTTAAACGTTTGGTATATTTTCTAAAGTCGCTAAAAAGAACTTCCAGCTCTTCTGAACTGAACTGATCTGGCATTTTTCATCGGGCGAATGTGCTCCACGAATATTTGGGCCGAATGAAATCAGTTCCATTTCAGGATAGTTGGTTCCTAAAATTCCACATTCTAGTCCAGCATGACATGCTTGAATCTTCGGTTCGGCTTTGAAAAGATCGCGGTACAACCCGCTCATGGTGGTAAGAATATTGCTTTTAGGATTCGGTGCCCAACCCGGGTAATCACCGCTTAAATCAACAGCACATCCTACAGTTTCAAAAATCCGCTGAATACCACGTGCTAGATCCATCTTCTCGGTCTCAACCGCACTTCGCGTAAGACACATGACGGTAAAATCACCGTCCTTTAAAGCTACTCGAGCGAGGTTATTTGACGTCTGAACTAAGCCAGCAATATCTGGAGACATGCGATAAATCCCGTTTGGACAGGCATAAATTGCACTAATGATTGATTGGCTTGCTGCCATAGAAAGCGCCGCATCTGGACGGTCTATGGATTCGCAACTGATCTCAATATCTGAATCAGTGGTTGCGTGTTCATCTATAAATTCTTCTCCAACACTTGTAATTACCTCTTCGAAAGATTCTTCACTACCGTTCCATAGAACGTGAGCAACACTCTCTCTTGGAATAGCATTGCGTAGACTTCCTCCATCTAAGGCGACCAATTGGACCCCATCGCCCAAACGATCAAGCAAACGGTTCATCAGTTTATTTGCATTACCCAAACCTTTATGAATATCCATACCACTGTGACCACCATTCAATCCCTTGATGGTAACCTCGTAAGCTAGGGCATCATTTTGTACAGGTTCCATGTCAAAAGAATTGGAAGCGGTCACATCAATACCGCCTGCACAACCAATGGTCAATTCGTCATCATCCTCTGTATCGATATTCAAAAGAATCTTGCCATTTAGCATTCCTCCATTGAGTTCCAGAGCTCCAGTCATTCCTGTTTCTTCGTCAATAGTAAAAAGAGCGTCAATAGCGGGATGTGCGATGGTGTCTGATGACAATACAGCCATTATGAAGGCCACACCCATACCGTTATCTGATCCAAGGGTAGTACCTTGCGCCTTTACCCAATCTCCTTCTACCAACATCTTAATTCCTTCCGTATCAAAGTCAAAAGTTGTGTCATTATTCTTTTGGTGAACCATGTCAAGATGTGCCTGTAAGACCACAGGAGTTTTGTCTTCCATTCCAGTAGACGCTGGTTTACGAATGAATACGTTACCAATATGGTCTACCTCAGTGGGTAGGTTCAGTTTGTGGCCGAAATCGACCATGAATTGGATCACACGCTCTTCCTTTTTAGATGGACGCGGAACTGCATTTAAATCTGCAAAGTGATTCCAAACGTTATTTGGCGCTAAGGCTCTTACTTCATTATTCATCTTACATTCTATTTGGCACTTGGATACCCAAGCAATTCATCGAAGCCTTGATTACTTCGCCTACTTTCTTACTCAACAACAAACGGAAGACAATGCTTTGTTCAGTTTCCGCTTTCAAAATGCTGTTGTTTTGATAAAATCCATTGTATTTCTTAACCAATTCATAGGTATAGTTGGCTAAAACTGCCGGAGAAAAGTTTCTAGCCCCTTGGTCAACTACATCTGGAAATTGCAGCAGCGCTTTAATAACTAACGTTTCATCCTCATTCGGTGTCAAAGCTGTCCAATCCAATACTTCTCCTTGTGGCGCCTTGCGCTGCAGACTTTGGATGCGTGCATATGCGTATTGAATAAAGGGGCCTGTATGTCCGTTAAAATCAATGCTTTCCGCTGGATTGAATAACATTCGCTTTTTAGGGTCGACTTTTAAAATAAAGTATTTTAATGCGCCCAAGCCTAGTGTAGTAAAGAGTTCTTGTTGTTCCGCCTTCTCAAGACCGTCTAATTTGCCGAGCTCTTTTGAAATACTTTCAGCATCTGCGATCATTCCATCTATCAAATCATCCGCATCTACTACCGTACCTTCCCTACTTTTCATTTTACCTGAAGGAAGATCGACCATTCCATAGCTTAAATGATGCAGTTGATCCGCCCATGAATAGCCCAATTTCGACAGTATCAAAAAGAGCACTTTAAAGTGGTAATCCTGCTCATTTCCAACGACATAGGTCATTCCCTTCGCCTCAAAATCCTTGAAACGTTGAATGGCCGTACCGATGTCCTGCGTCATGTAAACGCTAGTACCATCACTTCGAAGGACCAATTTGTGATCTAAACCATCACTCTCAAGATCAATCCAAACAGAGCCGTCTTCTTTCTTATGGAAAATACCCGATTTCAGCCCCTTAGCGACATCGTCTTTACCAAGAACATACGTTTGGCTTTCGTAATAATTCTTATCAAAATCTACTCCCAATTTGGTGTACGTAGTATTAAAGCCACTGTACACCCACTCGTTCATCGTTTTCCAGAGCGTTACTACATCGGCATCACCTTGCTCCCATTTCAAAAGCATCTCTTGCGCTTTCAATAGTGATGGTGCTTGTTTTTTAGCTTCCTCTTCCGTTTTGCCTCGGGCAATTAATACTTTTATCTCGTCTTTATAAACCTGGTCAAATTTGACATAGTACTTACCCACTAAATGATCCCCTTTTAATCCTGAGGAATCTGGTGTTTCGCCATTTCCATATTCTTGCCAAGCCAGCATAGACTTGCATATATGAATGCCTCGGTCATTTATAATCTGAACCTTAGTTACGTCAACGCCATTGGCCTTTAAAATCTCAGCAACCGAATAGCCAAGAAGATTATTACGTATATGCCCCAGGTGCAAAGGTTTGTTCGTGTTTGGCGAGCTGTATTCTACAATATAGGATCCTTTTGATCCCGGCGCTGGAAGACCAAAGTGAGGGTCTGAAGCGAAAGTTTTGAATTGGTCTACATACACCCCGCGATCTAAACTTAAGTTTAAGAACCCTTTTACTACGTTGTAACCAGCCACAGCAGACATTTCTAACAGCTTCACCCCCAATTCTTCTGCTACTTCTTCAGGTTTCTTTTTAGCCGCACGAACGAATGGGAAAACTACCAGAGTAACATCACCATCGAATTCTTTTCGCGTTTCTTGAAGCTCCGGCTGTACCTGAACACCATAGAGCTCATTGAGCGCTTTACTTATGTTTTGTTCTAAACTCATTTATGCCGTTTTTGTCAAATATATTTCAGCCAACATGCAACGTGCACTGCCTCCACCAAGCGTTTCAATGGTATGCAAATCGCTGTGAAGGATGGTGTGGTATTGCTGTATAAAGTCAATTTGTTCTGCAGTTAGTGAGCTGTAAGCACTTGAACTCATCACTAAAATTAGTTGGTTCGCAGTTCCTTTGACAAGCAGCATGTTTCCGGCAAAATTACTTTTTTGTGCCACGCTTATTTCTAGAACCTGTTTTCCGCTATTACGTATGGCAGTCTCTACTCCAGCCCGCTCAATTGAATCATGAATAGTATCCAAACAAACCAATACATATTTGTCCGTTACGCACATCATCACATTCGTATGATAAATCTTCCCTATACCATCCGGAGTATTTTGATATGCAGTAAAAACAACGGGTGTGTAGTCAAAATCCGTACAAAATATTCGGAATAATCCTTCATCTGCGCGCTGCGACTTCGCTAAGTAGGCAATTTTAGCATCGTGATCCAGCACCATAGAACCGGTACCTTCTAAGAAAATATCTTCGCTCTCCGATGATGTATAGTCTACAGTCGAGCCAATTTTATAGCCCCGACGTTTCAGTTCATCAAAAATATCAGGTCTCCGCTCCAGTCTTCTGTTTTCTGCTTTCATTGGGTACAAGGCAATGCGCCCATCCTCGTGCATACTGATCCAATTGTTTGGAAAGATACTGTCGGGTGTATGCGGTTTTAGCGTGTCTTCTAAAACTTCGACCAAAACACCTTGAGCCCGTAAATTTTTGACGAATCCATCGAATTCCTCACCAGCCAATTTTTGAGCATTTTGTTCGCTTGTCCCCTTCTTTTGATAGAAGTTGTCTACGGCCGTTTGTTCATTCAGAGTGAACGCAACGGGTCGTACCATCATCAATGTGTTCGTCGCATTTTTAGTCATTACACGCGCTTTATAGGCATGGTTGTACAACGCAGTAAACCGCCCATTTTTACTATTTCATCGTACACGATACTGTGTACATTTAATCCTCGTTCCTTTAGCCAGTGTTGCATGGCCTGGCATTTTGCCGAAACAATAATATCCTTTGGACTAAAACTAAATACATTAGTCGCAAGTGAGTAGGCCTCTTCGGGCGAACAACAGTAGACGTTCGTTGCCCCATACCGCTCAATTAACCACTGCACATCCGATTCGTTTTTAAACAAATGCGGTGCGATAAGCGCTCCACCGCCAATAGGCTGAAAGGCACAATCTAGATGCAAGGACCCCTTCAGAGGATCATGATCGTCCTTGTGCAGCTCAAACCCTTTGAATTCTTTGGCAGGAAATTCATCCGCCAAATAATCCATTCCCATCATATTAGTCCGTGCCGTTTTATAGCGGTCAAACGTTTCATCATTGCTTACTCCTAGAAATACATGGTCATTATCAACAATGACATCTCCTCCCTCTGCAAAGCAATCTTTAGGCATCATGATAATATTACACGACGGAATGGCTTCTTCAATTTCAGCCATCGCGTCGCACTCTTTTGCGCGGTCAGCGATGACGTTTGGGATAATGTATTGATCTTCGATTACAAAGGCAATATCTCTTGAAAACACTTGATTTAATGAATGAATCAATGAGGGATGCAAGACTTTTACACCATTTTCTTCTAAAATAGCAATCAAACGCTCAAGTTGCGAACTACATGCTTCTTCTTTTGGAAACACACCTAACTTAACAGACTCATAACTGCGTGCATCATAGCATTCCTCCAATTCTGGCATTCCACCCATTTGAGCGGCTAAACCAACAACTACAGTGTCTAAGCGCCCATATTCGTTTTGAATTTCTGGTAGAATTTGCATGAAAAACTGTTTGAAAGGCGAAAATAAGGCTTTAATGTGTTGATAACGCTATTGAAAGGCCCGAGTTTACTAACCACTACAAGCTTATTTTTGAATACACAACACACCGACACCCATGGCAAAAAATTCCACTAAAAAAGCACGAAAAGAACCGTCAAAGTTCTCTGTTCAAATCAAGCAGCTAACTGCTGATACTAAGGAAATTACAGATGATCCTACAACGAAAATTTTCGGTTCGCTCTTAGTAGTGATGATTGGTTTCTTTGCCGGTATTGCGATTCTTAGTTATTACCAAAATTGGACACAAGACTTCAGTTTGTCCACAACTTCAAATGGAACATTCACCAATCCAGGCTATGTAGGGAACATTTTCGGAAGACTTGGAAATGCGGTCGGAACGCTCCTGGTTCTTAAAGGTTTCGGTCTAACCGGGTTACTTCTTCCGCTTTGGTTAATGTTTTATGGACTTAAACATGCTTTCGCATTAAAACGTATCAAACCATGGGTGCTCTTTAACCACTTCTTAGTAATTACTCTGCTGATTTCTATGTTTTTTGGATGGTTGGCAAGCGAACATCCTACCCTTCTATCCGGACTTTCGGGCTTTTATATTTATTTGAAACTTGCTCTTTATTTGGGTCGAATGGGCGTGCTTCTGGTCCTCTTTACAGTTATGATTCTTTATATCGTTGTTGCGCTTAAAATAAGATCGCTCACATTTAATTGGCGCGCACCAAAACCTATGCAATCAACAGGTGACCAGCCTGTCGAAACCAATCTTGATGCCTCCGGTGAAATTACTCTGGAGCCTGAAGAGTATTCGGCAAGCAAAAGCATAAAATTGGCACCGGAACCAGAAGAAGAAGAAGAATTACTTCCTGAACCTGCACTAGTTTCAAAGTCGAATGTTGTGAGTAGAGCGATGCTCGATGATGCGAATAATGAGGAACCTTCGGAAATCGATGTAGTAGTTGCTGTACATCAAGAAGCCATTGAAGACGACAAGTCTATTAACAAGAAAGTCAAGGATTTCGGTGAATACGACCCTACCCTTGATTTAAGTAAGTTTCAATTGCCTAAAATAGAGTTATTGCAACCCTACGGTGATGGGAAAATTACATTTGACAAAGAAGAAATTGAGGCCAATAAAAATCGAATTGTAGATACCCTAAAGAACTACAATATTGAGATTAAGGAAATCAAAGCTACCATAGGTCCAACCGTTACACTCTATGAAATAGTACCGGCTGCAGGTATTCGCATTTCGAAGATCAAAAATCTTGAAGACGACATTGCATTAAGTTTAGCCGCATTGGGTATTCGAATAATAGCACCCATTCCAGGAAAAGGAACCATAGGAATCGAAGTGCCTAACGCAAATCCACAAGTCGTAAGTATGCGACAGGTTATTGCCAGCAAGAAATTCCAAGAATCTAATATGGAACTGCCAGTAGCGATGGGACGCACCATTACCAATGAAAATTTCATTTTTGACTTGGCAAAAATGCCACACCTTCTCATGGCAGGTGCTACAGGACAAGGAAAATCAGTCGGTTTAAATGCAATATTGACCTCCCTTTTGTATAAAAAGCATCCTAGTCAGTTAAAGTTTGTATTAGTAGATCCTAAGAAGGTAGAATTAACCCTCTACAACAAAATTGAACGCCATTATCTCGCGGTACTTCCAGATACTGACGAGGCCATTATAACAGATACTGCAAAGGTGATTAACACGCTCAATTCATTATGTATTGAAATGGATAACCGTTATGAGCTGCTGAAAGGCGCAATGGTTAGAAACATAAAAGAATACAATGCCAAATTCATCGCACGGCGCCTAAATCCTGAAGAAGGACATAAATTTTTACCCTACATCGTTTTGGTGATTGATGAATTCGCAGATCTTATCATGACTGCTGGAAAAGAAGTTGAAATGCCCATTGCTCGCTTAGCACAACTTGCCAGAGCCATTGGAATCCACTTAATCGTGGCAACACAGCGTCCTTCTGTCAATGTGATTACAGGAATAATAAAAGCAAACTTCCCTGCAAGAGCAGCCTTTAGGGTGACCTCAAAAATAGATTCCCGCACCATTCTTGATGCCGGGGGTGCGGATCAGCTGATAGGTAAGGGAGATATGTTATTTTCTCAAGGTTCAAACTTAGTACGACTTCAATGTGCTTTTGTGGACACTCCTGAAGTTGAAGAAATATGCGATTTTATAGGTAATCAACAGGCGTATCCTACGGCATATCAATTGCCAGAATACGTAAGTGAAGAAGGTGGTGGTATCGGCGATATAGATCCTTCTGACCGTGATTCTTTATTCATGGATGCTGCTCGGTTAGTCGTGCAAAGCCAACAAGGGTCGACTTCGATGATCCAAAGAAAGTTAAAGTTAGGCTACAATAGAGCGGGTCGTATTGTTGACCAGTTAGAAGCTGCTGGTATCTTGGGACCGTTTGAAGGATCGAAAGCTAGACAAGTTTTAGTGCCCGATGAAATCGCTTTGGAACAAAAATTGAAAGGAGATGCGTAAATTCGCCGATATGAAATTATTCGCTTTACTTCTTTTCCCCTTTTTAGTCCAGGCTCAAACCCACAATACTGCAAAGGATTTGCTCAATGAGGTTTACGAGCATACCCTTGCGCTCGAAACGCAACATATCGCTTTTACCAATACTATTGGTGCACCAAGCAATGGCGGCATGAAAGAGCGTTCGTCTATGGGTGAGCTCTTCGCCATGGGAGAGAAAGTACGAGTTAAAACTGACGCCTTTGAATTCCTATCTGACGGATCAAAAGCATATTTAATCTATCCTGAAGATGAAGAAATTGAAACCACAGCTTCGGATGAGGAAACATCACTGAGTCCTGCGGATATCTTAAAAAATTATCAAAGCGGTTACAGCTATAAAATGGCGGGTAAAACAATTGGAAATAATGGTACAACCATACAATATGTTGCTCTCCGTCCCGTTGCTAGTGAAGAAGTGAAAGAAATACTCATTGGTATCGACGTTAAAAGTCTCCTCTTAGAAATCTATACCCAGTATGGCACCAACGGTGTGAAAACAGTGTTCAGCGTTGACTCCTACGAGATAAACGTTCCTTTAGATAAAGAGATGTTTAATATCAATTCCAGTGAATTTGAAGGCTTTTATCGTCTGTAAAAACGAATGAAAAAACTAGACCTTTACGTCTTAAGAAGTTTTATCAGACCATTGATCCCTACGCTAGGCATCATGGTCTTTTTCTTTTTGATGCAAATGGTTTGGAAATATGTAGATGACCTAGCGGGAAAAGGAATCGAATGGTACGTTTTACTAGAACTATTGTTTTACTGGGCTGCGAGCGTCGTTCCATTTGCACTCCCTGTAAGCGTTTTATTCGCGTCGCTTCTAACGTTTGGTAACTTTGGTGAGCATTATGAGCTCGCGGCAATGAAAAGTTCAGGTATTTCTCTATTTCGCGGGATTCGTTCACTGATTATACTGAACATTGCAATTGCCTTTGGAGCGTTTTATTTCTACAATAACGTGATACCAGTCGCTAACCTCAAAGGCCAAAGCCTCCTGATCAATATCTCTAAGAGTAAGCCCGCGTTTCATATAACCCCTGGTATCTTTTACAACGGTTTTCAAGGCTACAGTATTAAAATCGGAAGCAAAGAGGGCGACGGTGAGCAATTGCTTAACGACATTTATATCTATGATCATAAGGAGGCCAAAAAAGGCAACCTAAAGGTATTAACAGCTGCCACTGGAATGATGCGTCCAGTCGCCGACAATCAATATCTTGAAATTGAACTCCACAACGGCGCCACCTACGAGGATATTGATAAGAAATTTCGTGAAGAGCGGCAGAAAATGCCTTGGGCACGAAGCGCCTTCGACACCGCCTACCTCCGCTTCCCGCTCACAAATTTTAGCAATGCCGATTTATACAAGACGCGCCGCAAAGATTTTATGATGATGAATACGCTGCAGTTGAAAGAAACTGCGGACACCCTCGCTCTACAGATTGTAGAACGTCAGCAAAACTTCACTAAAAATTTGAAAGGAAAATATAAATTTGATTACATCGATGTGGCTAGTGGCGTATCCACAGATATTCCAAAGGAGAATGTTATGGGCAACTTACTTAGCGGTATGCGACTCAGAGCCTCTCAAAATGCCATTAGGCTTGCACGAAGTAATCTTGATTACTTAAAGCAAATGCAGCGCGAGATGAATTGGCGCAGAGAAACGAGAATACGTCATTACCTCGAATACTACAAGAAATTTGCACTTGGCGCTAGTGTCTTGATCATGTTCTTCATTGGAGCTCCACTTGGCAGTATTATTCGCAAAGGCGGGATCGGCTTACCTTTAGTTATATCCACTATCGCCTTCTTAATATTTCACATTTTAAATACCACATTTGAAAAAATGGGTAGAGAGCTTTTGCTAGATCCTGCTATAGCCATTTGGTTACCCTCTCTAATTCTTGCTCCTATCGCGCTTTGGCTTACGAAAAGTGCTTCGAGCGATACTGCCCTTGTCTC
>Ga0115548_1001136_pt1 | contig 14686 bp, 10 predicted proteins | sample COGITO_mtgs_1004_4_FD_87187 | JGI IMG/M metagenome (GOLD analysis project Ga0115548, IMG submission 87187) | Pelagic marine microbial communities from North Sea - COGITO_mtgs_100423 | ecosystem: Environmental > Aquatic > Marine > Epipelagic | place: Germany:Helgoland, sampling site Kabeltonne...
GTAATCGCAACCGTTTGTAACTTTCTTTGTAAAACCCCCTGTTTTAGGGATGGTTTGTAACAGGCTTGTAACTCTCAACTCTATATAAATCAATGGGTTATACCTACTCGACTACTCCCACTCGATTGTTAACAAGCAATTATTTGGCTTTATTTTCAATGGGTTAATATCTCCAATATCCACTAATACCATAAAAAATACCATGCTCAAAAATTTATTGTAAAAATATTATTCCGAGTGGAAGAATAGGCCATTTTACAGCAATCTGGTGAATAGCCCACCAACGAACCTCAACCCAATCACATGACACAACATAGAACTCGTAAAGAGTTTTAGATAGCCGTTATACAAACTGATACTTTTTAAAATTCTCCGCCTGCTCAAAGATCTCCTTATAGACCTCATCCCGATCAACCGGCGGATAGCCATGCTCGGCCAGCAGAATTATCAAGCTGACCTTGAGCTCAGCCTTGATGTCGTCACGACTGCTCCAATCTGTGTATTTAGCCTTGTCATCGACAACCTCTTTCACCGCTTTAGACAAGGCAATGAGCTTATCTTCGGGATATGTGAAGTCGTATTTGATTGCCAAGGATTTCAGAATGTCATAGAAGGCTTTTTCCTCAAAGTCGATCCCCATACCCTTAAAGGAATCCATCTCGGTTTTAATATCACCAATCATATCAGCCAGTGTGTCGGCAAATTCATCAAGCACCTCACTCACCAGTACATCGTCTTCCTTGCGCTCATTGTACTGATCAACCAGCGCCTTAAAGCGCTTGGAGAAATCCATGCCCTTAACACGATTGGTCTTCTTGAAATCTTCAATGGCTTTAGCCAGCAGCTGCTGTAACAGCTTAATCTTGGTGTTGGGGAGCTTGATCTTGCTGATCTTTTCCAGATAGTCATCGCTGAATATATCGACTTCGGAGTCATCGTCACTGCCCAGCTTAAATATCTCCTCTACACCGTCACTCCTAAGCGCCTCAGCGATCATTTCCCGTACCTGGGCGTTCATCTGTGCCGTATCTGGGGCATCGCCTTTAGTCAGCTTGAACACAATAGAGCGAACAGCCATATAGAAGTGAATAAAATCTCGCTCCTCCTGTTTCAGCTCTTCACTTCCACAACAGATGTCATAAGCTGCCTTCATACGCTTAACCAGCGCCATAAATCGCTTTTCGACTTTATCAGTGACCATGACGTATTCTGCCGCCATGTTCAGGCACCGGAGCTGGGCCAGTGGTTCGCCCATAAAATAGGGCGAACTATCGAACTTATGAAATATCTTGCCAAGCAAATCGAGGTGGTCTCGAACAATGACGATCGATTGCTGCACATCCTCAATATTGGCCTCGTCAGTTTTCGAGTATTTAGCCAGTGCCAGGTTCATCTGGCTCTTGATACCGATATAGTCAACCACCAAACCTTTACTCTTGCCTTCATACTTGCGGTTAACTCGTGAGATGGTCTGAACGAGGTTATGGCGTTGAACAGGCTTGTCGATATAGATTGTATCGAGAAATGGCACATCAAAGCCGGTAAGCCACATATCCACTACGATGGCGATCTTGAAGTTGGACTTCTCACTTTTGAACTGCCGGTCCAGTTCTTTGCGATAATCCTTGTTGCCCAGCAGGTCGTAGAGTTCTTTGCAGTCATCCTTACCACGGGTCATCACCATTTTGACCCGCTCCATGGGCTTGATCTCTTTTTGCTCTTTTTCAGAAAGGGTTGAACCCTCCTCGCAGGCCAACACCTCAAACCACACCGGGCGCAAGGCTTTCAGCTCTTGATAAAACTGCCAGACTATCTCCCGTGAGCTGGAAACGAATATTGCCTTTCCCCTAATTGTGGAACCTTCAGCAATCCGCGTTTCGTAGTGCTCCACAAAGTCTTTGGCCAACGCCTCAACCCGCTCGGGGTCACCGAGTATCACATTCATACTGGCAGTAGCTTTTTTACTCTCTTCAATCTGATATTCACTGGAACCATCCTCGGCGCATTGTTGGTAGTATTTTTCAATCTCCTCAAGTTTACTGTTATCCAGCAGTACCTTGGCGGCACGACCTTCGTAAACAATGCGCACAGTGATCTCATCGTTGACCGACTCGGTCATCGTGTAGGAATCCACCACCTGACCAAAGACATCCAGTGTGGCGTCAATCGGCGTACCAGTAAAACCAACATAAGTCGCGTTGGGTAGAGAGTCATGCAGGTACTTGGCAAAGCCAAAGGTACGCTTAACTCCTTTTTCTGTGATGCGAACTTTTTGATCGAGATTGACCTGGCTGCGGTGGGCCTCGTCTGAAATACAGATAACATTGTTCCGCTCAGTCAGTAGCTCGGTATCTTCCGTGAATTTATGGATTGTGGTTAAAAATACCCCACCGCTGTTACGGCCGACATTCTTGCTATCAACAGGAGCTAACTCCGTTAGATCCGTTCCATAACCACCAAGCATTTCCCGCAGATGCTGCCTGCTCTCAACACTGACAATTGCTTCGTCACCAATATACTTCTTGGCATTCACAAATTGCTCTGAGAGCTGATCGTCGAGATCAGTACGATCGGTGATAATCACCAGCGTCGGACTCTCCATCTCCACGCTCTTCATCAGCAGGCGAGAGAGAAACAACATGGTGAAGCTCTTGCCACAGCCAGTAGCACCAAAATACGTACCACCCTTTCCGTCGCCTTCTGGCTTTTTATGCTTTTGAATATTCTGGAACAGCTTGTTCGCGGCGTAATACTGGGGATATCGACAGACAATCTTCTCTTCTTTGCGGGACACATCAGGGAAGTAGATAAAATTACGAATCACATCCCGCAGGCGGCTCTGATCAAATAATCCGTGAATCATGGTAAACAACGAATCGATGCCATCTTTCTCGACCGATTCATTGCCGGTGATCTTGCGCCAGGCATAGAAAAACTCATAGGGCGCGAAAAATGAGCCCATTTTATTGTTCACGCCATCGCTGATAACACAGAGCGTGTTAAATACAAACAACTGGGGAACATCCCGGCGATAGCGGGTCGTTAATTGAACGTAGGCATCGTGAATGGTAGCCGCATCTTCACGAATGGAACTCTTGAACTCAAATACAACAAGCGGCAAGCCATTGATATAGAGAATTCCATCGGGAATCCGCATATTCTCACCCCCTTCAATCTCCAGCTGATTAACAATCTTATAGATGTTGCTACAACTCTGGTTGTTGCTGACATTATAGATCGCAGGAGCTTCGCCAACCGCCAAAGTCTGCTCTGAGGTATCGACAAACAGGCTTTCCGGCGTCAGGTCGTCGTAATCAATCAGACGGATGAAGAGGTCTTTCTTAGAGCGATGCTTTCCATCCGCTGAAGGCTCTTTATTTGCTGAAGGCTCACGCTTTAGGGGGAAGCCATCGGACAACCACTTGCTGAATTTTTTATTGCTATCGTACAGGTCTGCGGATGACAGATTTTCCAGTTTTCGAATAACCGTATTGATTTCACCTTCGGTTATACCTTCACTGGCATAGCGAGAGGTCAGGAATGCTCGCAAGTCATCCTTGATCAATACGGTTTCAGGCTCACGCTCAATCTCGCTGCCGATAACATGGGGATAACCTTTGGCGCCAAGCAGCTCGATAATGGCACTTTCCAGTTGTGCCTCTGTAAAATTAATCAAGCCTCTACCCCCATCATCATCTGATAATGCCCATGGTTATTCGTATACTGGAAAACCTTCTCAAACACACCAAGATATTTCTCAGCTGAGTCATCGGGTGTTTGGACATAAAGATCATCCGGGATGGTGTGTGACCCATCATTGATCCAGCTGATTAGCGAACGGCATATTTGCTGCTCTTCATGAGTTTCAAACTGATCAACGAGCCCTTCATCGGTAAACCTACCCAATATCTTGAAGTAGTTTTCAATGATCCTCCGCATAGTGTTTTGCAGTGTAATACCGGAGTTCTGTTGCCACTCTTTGATTTCACGCCAGAGCAGTTCATAGGACGATTCGATTGGGTTGTCCTGTTCATACGCCTGGACAGATGAAACGTTTTGATTTTTCCTGATAATCCAGAAATGCGTATCCCTATCACCATTTGATCGACTGCCTTGGAATGAAGCCTCTTTATGGAAATAGACATTATGAGTCAACAGCAAGAGCTGTTTGATACTGCCAAGACTCTCCTTAGTTGCTTTGATCAGGTCTTTGACTATCGTACTTACAACATATAAAACATTGCTATCCAGGCTGGATATTGGGTCATCAATTACCAACACGCGATCCTCTGTAACGGAATGCTGGTCAAGGGCACCCTTTGCCAACTGAACAAAATAGAGGAAGGTTATAAAAGTTACCTCACCTTCACTCAACGTATCATGTGCTAACTCGCCATTCTCACGCTGAATAACATAGTGGTTTTCAAGTTCAGGGGAAGGGACAATCAAAAAATTGGTAAAACCATAAGCCGTTAATAGTCGATTTATTTCATCAACAGCAGGCTGAACACTGGTGACATTCTTACTCAGCTCTACAATTTCATTATCAAGGTTACGGATATCACGAGCCCTGGTTTCTATCTGGCCAGAGATTTGATCAATGCCCTGTTGCAGCCCATTTCCTGTATTCTCATAAGCGCTTATTTTGCCGCTAAGCACATCGACTAAGAAACGCCATACATCACGTTTAAGTGCTCCCACCTCCTGATCATAGTTATCAACCAACCGATTATGGGCTGCTATGGACTCATTGGCACTCCCTATCAGCTCAGCAATTGCTTCCAACTCTTCTGATGTATCCGTTAACAAAACCTGCTGGCTAGTCTTTTCGACCTTCTCTTGAATAAGCAGTTTGTTCGCAGAATGTTGACTGTGTATGACCTTTAGGTGTGCAGAAAAAGTATCGACATCCAGCTTTGAATCACCTTTTAGATTTTCAGCAGCTTCGATCTGGTCGAGAGTTGATAAGACAGAACTTGTGAAAGTTGAGTAAGACAGCTGTTGTGCAATAAGTTGCTCTTTGTCCTGTTCGTAGCTTTCATCAAAATACTCTGCGATTTGTTCCCCGAAAATTTCATCTATCGTGGGTTTCTGGCAGAATGGACAGATTCCATCACCACCTAGATACTGGCGCCCCTGGTTTACCCAATCACTATTGCCCAACTTAGTAATTAAAGCTGCTATATCTACATCTGTTTTACCAACGATGACTTTTTGCCACAGAGTGTCCTGCTCAATAGTCGTAATAGCTTCGAGGTTGCCAATGGTTGGGAGTATATCAATGCGTGTTGGCCGACTTCCAAATAGTGTATTAGCTCTGGCTTTCAGCTCATCAATAGACGATACAGCTGATAAATTACTGGTGTGATCCACCAATATTTTATCCCGAAAACTAACCTTGGAATTAATATGCCCACGCAGGGCATCTTTGAAGGTGTTTTCGTATTGTTTATAAACTGCCCAACACTCTCTAGTAAAGCTATCAATATGCGTTTTCAGCCTATCCTGCTGAGACTGCAAGGTTTGCTCTTGCCTGGTTTGATCTCCACGGAGTTCTGATACTTTCGCTTTCCTAGTATTGATGCGCTCAATATCTTCGCGGGTGGCCTGCCCCAGAGTAAATACCCCGGCAATAGTGGCTGCTCCGAAATTATCTTCGCGAAACTGCTTGTTATAGGCCAATACCCTTAATGGCCGATTGCCTTCCCACAAAGCGGAGCATGCTTCAAATCGTTCATCATCGGGGCTTGCCAGATAATTGGAAATCGTGGTCTTACCGCAGCCATTAGCCCCATAGAAGAAGTTGACCTTCTTTAAGTCGGTAATCTCAACACCATTAATGTCGTAGCTGGCAATATCTGCAATTTTTATATTATTTATCATTACTAATCCTTTAGCCGGACAAACCTATCAGGCAATCTCCTTCGTATTGGCACTATCAGATAACTCTATTTCACCAGAAATCAATTTTGGGAGTAAAATTTTTCTTAGTTTATCAAGCTGACTACTTTCCTGAATATTATGCATTCCCTTGGCTACCCCGCTTTCAATCTTGTTTTGAAAACACTCTAGAACTTGATCACCGGGAATTGCTATCGAATAGGCTAACATGTCCTTCGCATTCGCCCGTGGCATTCGCGTTCCAGTCGAACGCATATTTGCATACTCGACAAAAGAGTCTTCGTAAGCACATAGGTACATATACGCCTGAAATATAGGCTTTCGTGCTCTAAAGACCAGAATATCTGTTGAACAAATACCATCATCAGGCGCAATACAAACTTTATGAAAATAGGGCCTTAGCTTTCCGAATAGAAGGTCCTGCTTGACGAACCCAGATTTATTGCTATCGACATCTGCCCCTAAGCCAGAATCTGCCAGGAATAGTTGCTTTCGGCCAATATGCTCCAGGCCGACATAGAACTGATCATCTCCAATAGCCTCAACTTTCACACCGTTGCGAATATGCTCAGCTATATCTGCGAAAGTTCCACTCTTCCAACCTTTTGGAACCCATCCCATCTCCTCGCTAAGTTCAAACTCATTGGGGAACAGCTTCTGGATATGTTCTGGCAGCTTGGATTGAGTGGCGTCTTCGCGAATGGCTTTTCGGATGGCGGCTTTTTTTTGCAGCTCTTCGGGGATGGGGTTGCCTTTGGCCAATGCATTGTCGATCACTGGATCGAAGTCCACAAACCAGCTCTTGAATAGGGCTTGAGCCATGGATTCTAAACAGTGATTGATATTTCCGTTTGTTGAAATTTTTTGAGCTAAGATAGTGAGAATCCTAGAAATGTCCTCCTCAGCTTCGTAGCGTCTTGGGATTTTAAGGGCCTTTAATACCGGAATGCGGACGTTGCTAACGGTTGTACCAGTTCCTTCATTCCAAGATATTTGATGCTGAACATATGGCGACTGGAGAGCCCAAAATAGATACTCGCCACAGATGGTACTTTTAGGTCTAAGAAGCACTTGCCTTTGCCCGAGACAACATTTCAATCCTTCAGGTATTAAACAAACTTCCCCCATTGGGGCTTCACGAGTAAATACAATATCTCCAGCCTGAGGAACCGCTCTCTTGATTCGTTTCTGATAGTCCTCCTCATTGGTATAGCTTGGGTCACTAAGATCTAAAATACCATCCCTGATGTATTGGTTTCTTAAAACAATTATCCCTTCATTCGTCCACGTGGGGGTTGAGTGAGGGCAATCAACCACTAGCTCACACATATCTTCTAATGTGGTGCCGTCAAGCCCCATAGCCAAGCACCTCTAAGTTCTTGCGAATAGTCGTATCTAGCTTTTCAGCTTTTTCCATTTGTTGGCGGAGAGTTAGGCTAAGTTCTTTCATCTTGGTTTCAAAAGGGATGCCATCATCTTCTACCTCGACGGCACCTACATATCGACCCGGGGTCAATACAAAATCATTAGCCTCAATTTCTTCTAGGCTAGCCGTCTTGCAGTAGCCAGCCTTATCCTCGTATTTACCATCTTTTTCCTCACCTCGCCAAGCGTGGTAAGTGCGAGAAATTTCAGCAATATCATCATTAGTTAGTTCTTTATGAGTGCGGCTAATCATGGAGCCCATATTGCGAGCATCGATAAATAAGGTTTCACCTTGGCGATTGCGGAAAGGGTTGCGAGCATCTTTGAAATGCTGTTCGGTTTTGTTTTTGGTCAGAAACCACAAACACACCGGAATCTGTGTGGTATAGAACAACTGTCCCGGCAATGCGATCATGCAGTCCACCAGGTCGTTTTCAATAATCTTCTGGCGGATAGACCCTTCGCCGCTGGTGTTGGATGACATGGAGCCATTGGCCAACACAAAACCTGCGGTGCCGTTTTCGCTGAGTTTGCTGATCATATGCATGATCCAGGCATAGTTGGCATTGCCAGTGGGTGGCACTTCGTAGCCGCTCCAGCGAGGGTCATCCACTAATTCACTATCAGCCCGCCACTGTTTCTGGTTGAACGGTGGATTCGCCATGATAAAATCGGCTTTCAGGTCGAGGTGCTGATCTTTAAAGAAGGTGTCGCCGTGTACCTCGCCGAGGTTGCCGGAAATACCACGAATAGCCAGGTTCATCTTGGCTAGCTTATAGGTGGTACTGGTGTACTCCTGGCCGTAGATAGAAATGTCTTTCTGATTACCGTTGTGGCTGTTTACAAATTTGATGGACTGCACGAACATTCCGCCCGAGCCACAGCAAGGGTCGTAGATTTTGCCTTTAAAGGGTTCGATCATTTCACTGAGTAGACCAACCACGCACTTGGGGGTATAGAATTCGCCACCACCTTTACCTTCGCTGGCGGCAAACTTGCCAAGAAAGTACTCGTAAACCCGACCGACAATATCCTGTTGGGTCTCGTCGCACTCATTGGCGATAGTATCGATATTGTTGATGGTATCTACTAACGCGGCCAGCTTGCTGACATCCAGCCCCAGGCGGGAAAAATAGTTATCGGGAAGCGCGCCACGCAATGCCTTGTTGTTTTTTTCGACGGCGTGGAGCGCGGTGTCGATCTTCAGTGCCAGGTCATCCTGCTTGGCGTGCTTAAGTAGGTAGCTCCAGCGAGATTTCTCCGGCAGGAAAAACACGTTTTCCATAGTGTAGAAATCGACCTGATCGACATATTTCTCACCATACTGTTCTGTAATCACGGCTTTACGCTCTTCAAATTTGTCGCTGATAAACTTGAGGAAGATTAAGCTGAGTACCACATGTTTGTACTCGGAGGATTCCACACTACCTCGCAGCTTATTAGCACTATCCCAGAGGGATTCTTCAAAATTCTTAACGGTTTTGGTTGCGTTTTTTTTCTTGGCTGCCATTTATTTAATCCATCTCCACAAAATACACATTTGTCGCGCAATGCTTTTTAATTGCGTTATTTCCTGCCCGCTATACTCATAATCAAAGCCCCTAATGCAGCCCCAAGCACCATAGCGCCGACACTGCTCTCATCCTTTTTCGTACCTCTAGGCAGCAGTAAAACTTCGGTACCGTTTACCCGGAGGTTGGCGATGTAACTGTTAAGTGTATTCGTTATTTCTTCACCACTAACACCCAATGCATTTGCCGCCTGATACATCTGGTCAACAGAAAATGTGGACGCCCCCGTTTCTAATCGACTATAGCTCGGCTGACTCAACCCCATACGAGCAGCCATTTCCCCCTGCTCCAGGCCTTTAAGCTGTCTTTGATTGGCCAGAACTACGCCTAAGACGGCTGAGTATGTGGTCTGCGATGGATTCATAAGCCCTTCACCTGCCTATCGTTCAAAAATCACGCTTAAAAACCAATGAAAGTTTGACTTAGCGAATTTATATACGTTTAATGTATATTCTTTTAACGAATACACATAGGAAAATATTATATGCATACTAAACTTAAACCCGGCTATTTGCTATACCGAAATAAGTGGGGAGCAGAGCATGCCGGAGTGTACTTGGGTAATTATCTTGTTCTACATAATTCACCAGCAGGCGGTGTCGAGGTTATTAGTTACTCAGTGTACGCTGATGGGAAACCCGTCAAAGTTATCGCTATAGACAAATACAACCAAGCTGAATTAGCCGAACGGCTAAGCTTAATTCTACAGGCAGACGCCTCTTATCACGTTGTGAGCAATAACTGTGAACACATCGCTAATTGGCTTATCCATGGACGTAGCTACAGCCCACAGATTCAAGTTACTGTTACTTGCGCATTACTTGGAGGAATCGTTAGTTGGAAAACTCAACGAGGTAACCCACTTGTTATTGCAACGCTCGCTGGACTAGCAGGGTGCTTTTTATACAACACAACCCGAAATTATGATGCCGTTCTACCCGCATCAACTAACGGATTAATAGCTTCCTAGTCCACTGTCCGTATTATTGAGCACCCGGCTCAAGGAGGAACGCAGGCGCAGCCGAGTAGTCCTTGAACCGGAGGTTTTCTATACCCTGTTGTCGATGGGACAGCTCGCTGGCCCATCTGCCTCCCGGCGAGGGTGGGATGGCCTTGCGGCCAGGGCGAAGCCCTTAGAGCAGTTAGCTTGAGGATTTTGTTAGCGGCCGAGGTAGCTGGCAGTAATTTGTTCGCGAGTATGGCCCATTTCTTTAGAGATGATGAGCCTGGCTTTGAGGTCGGTTTGCTTTTGTTCTGGGGTGAGTTGTTTGCTAGTGGGACCAGCGCAGGCTGGGGCTCGCCAGCTGGTGAGTTCCTGATAGCGTGTTTGGGCGTAGGCATGGCGGAGGCCGTGCATTTTGCAGAGACCTGCTTTCTGGGTTTGTTTTTCGTATCGTCGCATTTGCTGTACATACATCAGGTGGCTGGGTATCAGTGAGCCTCGACCGGCCAGATGATGGGCGCGGTTGAGCACAGCTCGTTGGTAATCAGTGTGAATAGGGACGGTTCTTGCCCTGCCACCTTTGCACCAGCTCGGTTTTAGACGGATATGATCTTGCTGGTCGGCATACAGGGGGCTGAATTTGATAGCTTCTTCCCTTCTCAGGCCGAAGGCAGCTTGTAGCTCCAGGCTCATCTTGATATGAGCATCGGTAATGTCGTTGAGTTTATCCTGGTCGAGGGTTTTTGCTTTGGAGTCTTTGGCCACCAGTTCCCGTTTGCCGATGCCGTAGTGGTCATTGCTTTTGGCGACGACCTGGGGTTTGTTGATTTTGATGGCCCACCAGCGCAGTACGGACAAGCGGTTTTTTAGGGTGCCAATGGCCAAGCCTTCTTGCTTATATTGGTGGAGCAAGGCATCGACATGTTTTTGTTTAAGGGAGTTTGCCTGCATGCCGCGATAGCCCAGCTTATGCAGATCGTCAGCCATTTTCTGTAGGATGTCATGCCGGTTTATCTGGGTGGTATAGCTGCCATCACGATTGCTCTTGCAGAGCTGTTTGAGCTGGTAGTTCAGTTGTCGCATCAACCTCTTCCCATTAGTTACTGAGGAGTCAGTTTGAAATAACTGAGGGCTAATGCGAGGCTTTACTTTGCAGACGACAAAGTAAGTTTTGGACGAGTGCCAAACTGACTGTTTTTGACTGTGCCGTTACTGTACTTTTCTGTTTTTAACGGACAGTGTTTTCTGCATCACTGTGAATAACGGACGCTTGACCGTTATTCACAGTGGGGAACGGTCTGGAACAGACAACAGCATGTGGGTGTTAGACTCATTGGTTAGTGTTAATGGCTGCTTTGCAGTAATGAGCTGCAAAGGGATGTGGGCTTGCGCCGATTCTCCTGAAAGCCTAGGGACACCACTCCCTGAAAAGACAACGATGGGGTTCGTTAAAATACATTAGCCGTTCCTGTCGCTGTAGACTGCTGGTTTTTATTGCCTGGGTTTCTCCTTTGTTGTCGTTCTACTTACGTTTTCACCAGGGCATAAATAATGCCGATGAAAACACCTTGCGGGTTATGGTGCCTTGTGAGGTAGCGCATAAGCCCTATTGTCCCGAAGGACGGTTTGCTATTGAGGGTGCAATAGCCACACGTATGTTCGCTTTGATGGTGACAGATTAGTCGTTTGGTGTATGAAAAGCCCTGATAATCCTTTCATCACGTTGAGAAAGATAGGTTCAGGCCAGTGGTTGCGGGGTTTGCGTGCCGCGTCACTACTCTTTTGCAAAGACCAGTGACGCGCAGATATACAAGCTAATCTGAAAAAGCTTATTGTCATTGTTCAAAGTATTGCAACTCTATAACAAAGATACACATAGTAAACCCTAACACGGGCTAGGGGCTTTGCCCCACGCGCATTACAAGTGCAAGGCTTCGCGCTTCCTCACCCGTTCAGATTCCCCCGCTTCGCTCCTCCACTTAGCTGCGGCTTCCGGTGAGCCACCTGCAATTTGCTACCCCCACGCTTCGCCAGCGGTGCAGGAGCGCAGACGGGTGCTGCGCTCGTCAAACAACAAGCGAGGAAAAATCATGAGAAAGACAATTTATGAAACCAACTATGACCGGCTGATTAAGCTGGGTGTTATTACTAATGAGGGGGCTGTAATCGACCAATATCGCCGCAGCCAGGTGGCGGGGCTGATGGATTGGGTGGTCGAGCGATTACCACATCTCGACGGTGCTTCCGGCAATTATGAAGGCATTGCAGTGTCGTTAGCGCATTACTTTGAGCAGAACGGCGATATGTGCAAAGATCCTGAAATGGTGGTGCTTATCTACCCGTCGCAGCGGATGGTGGAAGCCTTTACCTTTGAAATGTCGATACCGCCGATCTACCAGCAAGTCTTTCCAGAGCGAGCCAAGGAAGTTATACCCTCACCTGCGTAAGGAACTGAATGCGTTTTTACGGCAGTGGCTGAATAATCTAATTGCACAACAGCATTTCGTATCAGAGTAATTTTTTTAGCGCATTGAAAGATTTATGGCAGATCGGCGATAGAAGAGTTGTTAGTGTTCTCGCTCGATATATCCGTAAATTGAGTAGATGGAATAATAGCCGTGGGTAATACCAGAGAAGCCAAGCACAGGGATAATGGGAGCACCGTCAATTCAGGGAAGACGCTGATCAACCGCAGAACATTACTAACGATGATTCCCCTCTCGGATCGCACCATCTACAATCTGGAAAAACGCGGCGAGTTTCCTCGCCGCATCGTATTAACAAGTCGCAATGTAGCATGGGATCTAGCGGAAGTAGAACATTGGATTGAAGAACGTAAACAATCCAACACCAAGGCCATCAGGCCGGGTATGCCTCTAATTCTCGGTTCACGTTAGTCCATTCATCAATCATATTTGCCCAGTCTTGCAGCATTTCTGTCCGCTGTTCTCGGTATTCCGCTTTATTGTAAATAGCCCTTACGCCCTTCTGTTCATGGGCAAGACTTTTCTCTATCCAATCTGTGTTGTAACCAGCCTCATGCAACAGCGTACTAGATGTTCTGCGTAAATCGTGTGGACCAAATTTAGCAAGCGATCTCCCATCTTTCTGAGCCGCTTTGTACGTATACGTTAGAACTCGATTAAGTGTTGCATTGCTCATTGGTGTATCCGAATCGTACCGCGACGGGAGCACATACTTTGAACCAGCAGCAAATGTCTTCAATGCAATGAAGATATCCATCGCTTGTTGAGATAAAAAAACTATATGCGGGTTACGCCTTTTCATACGTTCTTTCGGAATAGTCCAAAGCGCTTCGCTAAAATTAATTTCGTCCCAGGTTGCATTGGACAACTCTGACTTTCTCACTAAGGTGAGTAGTAGTAATTTAATCGCAGCGCGGTATTGAGGAGATGTCCCGATTCGATTCATATACTTGTACATCAAATCAATTTCAACCGGTGTTAACGTTCTATCACGCGGTACAAATCGAGCAATAGTGGCTGGACGTACCATGTCGGCAGGATTCTCTACATTCTGCCCTCGCTCAATTGCCCACCGGTAGACGTTTAAAACTACCTCGCGTGCATGAACAGCCGTTGCCGGGGCTCCCCGTTCAACAATAGCGTCAGTCAAAGATCGTAGATCTTCATGGGTAATCTCAGCCAACTTCTGATTACCAAAAGCCTTCCTTAATTCTCGGTTATAAACAGACTTGCGCATGTCGCGGGTTGAATCCGCCATCTGATATCCACGCAACCATTTATCTGCCCATGCACCAAATGTTTCGGCACCTTTCACACGCGCCCTATCACGCGCCTTTTCTTTCGCAGGAGACTTACCTGAAGCAATCATTTTCTTTGCTTCGTTAAGACGCTCTCTAGCCTCAGCCAAGCTGATACCACCCATGCCATAACGCCCAACGGTCAACGTTTCTTGACGACCATTTAATGAATAGTTGTATCTGAATGAAACTGTACCGGTCTTGGATACCGCGACGTAAAGCCCGTCGCGGTCGACAACTTTGTACATTTTATCCCTGGATTTCAGGTTTCGAAGCTTGGTATCAGTCAACATAGTCACACCCTCAAAAAAACACCCCTAATACCATGACAAAAACTAGTGATTTTTAGGGTGCTTTTCTCTTTAATAACAAACAGTTACCTAAATCCAATACCATGAACGCCTTAAAAATCACTGCATGGTATTGTCTTTGGCCATCAACATTGAAAAACACGATACCATGGAAAATTCCATGAAAAAAGTTTGCTTGGTGGTGCTAGAAGGTGCTTGAAAAGCTCAAGCAAAAAATGAAAAAACCCATTAAAAACAATGGGTTAAATCAAGAATATTGCTAGAATTTGCTAGGTGCTGCTAGACGTGGAATCATTCCCACTCAATAGTGGCTGGCGGCTTACTGGATACATCATAAGTCACCCGAGAAACCTCGGTGATCTCATTAATAATACGATTGGACACTTTCTCTAAAAGCTCATAGGGCAGATGCGCCCAGCGAGCCGTCATAAAGTCGATGGTCTCTACCGCACGCAGGGCAATCACCCATTCATAGCGGCGCGCATCACCCACCACACCCACAGACTTAATAGGCAGAAATACGGCAAAGGCCTGACTGGTTTTATGGTACCAACCGGAGTTGTGCAGCTCTTCGATAAAGATGGCATCAGCTTCGCGCAGAATATCGGCATAGTCTTTTTTCACTTCGCCGAGGATACGTACACCTAGGCCGGGGCCAGGGAAAGGGTGACGGTAGACCATATCGTAAGGCAGACCCAGCTCTACGCCAATCTTGCGCACTTCGTCTTTAAACAGTTCACGTAGTGGCTCA
>Ga0115548_1001144_pt1 | contig 14631 bp, 1 predicted proteins | sample COGITO_mtgs_1004_4_FD_87187 | JGI IMG/M metagenome (GOLD analysis project Ga0115548, IMG submission 87187) | Pelagic marine microbial communities from North Sea - COGITO_mtgs_100423 | ecosystem: Environmental > Aquatic > Marine > Epipelagic | place: Germany:Helgoland, sampling site Kabeltonne...
CATGCCATTCTGTCATATTTTAACTTGCTTTGTGCTTTAGTTTATACATAATTAGCTAAATTATTAACATTTACATTACACCCTAACGTAGAATTCCATTTTGCCCTTGGTAAAATGACGATTCTATTTAGGGCGATATTTGTTTTATCCCTCCCTTAGTATAACCCTCCTTTAATAACCGATCTCTCACCCTTAGTATGAATTATCATTCACCCTTGAAAAAACATGCAGCTGTGTTGGCAGCCATGATCTTTGCACTTCTGCCTTCCGTGTTAGAAGCCCAGCTTTATAACAATGCCCATTTCCTGAGTGATCAAGAAGTTACTATTCCATTTAACTTTTCACCCTTTGGTAATACCTTGGAGCAATCCAAGTTCAGTGATGACGGCTCAGCGGCGCTTGTTGACTTGAGTGGTGTGATCATCTGGAGGACGGCTGATGGAACGAGCCGGCGCCTGCCTGACACGGAGCTGGCAGTGCCACTCTATGTAACCAATTCCGAGATTCTTGTGTGGGACAATCGTTACACTCCTGAATTTTTAATTTACGAGGGGCGACCAACAGTTGAGTTGACACTCTATCGCACCAACGCCGCGGGCGAGATTTTTTCCACCAGCGTATCTCTGGCTGGTAAAGAAGTTCTGGGCACACCCGAAATTTCTACATCAACGGGTAGCCTGACGATAGCAACCTCCGAGGCAAGAGATGGCGGAGAAGTCAGTTTTACCGACGGTTTCATCACATTCACATCCCCGAATACCGATGAACTATTGATTAATTTTTACCGAGTGACTTTTTCCGGTATCGTGCAGCTCCTTGAGACATATGGTGACGCGATCCCGTCCGACGCCTTTCAAACTTCCGGGCCTGACGTGCAGGCACTCGGCTTTGGCTCAGACGGGTCAGCTTTTTATCGTTATACATCTGCTGAAGTAACCGGGGTAACTGATCTCACAACATTCATTTTTGAGGTTGTCGAGACGACTAGCGAGAAATTCATCTGGGTGAACTCTCTGGGTGAGATTACAGAAGTGCCTTCTGATCCTGACGATGACAACAATCCCCTTGAGAATGGCATCGCCAAGGTTGTGTCCGTCACTGAAAACCGTCTCTTGCTTGAGGTAAACCCTGAGCCTGCCGCACCCGGCGCCCCTCCCTCGCCCCCCTTGGAAGAATTGGCTGATTTTCGCAGAGACGTATTCACTAAGGAGCTTTCCGGGCCGACCCCAGTCCCTATTTCCGGTAGAGTACTTTCTGCCTCCACTTACACCAAAGTTGGTGATGATAAATTCTTCTACACCATTGAGCAAGATGTTAATGGTGGGTTACTTCTCAACGGGCAGACAGCTACTTCTTATGATGGAGTTGATGGCAATGGCACTTTCACCGGGGGCACAGGCTATGCCGACGGTGACACGATTACTCTGAGTGACGGAAGCATTGTGACGGTTGACAGCGCGTCTGTGGTAGTTCCCGTTGATGCTCAGACCCACCTCGACTATGATGGTGCGGGTGGTAATGGAACCTTCAATGACGGCCTAGATTATGCAGACAATGACGTTATCACACTTTCTGATGGGTCTGTAGTTACCGTTAACTTTGTTGATATCAACGGCGCTATTATAGATTTCACATTGGATACGAGTAACTCCACGGGAGCATCAGCAGGTGAAACGTTGATCCAAGATGCAGTCCTGCCAGACGTTGGCACGGGCTTCACATTGACTCTGGACACCAATAATGTAGGGGGTGGTGAGGTTGAGGAATTCAGCGTTGATTCTACTGGATCTAGCCAACTACTTTCAGCCGGTGATACCCTTACTGAGGTCCCGCTTGGTGGAGGCTTTAGCCTTACTATTGACCTTAATAATCTGGCGATAGCCAGCACGATTAACACCTTCAGACTCTCAGCTGGCACAGCTGTTCTGGAGCGTAGCACGCAAGCCCCGATTTTTGCCTCGGTCAATGCTGTGATATCCAAGAGCAACCCCTTGGACGGGTCCGCGATTTTGGAAGATGTAGATCAGGAGAGCTTGATATGGTTGCATGATCAGGGCGACAATTTTGTTCTGATTCCAGATTCTGATCAGGCCACAGCACTTTTTGTGACTGCGGATGAATGTGTGTTGTGGGCCAATGAAGGTGCGCCTATCCCCGAGGGAGGCGTGCCAGAGGATGCGCTAGTCGTACATGAGGAGCTCACTGGTGGTGGTAATACTACCAACAGAACAGAGCTAAACGATCCAGTCGGGGTGGGCAATGTTGAGGGCACTTACGTGCTAAGTAGCCAGCCTTACACTCCGAGCACAGCATTCTGGTTTTTGAATACGGCGGAAAAAATCGCACCTGATACAGCTCTGCTAAGAACCTACCGCATGCTTGACACAGCCCCCGCGGCAGACTCTGACTCAGATGGATTGCCGGACAGTGTTGAGACCAACACTGGCATCTTTGTGGATGCCACTAACACAGGAACGAACCCCAACAATCCCGATACAGATGGTGACGGACTCTTGGACCGATACGAGACAGGGACGGGCATTTTCGTGACAGCTACGGAAACGGGAACAAACCCCAACATGCCTGATACCGATGGAGATGGTTTCCTCGATGGGGTGGAGACAAATACTGGACTTTATCTCTTTTATGACTTTGGCGATGGTGATTTGGCTGCCGATGGAGACAATCAGGATGATGCTCGTAACAACACAGGTACCGATCCCAATCTGGCTGGCGATTTTGATGAAGATGGGACTCTGGATGGGTTGGATAATGATATTGATGACGACACCGTCTTGAACTCAGATGACGCCTTCCCATTTGATCCTGTGGAGGATACGGATACTGATTTGGATGGCATTGGTAACAATGCGGACACGGATGACGACAATGATGGCGTGGAGGATGTGGACGATGCGTTCCCCTTGGATCCGACGAGAAGCACGTATGATTTGAGGCTTTCTGCTTCAGCTCAGACCAGCAGCTATTTTGCCCAGACACGTGAAATACGCGTGTCCTCAAACACGACTTGGGTGTGGGTGAGTAGTGATCCTTCATGGTTGAGCGCAGGTGGTGAGTCTGTGCAGCAAAATGGCTCTCAAACCTTTGAGTATCAGATCACTGAGAACATCAATGATGAACCACGCAGCGCTGAATTGACATTCACGACGACTACGGGCGATGTTCAGGTTACCCTCTCTATAACGCAACTGGGTGGGCCAGGTACTGAGGGGCTTGTCGTGAGCGATCCTACTGTCTTCGCCGGCCCTGACTCCGCCGTGCGCGAAGTTGAAATTTTAACAGAGAGAGACTGGAGTTGGGAGAGCAATGCTTCCTGGATTACCAGTGCCGAAGCAGTCACTCAATCCGGATCACAGACATTTAGCTTTACAGTCGGTGTCAATGATACCGGTATTGATCGCGTTGGAACGTTTACGATTAGTACAGTAGAGGGTGATATTAGCGTTGTAGTTACGGTGGAACAATCTATCACGAAAGACGATGATCGTGATGGTCTCAGTAATGATGAGGAAACCAATCCCTACGTGCTCATCACGGGTGAATTTACCTGGGAGCAAGCTCGCCTCGATGCACAGCGCCGTGGTGGTTATCTGGCCGTAATTACTGGTGACACAGAGTTCGATGCGGTGAAAAATATCGTTGGTGACTTGGCGGGTAATGTCTGGATCGGAGCCAGTGATGCAGGCGGCTTGGGTGCCTTTGAGTGGATTGCCACTCTCGAAGCTCCAACAAATCCTCTGACTCCTGCTAGTCCACCGACTCCATTAGACGATAACAATTGGAGCGACCCAACCCCGCCATGGGCAGGGGGACAGCCTGACAGCCTATTTGGTGTGTCAGGGATCTCGCTCCAACCTGATTTCGGATGGAACGATCTCAACAAATACACCAAACTAATCGGATATGTTTTGGAGCTGCCTGAGACTCAAGCATTTAATCCGAATTCCTACGGCGACTCTCGCTATTTGGATGGAGATCTCTGGATTGACCGCGATGGCGATGGTCTTCTTGGTATCACAGAGCGTCAGCTTGGGACAGACCCCCTAACCTTTGATACTGACCGCGATGGTCTCAGTGATGGTGAGGAGTTTAACCCCTTCGAGGTGGTTACTGGAGCGTTTAGCTGGGAAGCTGCGCGTGAGGATGCTGAGGAGAGGGCTGGACGACTTGTTGTTATTGACTCTGAGGAGAAATTTGTCCGAGTGATCACGGCTATTGGCGGAAGTTTGCCGTCTGATCTGTGGATTGGTGGTAGCGATCTAGAAGGTGATTGGACTTTTCAATGGCGCCAATCCGAGCTGATCAGTGGCCAAGACCAGGATGCCTATATTGGCAATTATGACGGTGGCACTGGCTATGAAGTTGGTGATAGTGTCGTGATTAATTTTGATGGTAATCAAGAAAGCGCTTTGAGTGCCATAGTCACTGTCAAAGAAGTTGACGGTGGTGGAGCTGGCTCTGGTGAAATTACTGAGTTTGTTGTTAGCTCGTTTTCAGCGACCGATTTCAACGTCTCAGCAGGTGATCAGCTTGAACAAGCGTACACCTCGGGAGGTGGGCTTGGTTTCTTCCTCACCGTGCAGGCGGGTAACATAGCTCCAGCCTTTGCCTCGACCTACGAGAACTGGGCGGAGAATCAGCCAAATAGCTTCTTCGGCGCTACGGGCATCAAGCTGCAAACTAATTTTGCCTGGGATGATGTCAACATTCTCAATCAAGGAGGTTATTTGCTTGAGCGGGAAGCCACCAATGCGCGCAATCCTGACGGTGACGGCGACGGCCTCTCAGACGGTCTTGAGGTCAACACATATTTCACGAACCCCAACAATAATGATACCGATGCTGATGGTCTTCTGGATGGAGCAGAGGTCGATGCTCGGACTGATCCGTTTAACCCTGATAGTGATGGTGACGGGCTCTCGGACGGAGATGAAGTCAATGTGTATGGAACGAACCCGCTCAGCCCGGATACTGATGGTGACGGCTACGGTGACGGTGAGGAAGTATTCCCTAGATTAGTCCTTGCGGATGAATCATCTTACGATGGTTTAGCTGGCAACGGCACCTTCAATGGTGGTGATGGAGCAGGTCCGAATGCTTACCAAGTAGATGACCTGATTACGCTCTCGGATGGATCGATCGTCAGAGTGGACGCGGTAAATACTGACGGTGATGTCACCGGGTTTACCATTGTGTCTAGTAGTGCCTCGACCCCCCCTGTCTCAGTTGGTCAGACCCTGACCCAAACGGGTAATGCGGTTCCTGCCGGCGGAACAGGCTTCAGCCTCACTATAGGAACTAACAACATCTTTACCTCAGACGCCCTTGATCCGAATGACCCTATCCAAGGCGGTGGCGGCACCGATCTTGTGGGGGATCCCAAGCTAAGCCCTCTCTATCAGACCAATATTCCCGTGTTGACCTCTACTGATGAGGTTAAATCTCCTGAGACATTTACACCCTTTGGTAACAGCGTTCAGGTAGTCAAGTTTGGTGACGATGGCTCTCAGGTGGTGATTGATAACAGCGGCATTTTGCTCTGGGGTAGACTCATTGGTGAGGAATATAGCTACTCTGCGCTGATTGGCTCGGAGCAAGCAGTGGCAGTTGATGTGAGTAACTCTGAGCTTGTACTGTGGACGAACAGGTATGCTGATTTCGAAAACTACGCGGATAGGCCAGTTGTCGAAATAGCTCTCTATCGCGTCAATGAAGATGGTGAAGTGGTAACCACATCCGTTTCGGTGCAGGGTAAGGAGGTTCTTGATACACCGAGTGTTACAACTACATCTGGCAGCCGGATCCTGACAACCACTGAGAGGATTGAAGGGCCGAGAGAGCTTAATACAGGCAATATTGGCGAGGAGGAGTTTTATGATTCTGTCAGTATTCGTGTTTATAGAATTACCGCCACAGGTGAAGTGCAGAGGCTCAGTACTTACGCTGATGTTGACATCCCGTTTAATGCCCGTGACTTTGGTGACACACAGGTAGGACCTGAGGTTGAGGCACTGGGATATGGGTCTGATGGCTCACAAATCTATCAATATAGAGATTTCTTACCATTCATCTTAAAGGCTCCAAATCCTAGACCTGACAACAATATAAGTTTCGATGACTTCATCTTTATTGGTAATAATTCCAGGGAGAGGCCTATCTATTATGACAGAGTCTTATGGTCTAATGGCGATGGGGAGGTGGAAGAGCTGGTTCTCGACCCCGTGAACGAGCTTGATCCGGATACAACCATTGAGCGTGTGCTCTTCATGTCTAATGACCGGCTTGTGATTGAGGTCAATCGTGAGTTGAGGGAAACCGTATTCGATGACTTTGGCTTTGCTATTGACGAAGTGGTTGTTGGTAATGTTCTCGAAATAAGGGATTACCGCCGTTTCTCAGGAGGCACTGGACAAATTGGTACCCCAGTAATCATCTCGCTCACGAATTCTGATGAACGAGTTCTTGAGATCGGAAGTCTCACGATCAGAGGGAATATCATTTACTTTTACACTACCGATGGAAATTTTGTCCGCAGTTATGAACTCACAGACAGTGGAGCACGTAGAATTGGTGAGGTTGAATTATCCGTCGGAGTATCCGATGTGGCAAAAATCAACCCGCTTGATGGTTCTGCCATCATTGAGAGTGCTGATGCCGGAACACCTTTGATCTGGTTGTTCCCGACTACTGAGAACCCTCTGGAAGATGAGCTGAAATTTGTCGAGATAGAATCCTCTGGGCAGGCATCAGCTCTGTTCGTGACCAATGATGAGCTGATTGTGTGGAATAATGCCTACGCGCCCATTCCTTTTGGCTCAGGAGTTCCTAATGATGCGGTCATCCAGCATATCGTCAGGACTGATCTATTGACGTCTGAACCATTACCCCCCGGGGAGACTGAATATCCAGACCGTGAAGATCCCGGTTATGATGATTTTGTTAGCGAATACGGGGATGCCGATTTCCTTCTTCTCGACAGGACCACATTGGTTACGGATGGTATCTATGTGCTCAATAGCCCCAGGGCTGTTCTGCCAAATGAGCTCTGGACTTTCATTACGGCGGAGAAGCTTCCCGTGCCAGGTGACACTGCTCTGCTGAGAACCTACAAGTTGGAGCAATTGCCTGATCTGGACTCAGACGGGGATGGTCTGCCGGACCGCTTTGAGACAGGTACCGGTATTTATGTAAGTTCAGAAGACACTGGAACTGATAAGAACAATAAGGATTCAGATGGCGACGGGCTCAGTGACGGTGATGAGGTGCTTCCTTACTATCTCGTTAGTGACCCTTCCACCTACAGCGAGGCTGTTGACAATGCGCAAAGAATAAGTAGCGCGGGCAACATCTATGGACACCTTGCCATCATAGAATCCGTACAAGAATTCAACGAGTTCAAGCTGCGTTTTGGTGATAGTCTGCCAAATAATGCATGGTTTGGTCTCAATGACCTTGCAGATGAGGATGACTACGTGTGGGTTGAAAATACACCGATCGATAACGATCCCCCATTCTATCCGACTCCTGGTGACTTGGGAGATCCGACACTTGGTGCACCTGTAGAGTATTTCAATGGAGTCAGCTTTGACAACTGGTCGCTTGGCCAGCCCAACAATTTTGATGGCGCTGATGGAGCCATCATTACCAAGGATTTCAGCTGGAGAATGCAGCCCGTTAATGTGAAGACGAGCTACATTCTTGAAGTGCAGCGAACTGACCCGAATAAGCCGGATACAGACGGCGATGGCTTGTGGGATGGCGCTGAGCTTGACAGAGGAACTGACCCGAATGATCCCAGTACATTTGACAGGGTAGAAACAATTTCTGTTGTCATCAAAGGGGTCACCGAAGTATTCGAAGATTTTGAATTTTTCGATGGTTATGAGGGAGGACAGGATACTGATGGTGATGGATTGCCGGATATCGTGGAGACAAACACGGGCACATTTAACTTATATGACACAGGTACCGACCCAGAGGATCCAGACACCGACGGTGATGGATTACTGGATGGTGTAGAGAACGATAGCGGAACTTTTGTTCGTAATACAAACACAGGTTCGGATCCTCTCAACCGTGACACGGATGGTGACCTCATCATTGATGGTGATGAGATTAAAATCGGCTCAGATCCTAATGAAGTTGACTCGGATGGAGACGGCTTATCGGATGGTGATGAGCTTAGGATAGTGGGCAACACTATAGGTAACGATGAGGCGAGGTATTTGATCAGCACACAAGGCCTCACCAGAGTGGTTACAGGTGGTATTTATGAGATAAATCTATTACAAACTGAAACAGATCCTACAAATGCAGATACCGATGGCGATGGCCTGACCGATAGTCAGGAAGATGCGAACGATAATGGACTTGTGGATGTCGGTGAATCAGATCCAAGCAACCCTGATGACCCTGTATTTGGTGCAGGGCCCGAGCTGCTTCTGCCGAACCATTATAATGCCCGAGTTCTTCGTAGCCTAGATCTGAGCATTGCTGATGGTTTCTCGCCCTTCGGTAATTCCTTGGAATTTAATAAGTATGGTGATGATGGCTCATCCTTGATCAAGGATGATAGTGGAGTGTTAGTTTGGATTCTAAGAGAAGGACTCGCAAGCGTGTTGGAGAACTCAGATCTGGCTGTTCCTCTTTATGTAACACAGAATGAGGCGGTTATATGGGAAAACCGTTACGTTGCATTCGATGGGTACGAGAATCGTGAGAAACCGAGACTCGTCATCTATCGTGCCGGTCGAGATGAATTGGGAAACCTCCTGATAGATGACAAGGATACTGCTGATCCTTCAGATGATGAATTTGACGTGCTGAAGACAATCGTCAATGAGCCGGAGCCAGAGAATAACCCTCTCGATATATTAAACGGTCGAGAAATACTTGCCACATCACCTCAAACCACATCAACAGGTAATTTCGGTATTGTCACCTTATCTGTGGAGGAAGGTTTTGAGAGAACAACTATCCCACCTAATGAGAAGGATGGAAATTACGACAATATCAAGCTCAGTTACTACAATGTGACAGCATCTGGTGGTTTGCAATACATCTCAGAGTTCGTAGATATCTTCAGAAGGCCAGGGGACAATAATATTACGTTATTGCAACGGCCAACAATAGATGTTCTTGGATATGGTTCCGATGGATCTATAGCCATCAGATACGTTGGGGTAAATGATAGAGCGAGATTAGATATTGTTGAGAAGGTCTTGTGGATTAACAGCGACGGTATTCCTAAGATTCTCCCATTTGAAGCAGATACAGTTGGACGTGTGGTGTCTGTGGCAGACAATCGACTTCTGATTGAGTCTGGAGATGTTCTACTTGATTACAGGAGATCGGGATCTTCGGATGCAATCACTGGCCCACTGGACGATAATCAAAACAAAGTGCCAGACGTTCTTGAAGAAGGCGGGGATCCCAGTAGTGGTGAGTTTGTGATTCAGATAGAGGGTGCATTGCTTGAGCCGGCAGCTCTGACACGAGTCGGGTATCCCACGTTCCTCTATACGGTCGAGGGCAATACAATTCGTACATACAAGGTGGAAGCCGACACAACACTATTGAGGGAATCTGTTGTCCCTGGGTCTATTAGTTCCTCAGCACGTGCAAGTATTATCAACCCTGTGGACGGATCTGCAATTATCGGGGATGAGACACTGGGCTTCTTCCTGTGGATTCATGATGTATACACTCAAGATGTGTTCGAAAAAAATGAAGAGGGAGATCCCACTGAGATAATAATAGATCAAATCGCCTCTGATACGTTTACCGTGTTGCCGTTGTCAGGGAACGCAAGGGCACTCTATGTGACGAATACAGAGTGCGTGCTTTGGGAGAATGCTGAAGACCCCGTTCGGACAGACGGATCGATTGAGCCTGCTCGTATTGTACATCATGAACTGAACAGTGACCTTACTCTTGCTGATGTAAATGAGAACAAAACGATTAGAAGAGTGATCTCAGATATTGAGGGAGACTATGTGATTGATACACCCCAATTTACACCAGAATTTGATTACTGGTTTGTCAATACGTCTGAAAAGTTGAGTCCTAGTAAAACGAAAATTAGAACCTATCTCTTGGGCAGTGGTGCAAGAATAGATACTGACAACGATGGTCTGGCAGATGTTGAAGAAGAGGAGCTTGGAACTGACAAATATAACCCGGACTCTGATGGTGACGGCATCCTAGATGGTGATGAAGTTTACCCCTATCGTCTCTCAAGCCAGCTTGATCGCTTTCAAACCAGCTTGACATACGAGCAGGCTCAGGAGGCTAGTGAGAGAAAGGGCGGCAATGGAAATGTTTATAGCCACTTAGCTGTTATCACCTCCAAAGGTGAGCAGAGCGCTATCAAGCGTAAATTCGGGCCGTTCCTCGATTCAAATCATTGGATAGGTCTCAATGACTTGGACACCGAGGGTGATTTCCAGTGGGTGCCAACATCACCACTGAGTCCGATTTACAACGGAGTGCCAGGAGGTGCAGAGATACTGGGCTATACAAACTGGCGTGCATCACAGCCGAACAACCTGAGCAATGCTGACGGCGTTATTCTCGGTACGGATTACACATGGAGAACAAGTCCCGTTACGGAGAATCTGCCATACATAGTGGAGCTTCAACCTACAGACCCCACCGAATCAGACACAGATGACGATGGACTGAGTGATGGTGAAGAAATTAATGGTTCTCTAACTGATCCTAATAACCCGGATACGGATAGTGACGGGCTGACTGACAGAGAGGAAGTCAAAGACTATGGGAGCAATCCAACGGTGTCTGATACAGATGGTGATGGCCTCTCGGATGGTGATGAGATTAGCCGTGGAACAAGTCCAGTTAATAAAGACACAGATAGCGATGGTCTGACAGATGGTGAGGAGGTCAACACTTACGGAACGAACCCACTCGATGGCAATGATCCCATCGAAGGTGGTCTCAAGCCAGGTGGTTTCTACAACCTGGAGTATATCTCCGACGCAGACGCGGAGATTCCTAATCCGTTCACACCATATGGTAACTTCTTCTCCACATCGAAGTTCTCAGATGACGGATCTAGAGTCTACTGGGAAAACAGCGGTAAGCTCGTCTGGATTGATAGTGATGACACGGTCAGGGTTCTGGCAGATGCGTTATCAATCGATCCTCCTCGCGAAGATCCTGAGAATGAGGTTGTGCTCGGCGTGAACTCCGTGCCCATGTATGTCACCAACAATGAGGTGATTGTGTGGAACAATAAGTTTGAGGAAGGAGCACTTCCTGTTGAAGTCTTACTTTACCGCATCGACAGATTTGGAAGGCTAGTTTCTCAAAATTTAACCCTTAAGAATGATAGTGATGAACCTTTGCCCGGCGCCATTCTGGGTGACCACGTTGTGGAGACTGCCCAGCTTGGAACAAGCAGTGGTAGCATGATTATTGTGACCACGGAAACAGGGGAGGCATCTACTACTAGTGATCCGCCAACATCTGCATCTTGGAATGTTACAACACGTGCCTACCGCATTGCGTTCACGGGTGAGGTTCAGTTGATCGGCACTCATGTAGGGCAAGGTATTACGACGCCTTCACAATTTGATCCGAATAGCGAACCCTTCGTTGAGATCCTGGCTCAGGCTTCTGATGGTTCCATGCTCTTCACCTATTACCGTGATCAGACTCTGGGCGGTGGTGTTGACTCCATGATGTGGCTCAATCCTAACGGCGATTACCAGACTGGTGGATTCTCTCAGGGCGCATTCAGGGAGGTTGCGAGAGTGGAAGGTGATCCACAAGACGAGCGTGTGGGTCGTTTTGGCCGGGTGATCTACTTGTCAGCCAAGCGCCTTGTCTATGAGGAGGATATCGAGGACGCAGAGGGCAATCGCATTAACAGTGTGCTCTATGACTGGCGCCGAGATTTGACCAATGACAAGCTGATTCCTCCGGGAACCGGTTCCTTCGGAGATCCGAATGAGAGGATCTACGAAATCGAAGGTAATGTCATCGGATTCACCGATTACTCGAAGTGGGGTAATAATAGGTATTTCTATACCTTTGGTGGGAATTACGTCTTTGATGCGAGCGGTAATATCATTAGCACAGGTGACAATATCATCCGCACTTATCTCCTATCTGAATTTGATGATTCAGTTCAGTTGGTAAGAACTGCAGTATTGCCTACTGATCTGAGTGCGGGTGCACGGGTGCACTCGATCGATACCACTAATGGTGCGGCGATCATTCGGGATCAGGATCAGGCTAGCTTGATCTGGCTCCACGATGGCCCAGGTAAGGATGGTGATAACTTCAGCTTGATCGATAATTCAAGCCGGTCGAAATCGCTCTATGTTACCGATGATGAGTGTGTTCTCTGGGAGAATGCATTTGCTCCTATAGCGCAGAACGGCGAGCTTGCGACATCTGTGCTGGTCAACTACCAGCGGGTTGTGAGCCCAAGTCCTAGCATCGTTCGCAGAGAAATTGTGGATGTTGAAGGCAATGCCGTGGATGGAACGCGTGTTCTGGATGTGCCCCAATTTACTCCAGATTTTGATTACTGGTATATCACCACTGCAGAGAAGACTGACAGTCTCACCGCAAAAATCAGGCGTTATCAGCTCTATAGCAGCTTTGACACCGAGATTGATTTCGATGGTGATGGAGTTTCAGATGGTGATGAGCTCATCGACGGAACGAATCCGCGTAATCCCGATACAGATGGTGACGGTCTCTCAGATGGTGAAGAGAAAGACCTTGGAACTGATCCCACACTTGCTGATACAGACGAAGATGGAGTTTCAGATGGTGATGAGCTCTTCAACGGCACGGATCCGACGAGAAACAGCTATGTGATCGCAAATCCAAGAAAACCCGCTGGCGGGCAATACTCAGGGCTATTGCTGCGTAATGCAGACGGTAGGTCAGAAGGCTTGATGGCAATCAAGGTGAGCATCGTTGATGGCCTGTACTACTTCAGTGGCAGCCTCAAGCGCTTCAATCAGGCAACGGTGAGCTTCACAGGTGAGTTCGACTCCTTTGGCGTCAATATCCCCGAGCAATTCAATTCCGGAGGTCAGATTTCGTCACCCAATATGGCATTTGACCGGGTCAACGGCTTGCCTGTGATTGGGGGGACGTTCGACGACAAGCGCTTTAATCTGTCCAAGGTAGCGTATTTTGCCAATACTGAAACGAATTTGGAGCGTGAGCCTGCGCCTTCCCTCAAGAAGCGATACACCTATCTCTTGCCGTCCAATACGACAGAATCATTGTCTGTCCCTGCTGGTTATGGTATCGGATACGGTAAGATCAACCATGTGGGTGCATCTAAGATCCTCGGCTGGTCCAATGCCGGATACAGGTATACGTATAATGGCCGTCTCCAGCATAGAAATGCCGATGGCAACACTGGAACTCTGCCTTTCTATGCTCAGGCTAACCTCAAGAACAATGGCAGCGAGTGGATCGCAGGCACGATCCGCTATGAAGTTCCCAATGTCTTCAGGCAATATGTTGAGGGACGTCTTCGCTATCTGAAGCCGGTTAACAACGTGAAATATTATCCTGCTGGCTTTGATGAGGACATCTCCATGATGGGTGCGATGTATCGCACGGGTGGCCGCTATGCAGACATCCAGGCTGATGGTTTCTCACCATTTGCAAACAATGCTCGCGGTGTGTTCGAGGGAAGCTTGGCAAACGGGTCTGAATTCAACTCCTATGTGTTCACATGGGAGACGGATGGAGACATGATTGCTCCGCTGAACTTCACCTATTACAAGGATGCCAAGTACCGGAGAGGTGCTGGCTTCTATACAGGCAGCTACATTGATGAGATTATTGGTCAACGCTGCGCGGTGCGTGGTGTCGTGTTCCAGAATGTGGATGCTGATGAGCCTGATTTGTTCTTCGGTCATGCGGCTAATGGAAGATTTGGACTCACTGTTCAGCACGGCATCATACCAAACGATAATGGTGATGTCGCTCCGAGTGCCTCGCTTAGCCCGACTTCTAAGGACTTTGGCAATATTAGAGGCCAATCTCCGGGAGGAACCTACCCGGTGAGCATCGAGATTTCTCCGAGCAGTGTCATTCAGAACTGGACGGTCGATATCCCGGCTGAATATGACTGGGTCACAGCAGATGTCACTGAAGGTTCTGGCTCAGGGGTTATTACGATTACGGTTTCTGAAAACAGAAGCCTGTATAACAGAGAGGCTGTGATACAAATCGGTGGTTTCGATCACAGGATCACCCAAGAGAGAAGAACATCTGACTAATAGCGGGTCATCATTTAAGGCAGCAAATTCATGTGTGAGCATGGATTTGCTGCTTCTTTGATTTAGGTGACACCTATATTGGCAATCATGGTCGTATTGCCTGCTACAGACCTCTTTATGGCGGTGAGGGCTCTAGAACATGAGGCTTTGTTGCCTTGATAGCGTTTAATGGTAGCCATGTCGGTGAATTATCGTTACTAGTATGCATCAAGCGGTCGCGCCTCAAGAAGTGACTGCTCTATTTTTTTATATCGCTTCATGATCGACACAGAGAGCCAATTAGCATCATTTCTCAGCACTTGTGCACAAGGTGACGGAAACCGTCTTTGCG
>Ga0115548_1001145_pt1 | contig 14627 bp, 12 predicted proteins | sample COGITO_mtgs_1004_4_FD_87187 | JGI IMG/M metagenome (GOLD analysis project Ga0115548, IMG submission 87187) | Pelagic marine microbial communities from North Sea - COGITO_mtgs_100423 | ecosystem: Environmental > Aquatic > Marine > Epipelagic | place: Germany:Helgoland, sampling site Kabeltonne...
CAGTAAATCGGCATAAATAGCGGCAGCTTTTTCACTGTCGGGTTCAATTTGTAGCCATAATTGTGCAGAAGATAACGCCGCTTTTATGTCTCGGCCATAAAGTGATAGGCGGGTTGCATGCGAGGCTAAGCCACCATCGAGCGTGCTTTGCGCTTCTATTAGATATTTTTCAATGGCGAGTGGAAAGTTTTGCTCGTGGGTGGCTAATTCAGCTATCAGTAAGTTATACAGCGTTTGTTCCGAAAATGGCCGTGTGGGTGGCTCTTCTTCTGGGCTGTAAGAAGGTGCTGTTATAGCGGCCGCTTCAGAGTCAGCTTCTTTGTTAGGTATGCTTGTTTGATTATTGGTGTCATCGATAGAGACGTTATCGGCGCTTGGTGGAGCGGTTGACACATTTAATTTAGACAAAGTCGAACAGCCACTTAGTGTTAACACTATAAGTAGTAGGCTGGCTAAACGATGTGAGGCTGCGGTAAAAGCCGCTCTGTTGAACGCTGTGACCAAGTGAAATCTCATTTTTTCGTTTGAGTGTACGCTAAGCGCGGAAGTTGAAACTGAGTATTGCTATGAAAACGGCTAAAAAACGTTTTCTAGTTGATCAGTATAGCGGCTAATCATGGCATAGTTTGGCAGACAATCCCATATCTAGGCGAGAGTCATTATTCATTAGGGCAATGATTACCATCCACATTGTGCTGAGTTATTGCTAAAATGTGCGGCTAGATCATAAAGAACCAGCACGACCTATTCTATTTACTGAGTTATCTATGCGGCTACTGGCTATTGGCATCAATCATTCAACGGCTAACGTTGAGCTGCGAGAGCAGTTGGCGTTTGCGCCCGATGTGATGGATACAGCGTTACCGAGCTTGCTGGCATGGTTGTCAGCGGCTAATGCTGAGCCTGGCGTTGAATGCACAGCCGAAGCCGTTATTGTTTCTACCTGCAATCGCACCGAGTTAATTGTGAGCACTGAGCAAGAGGCTGAAGCAGTTATTATATGGCTTGGGCAGTTTAAAGAATTGCCAGTTGAGCAGTTTAGTGAGCATATTTATATTCATGAAAATCAAGAAGCGCTCAGGCACTTAATTCGGGTAGCTGGCGGTTTGGATTCGATGATACTTGGCGAGCCACAAATTTTTGGTCAAATGAAATCTTCCTATGCAGTTTCTCGACAACTCAATGCCATAGGTGTTGAGCTAGAGCCGGCATTTCAGCGTGTTTTTGCGGTTGCTAAAAAAGTTCGCAGTGATACTGCCATTGGTGAGAATCCTGTGTCAGTGGCTTTTGCAGCCGTGACCTTGGCGCAGCGTATTTTTGCTGATCTCTCGTCGGTGGCTGTTTTATTAGTGGGGGCGGGCGATACGATTGAGTTGGTCGCTCAACATTTAATGAACTCTGGCGCAAAAGACGTAGTGGTTGCGAACCGTACTTTAGATCGCGCACAGGCGTTAGCCGGTAGGCTTAACGCTAAAGCGATTATGTTATCGGAGGTGCCTGAGGCGCTAAGCGATTTCGATATTGTCATTAGCTCAACGGCAAGTCAGTTACCCGTGTTAGGTAAAGGCGCGGTAGAGGCGGCATTAAAATCGCGCAAGCGCCGGCCTATTTTTATGGTAGATATTGCTGTGCCGCGTGATATTGAACCGCAAGTGGCCGACTTGCCCGATGTATATTTATATACCGTCGATGATTTACGAGACATCATTGATCATAATGTTCGCTTGCGTGTGGCAGAAGCCGACAAAGCGACAGAGATTATTGATGCAGGCGTTGAAGAGTTTGTGCTTTGGCGGCGTAGCCGAGGTGCTACTGATTTAGTGGTGTCATACCGAAATAATATAGAAGCCTTACGTGACGAAGAGTTAGAGCGTGCTTTGCAATTATTGCAAGCGGGTAAATCGGCTGAGGAAGCATTAACCGCATTGGCGCGTGCGTTAACGCAAAAAATTATGCATCAGCCAACGGTTGAAATGCGTAACGCTGCGGGTCTTAAAAATACATCGTTGTTGGAATCGGCAAAAAAACTGTTTGGTTTGGAGGCTATGCCCTCTCAAACTGACGGCGCTGAATTAAAAAATAGCGCGAGAAAAAAACAATAACAAAGCATAAAAAGATTGACGGATTTTCGCAATACACATAAGCGAGCCGTTAATAAAATTTGCCTAAGAGATAGTTATACATGAAAGAAAGTTTGTTATTGAAGTTGGATATAATCAGCGAGCGCTATGATGAGCTATCTGCATTATTGAGTGATCAAGAAACCATTGCCGATCAAAAAAAGTTTCGCGCTTTCTCGCAAGAGTATGCAGAAATTGAACCGGTTGTTAAATGCTTTCAAAATTATCGTGGCGCTATGGAAGAGTTAGCCGAAGCAGAAAGCTTGCTTAAAGATGATGATCCAGAAATGCGACAAATGGCTTCAGAAGATTTAGTCAGTAGTAAAAAGAGTATTGAAAAAATTGAAGCTGAGTTGCAACGCTTGTTATTGCCGCGTGACCCCAACGATAAAAATAATGTTTTTCTTGAAGTGCGAGCTGGTACGGGTGGTGATGAAGCCGCGATTTTTGCAGGTGATTTATTTCGTATGTATTCTCGCTATGCAGAAGCGCGTGGTTGGACCATTGAAATACTGAATGAGCGTCGAGGTGAACATGGCGGTTATAAAGAAGTTATTTCTCGCGTTAGCGGTAAAGAGGTTTACGGGCATCTTAAGTTTGAATCGGGCGCGCATCGTGTTCAGCGCGTGCCTGAAACCGAATCGCAGGGCAGAGTGCATACCTCTGCTTGTACGGTTGCCGTTATGCCTGAGGCCGATGCAGTAGAAGAAATTGATATTAATAAAGCAGACTTGCGCATCGATACGTTTAGAGCGTCGGGGGCGGGTGGTCAGCACGTTAACAAAACGGATTCGGCGATTCGAATTACGCATTTACCTTCGGGTATGGTTATTGAGTGTCAAGATGAACGTTCACAGCATAAGAATAAAGCGCGTGCATTATCATTGTTGCAAGCGCGTTTAATGGACTTTGCTCGCAACGAAGCCTCGCAAGCACAAGCCAGTGAGCGTCGTAACTTAGTAGGCAGTGGTGATCGTTCTGAACGCATTAGAACATATAACTTTCCGCAGGGTCGTTTAACGGATCATCGTATTAATCTTACTCTGTATAAATTAAATGAAATTATTGAAGGGCAGCTCGGTGAAGTTGTGCAGCCATTAATTAATGAATACCAGGCCGATTTATTATCTGAGCTTGGCGATGATTAATTATTTAAATGCTATCGATGCTATTGATGCAATAGATAGCGAGTACTATTCATTTTTTATTATTAATCGTTAGCCGCTATGTCTATGCGTCTTGATCAGCTTGTTCGTAATAGTGCCGAAGTCATTGCTGCAGCACAGCACAGTGATAGTGCGCGTCTTGATGCTGAGTTGCTTGTATTGCATGTATTAGAAAAGCCGCGCAGCTTTTTATATTCCCATCCTGAATCTATTCTTGATGCTAATCAGTTAGCGGCTGCTAATTATTTAGTTCAGCGTCGCTGTGAAGGTATTCCTGTCGCTTACTTGTTAGGGCAAAAAGAGTTTTGGTCATTAATGTTAACGGTTGATGAGCGCGTATTAATTCCTCGTCCCGAAACTGAAGCGATTATTGACTATATTTTGCAATTGCATTTACCTGAGCAAGCCAGCGTTATTGATTTAGGTACCGGCAGTGGTGCCATTGCGTTAGCGCTTGCTTCCGAGAAGCCAAGTTACTTTGTAGTGGCAAGTGATTTTTCTGAAGGAGCCATTGCGGTAGCGAAGAAAAATACTCAGCAGTTGGCAGCTAATGGATCTTGTCATGAAATTCCATTGCTGCGCGGTGATTGGCTTTCTGCGTTTTCAGAAAATAGTTTTGACTTGGTAGTGTCTAATCCACCGTATATTGATGAGCAAGATCCGCATTTGCAACAAGGCGATGTTCGTTTCGAACCGCTCAGTGCATTAGTCAGTAAAGATTCTGGCTATGATGATATTAAATTGATTAGTCGACAGGCCAAAGCATGTTTAAAAAACGGCGGGCATTTAATTATTGAACATGGCTATGATCAGCGAGAGACAATAATAAAAACTATTGAAGCTGAAGGTTATTTAAATGTGGTTGATCATGATGATTTGAATGGAATGCCGCGATTTGTTACGGCAATAAAACCTTAAGCAGTTTCTTTTGTAAGGGTGTTTGTAGCGGCAAGAGCTGAATCTGTTTCTGCAGAGGTTTCAAGAAAGCGATCAATAGTAGCGAGTAGCTCAGCCAAATTAAATGGCGCAGTAAATACGGCATTTGCGCCACACTTTGATGCCATTAAAATAATGCTCTCAGCAGTCATGTCTATAGCAGCTAATTCTTTTTTACACATAATCGCAATAATGTGCAGGCTTCTATGACGCGCACGAAGTTCTTCAATAAATGAAAGTCCATCGATATCTTCAAGTATTAAATCAACCAAGGCTATTTTAGCGACGTCAGTTTTTTGAGCGCCATCAGTGAGCGGTAGGCCATCAATAAGATTAAGGCCTTCACTTGCAGTGTTTGCTGTCAGTAGTTGATAGCGTTGCGAATCGATAGATGACTTTAATACGTCTTGCAGGTTTTCATTGCTAGTGACAAGTGTCAGTAACGGAAGGGTGGAATCATGTTGGAGTGACGATATTTTTTTCATACTTAGCTTAGTACCGGCTTTATAAAGTACTCTTCTCTTGGGAACAGTATTTTATGAGAAAAACGCTTTTTCTACAAGTTAGAAAGGCTCGTGACGTCGGCATTTGCTTGATGATTATGATTATTGCTGTCATCGTCATTGCCGGTGTTACCTGCAATCTGCTTAAATAGTAGCTTAAGCGTGATGGTTTCTTGATCATATTCAATAACGACATGACCGTCATTATCGTGAGCCATAACAATAATATTATTACTTTTTTGTTTTGATTCAGTTGCTTGGCTTTTAATTTTTGTAGCAGCGGCTACCATTTTTTGCACATCATCGGCATTAAGGCTGCCGCTAGTCGTTTTGACTTCTAGAGCAATGTAATCACCACTAATGGCTTCATTACAAGCGGTGCATGTTTGAGCCTGATAGTTCTGATTCTTTAATGAAAGCAATATATTGTTGCGATCTGTGTTGCTCTGTTGACTCGTTGCACGATTATTAGCGCTATCTCGAGCGCTAATTAATAGCTGCATAACTATGCGCTGAAAACGCACTGGCGAAACTAACGCTTTACCATAGGCGCTTTCAAGATCTGTTTGAAAGTTAATAGACGCTGGCAAAGTTGGCTTTAGCATATGCACAATATCTCTAACCAAAGGCTTAAGTTCAATGCTTTGTTTGTCGCCGTTATCATCGCTTTGACTTGAGGCTTCAATAATAAGATCTCGTGCACGCTCACTAGCATTAACCACTTGGTTAAGGTATTCAATAACGCGGGTCTCTCGACCGGGTGTTTTTTGTGAAATTGCTATTTCGGTATAGCTCACAATATTCTTAATAATAGCCTTAGTGTCTTGTCCAATAGCGCCGCTGGGCTCTGCCATACTTGCTGTGAATGCCTCATCATCAGCGTTCGGATACGTTGTCGCTGATGGAGCGGTTGTTGATACCGGAGTTTGATCTATCGCAGCTGATTGAATTTCATTTGAGACAAACCCAAAAGCAGCAATAGATTCAACTTTATTACTCGAGTGACCTTTGAGAGCAAATTTATGCCACTGTATGGTAATGGCTTGGCCGTTGATGGAGTCCGTTTGTAGAAAACTCGCATCACCACCTTGTTCGGCGAGCATGTGATCTTGCTGAGTAATTTGCGCTAAAGTGTTGCCGCTAAAAATATCTTGATCATTACGGCCAGCGACTACTTCTGCTCGCACGTTAAAGGTTTCGCAAAAAGTACGATTCACTCGTTGATAGCGCCCATCAGCATCTTTTTGACAAAAGATAACCGGTGCATCATTTAATGTGTCGGTGAGTGTGTCGTGATTTTTAAGTAATTCTTGGTAAGCTTGTCGACCTGCGGTTGCATCAAAAGCAGTCCAGACTACTTGGCGAGAAATACCTAAATCGCCACGCATTTTAGTAATAAACGTATCAAACCAGCGCGCACCATTAAGGCTGGAGTAGGCAATGGTTTGTTGATGCGCTTTACCGGTGTTTAATGTTTTATTAATTGACTCAACATAGTTATCGAGTGATTCAATACCAAAAACATCTTTTAATGTTTGCCCTACATGCGCTTCAGGAAAATAATGCGTGCTTGAACGGTCACTGTTAATAACTCTGACAATATAACCGTTCTGATCTAATACCATGCACATCATCGGTAAAGATTCAGCGATGTTCATCCAAACTTTATCGACCATGGGCGTGCTGGCAATATCATCTAAATTATCAAAGCCGGCATAAGGTGTGTGTGTTCCAGAAACCGATGCAATAATATTGGTGCCAATTAATATTTGCGCGTTAATACCCACGACACGGCCTTGGCCATTTTCTTTAATCTGAATTTCGGTAATATCCGCTGGATAAACAATACCTGTTTTCGACTTAATAGTGCAGCTAATAGATTTAGGTACGGCTAAAAATTCACTGGCGCGCTGCAACATTGAGTTGAAGCTTTTTGCGCCTTCGTTATCCAGTAATTCTACCCACTCTTCAATCGTGACAATCGCATCAGCTTCATCCATCAAAATGCTATTTTCATTTTGGCTTAAATGGATGCGGCGATTTTCAAGATCAATACTGAGTAAATGCACTAACTGCGATTGCGGCTGCAGAGAATCATCGTAGGATTTTTCGAGAGACGTATCATGAGTAGCTAATGAGCTAGCTGCGGGTTCTCTTTCTACAATAGGTGAGGCGGGTATGTGAGCCTGCGGCGCTGGAGTCGGTGCGGCCTGTGCTGTATGTCTGCTTGGTTTTGGCTCGGCTAGAACAGCTGCCTTAGGTGCTGATGTCTGTGCGGCAATAATCTGGAGAATTCTTTTTAGTGATAATTCAGAGGTGAGAATAAAATCATCAACCCCTGTTTTTACCGATGAGGCAATATGGCTAAGATCATCAGCCAAGAAGGCTTCATCTAAGAGAACGATAATGGCAGGAAGCGGTTTGTCATCTCTAGCCTGGGCTAAGTCGCTCACGGTGTTGCTATAAGGGCGTTGGCCAAACTCACGATCAAGTAAAATGAGATCGGCATCATAAAGCTGGCTAGCATTAAAATAAGCGTTGGATATAACGTTTAGGTCAAAGCGAGTCTGTTTACTCATGGCCAATAAGTGTTTGATCAATGAAATAGTGTTGGCATCATCCGAAAGCACAGCAATGACGTGTGAGGGGTTTAAGCCTCCCATATTTGCTTGTGTCGCTCTTGATTCCAATTCCATGATCGCAAATTACCCGTTAATGATCGCTTTATATCTTATAAGCTGTTGTATTAAATGGTTTTTTTATTATTTCTATTTTGCTATTCAATACATATGCGCAAATACTTACGCGGTGCAGTACGCTGAAAAGACTCCCCTTTAGCGTTTAGCCACCTGTTTTCTTTTGCTGTTATTGAGACTTAGCGCTTACTTCGGCTATGCACTCGTTCACAATTCGTTATTCTAGCTTTTTTGTATGCTATTTGACCACCCCGAGAGGGTTAATTAAGTTAAACCTAGGCGAATATTTTGGTTTTTAAGCCAATAACGGTTTTTTAGGCTCCGCAAACTCCCATTTTGGCGCAACTTTGCTATTCTGCATTTGTCTCAATAACGCTTGAACGACAACACAACACTAATGACAGCGACAGATAAGGTTAAGTGATTATGCGTGCATTCGATGCTTTAGTAGAAAAATTTAGCGGCTTTGACGGCCTCCCTTTGTTGTTAATACGGGTGTTTTTAGCGCCCATTATGATTTATGCCGGTTACGGGAAGCTTCAGTTAGGTGCCGATGTCGGTTTTTTTGAGCAGTTTTTAGCGGATCCTAATGTAGTGGCATGGTTTGGTAATCCTGATTGGGGTTTGGGCTTGCCGTTGTCAGGTGTATTGGCTTTTCTTGCCGCTTGGACAGAACTAATAGGTGGGTGGCTTCTGTTATTCGGCTTGTGGACTCGATTAGTCAGCTTACCGCTTATGTTTACTATGGCTGTGGCTGCAGGCACGGCGCACTGGGATAACGGCTGGCATGCCTTTCCTGAAACGAAGCTCACAGTGCCGTGGGAATGGCGTATGGATTTAATTGCAGAAGGTAATGAGCGCAAAGCAGCGGCCATTCAAGTGTTAAAACAGCACGGTAATTATGAGTGGTTAACTGGGGCGGGCAAAATAACGGTATTAAAGGGCGGTATCGAATTTGCGGCCACCTACTTTATTATGTTCATGGTCTTGTTTTTTTACGGCGGCGGTCGCTACTTTAGTCTGGATTATTGGCTGGCTCTGCGACATCGAGATAACATACTTTCCTAATCGCTCCAAAATAGAGAACGAAGATTTCATAAAGCCCCGTTATTGGGGCTTTATGCTGTCTAACGCCTGCATTTTGTCGGCTTTTCGGATTATTTTTGGGCAAACGAGAAATATCGCATACAATGCGCACCATTCAAGCTGTCAGTTCGGTGTTGCTGCTTCTGGCTATATTTTCTAAAGGGACTGTGTCCCGCCGAGGTGGTTAATTTTGTTTAGTAAGTTGTTTGGCTCAAAGAGTAGTGCTAAAAAATCTGCAGCTGCGAAAGCGGCATCGGATTCATCAACGCGCAAGCCATCTCAAAAAGAACAAGATAAGCAAAAAGCATCGGCAAACAAACCTGCTTCGAATACGCCTGCTCCGAGTAAAAAGCCTAAACCCCCTCGCGCAAAAAAAGCCCCTAAGCCAGCTTGGTCATTAGATCAATTCCCTGTTGCTGAAAAAGAAGGTTCAACGCGTTTTCATGATTTAGATTTACCGTTGCCAGTTATGCAAGCCATTGCCGACTTAGGCTTTGAATATTGTTCGCCGATTCAGGCTGCGGTATTACCTCATACGCTTGATGGCTTAGATGCCGTTGGTAAAGCGCAAACAGGTACAGGTAAAACAGCCGCATTTTTAATTACCGCGATTTGCGATTTGCTTGCTAATCCAATTGATGGCGAACGCTATACCGGTGAGCCTCGCGTTGTGGTTATTGCACCTACACGCGAACTGGTTATGCAAATTGCCAAAGACGCAGAAGACTTAACTAAGCATGCCGACCTTCATGTCGAGATGTTAATTGGTGGTATGGATTACGCCGCGCAATTAAAGCGTGTGCAGCGTAATGTTGTAGATATTGTTGTAGCGACACCTGGCCGATTAATCGACTTTATGACGCGCGGTGATTTGCGTCTTGATATGGTCGAAATTATGGTTATCGATGAAGCTGATCGTATGTTGGATATGGGCTTTATTCCGCAAGTCCGCAGAATTGTTCGCGCTTGTCCTGCAAAAGATCAACGCCAAACATTATTGTTTAGTGCCACCTTTACTGAAGATGTTATTCGCTTAACTGAGCAGTGGACAATTGATCCTGTGCGCATTGAGATGGAACCTGATCGTGTTGCTTCCGATTCGGTTGATCAAAAAGTTTATATGGTTGGCTCTAAAGATAAATTCCAAGTGTTAAAAAATATTCTTAAGTCTGAAGAAGTGACGAGTGCCATTGTTTTTGCTAATCGTCGTGACCAAACACGCTGGCTTTATGAGCGTTTAAGCAAGTCATCAATTACTTGTGGCATGTTGTCGGGTGAAGTAGCGCAGCAAAAAAGAACGAGCACCTTAAAGCGTTTTAAAGACGGTAATATCAAAGTATTGGTCGCTACCGATGTAGCGGGCAGGGGTATTCATGTTAATGGTATTAGCCATGTTATTAACTATAACTTGCCAGAAGATCCTGAAGATTATGTTCACCGTATTGGACGGACAGGTCGTGCAGGCGAAACTGGCACATCGATTAGTCTTGCCTGTGAAGACGATGCGTTTATGTTGTTAGATATAGAAGAATTACTGGGCGAAAAGCTTGCTTGTGAGCAACCGCCGTTAGAGTTTATGGATTAGTTATAAATTGTTTGGCGTCTTATTTTTGAGTCGCTCTACATAAAAAGCTGCTCCACCACATACCGCTGCCGGTATTGCAATAATATTAAGCAGCGGCACCATTGCCGATAATGTAGTGGCGGCACCAAACCCCAAAGCGGTAGCTCTATCGCTTTTTAAATCTTTTTTCAAAACCTTAAAGCCTATTTGATGGTTGTCATAGCTATAGTCTGTGTATTGTATGGCTAGCATCCACGCGCCAAAAACAAACCAAATAAAGGGCATAAACGGTGCCAGTGGCGGAATAAATAAAGACAGTAAGGATAAAAAAAGCAGCGGTATTAGCCAGAAAAAATAGTGCAGTAGTTTTTGAATTTCGCGCATCAATGCGCTGGGTATTAGCGCCAGTATGGCGAACACACCAGCATTGCTATCGGTGGCTTCTCCGGTAATCACTTTTTCTGTTTGCTCGGCTAATAAGCCATAAAAAGGTGATCCGAGTAAAGTGGCAGAGAAAGTAAATCCATAAGCGATAAGTAATAACGTCATGCCGGCGAATAAAGGCCAGAGTAACCATTTAATAAAGCTTAGCCATTCGGGTATTTGGTTTAAAAATCCATTTAGCCAAAGCTCAAAGCTGGCGTATAAATAAGAGACGCTAAAGTAGAAAAGGGCAATATTGAGTAACAGCGGGATAATAACAAAGGGCAGGATACGCGGTTGTTTTAGCAGCCGAAATCCCTGTAATAAATAGCCTGCGCCGTTACCAAAATTGTTGATCATATGGGTTTTAGTGATTCTCGTTAAGCCAAAGTAGCGATGGATTAAGATTTAAAATGAATATAGCTAAGTTTGATTAAAAAAGCTATTTCACCTTTTAGCACGACAACCTGTTAGCACGTCAATTTAATAGTGGCTTTAACTTTCGGTGGGTTTTTCGGTGGGTTTTTCGGTCGGTTTTTCTAACGGAGGTAAAGGCCAGCCGCCAAGTGATTTCCAACGATTGACGATATAGCAAAACAGCTCGGCTGTTTTTTGTGTGTCATAGCTGGCGCTATGCGCATCTTCGTTATCAAAGGCAATGCCCGCATGGTAGCAAGCTTTAGCTAAAACAGTTTGGCCAAGTGCAAGACCAGAAAGACCGGCAGTATCAAAACTAGAGAATGGATGAAAAGGGCTGCGTTTTATATCGCAGCGCAGCAGTGCGGCATTTAAAAAGCCTTGGTCAAAAGCGGCATTGTGCGCGACCATAATGGCTCGTTTGCAAGAAACTAATTTTAACTCTGCACGCACATGCTTAAATAAATCACCGAGAACAACATCTTCATTCTGCGAAGGTCGTAGTGGGTGGTCTGGATTAATGCCGGTAAATTCAAGTGCAGCAGGATCTATATTCGCGCCTTCAAACGGTCGAACATGGTAGCTATAAGTTTCGCCGCAATAAACGTTACCTTGCTCATCCATTTTAATAATAGTGGCAGCAATTTCTAGCATCGCATCGGTAGCCGCATTAAAGCCACCGGTTTCTATATCAATAACAACGGGTAAGTAGCCGCGAAATCGATTTTCCATTAAATGCTCGATAGGCTGCTCTTCTGGATTATCCGAGACATTACTTACGTCGGTCATTTCATTACTCATTTATTCACTAACCGCCATAAAATATCTTGTCCAGCACGCAGCGGAATCAGTTGATCATCTGCCATGGGTAATTGAGTCGGCACTTGCCAACTCGATTTTTCTAAAGTGATTGTGCCAGTATTGCGTGGCAGTTTATAAAAATCCGCGCCGTAGAAGCTGGCAAAGCCTTCAAGTTTGTCTAATGCATTCATGCCGTCAAATGCTTCGGCATACAATTCAATAGCTGCATGAGCGGTATAAGCGCCTGCACAACCACAATCGCTTTCTTTATTTTGTTGTGAATGCGGTGCTGAATCAGTACCAAGAAAGAATTTTGGATTGCCGCTTGTTGCCGCTTCAAGCAAGGCTTGTTGATGGCGCTGACGTTTTAATATGGGCAGACAATAGTAATGGGGGCGAATGCCACCGGCTAACAAATCATTACGATTATAAAGTAAATGATGAGCCGTAATGGTGGCCACAATATTGTCGCTACTTGCTTTAACAAATTCGACAGCCTGCTGCGTAGTAATGTGTTCAAAAACAATACGCAGTTCAGGGAAATCACTAACGATTTCTTTTAGTATTGAATCGATAAAGCACGCTTCACGGTCAAAAATATCAATATCGCTATGTGTCACTTCACCATGTATCGCTAACACTAAGCCAGTTTTTTGCATGGCTTCTAAAGCCGGGTATATTTTTTTGATGTCCGTCACACCACTGTCGGAATTAGTGGTGGCACCTGCAGGGTAGAGTTTGGCGGCATGCACTAAACCTGAAGCTGCTGCGGCTTCTATATCGGCCGGGCTAGTCAGGTCAGTAAGATAAAGCACCATTAATGGGTCGAGTGATAAGTCTTCATTAACCGCAGCAGTAATGCGATTGCGATAAATTTCAGCTTCGGCAGCATTGGTGACCGGTGGCACAAGATTAGGCATAACAATGACTCGGCCAAACTGTTTAGCAGCATCATTTGCCGTGCGAGCCAGAGCCGCACCATCACGTAAATGGATATGCCAGTCGTCAGGTTGGGTTAGCGTAATTGTGGTTGCTGAAGTCATTGATTGCCTATATTTGTTGGGAAGATAGCATATTTAAGCCGGTCATGTTGAGGGCTTTAGCCGTAGTGGGCCATTTTGAGTAATAGACATCTATTTTAAATTCAAGCTATGCATTTGCAAAGGTAAAGAAATCGGTGATTTGGCCGTTATTAGTTTAAATAATGATTTGCTTTTAAATAATTAGCATTTAAATGACACTGGAAAATATCCACAACTATGCCAATAAGCCTTACCCATCAATGTTTGGAGCTATCTAAACGTTTATTCAGCCTTGAAGCGCATAAACACTTGAGCTCTAACGCTTTGTTAATGGCGATGATCTTGATTGTGAATGGGGCCTGTTATTCGAGCGCGCAAGCGTTAACGTTTCATCCTCGAATGGATCAGGCTACATGGTTGTCAGATAGCCATGTATTGCAGTGCCAGTTAACTCAGCCGATTCCCTCATTTGGTCGCGCAGTATTCGATAGTAGTGCTGGTCAGCCACTTCGCTTCTATTTACAGTCGGTTTCTAGTGCCATGGCGCAAGGGCAGGCTTTATTGCAATCTGAGGCGCCTAACTGGAATCCAGCGCTAAGTAACGTTAATTTGGGTTTGGTCAACATTACTGAAGGCGACACTCCCGTTAATTTAGATACCGTACTTGCCGATCAATTACTCAATGAGCTCTATAAAGGAATGTCTCCTCATTTTATTCGTCGGGGTCATTTGTCTCAAGCGCGCCCTCAAGATCAGTTGCTGGCAACAGCGCCAGCGAGCATGACTGAACCACAGATTATCAAAGTTGGTTTGTCATCGGTGCATTTTCGCGCGGCCTATAATCAGTATTTACAGTGTTTAGAGCAGTTAATGCCAGTTGGCTTTGAGCAGTTATCGCGCTCGCGCGTGCACTTTGATGCAGATAAATGGCAGCTAACCGCTAAGACTATGGACTGGTTAAACACCATTGTTCGCTATGTTGAGGCCGATTCAGATATAAAGCAGTTATATGTTGATGGTTATACCGATGATTTGAGAAGTGGCGCCTATAACTCGCAGCTCTCTCAAAAGCGTGCCGAGGCAGTTGCGGCTTATCTTGTCGATAAAGGCATTTCAGCCGAGCAGGTGACTACTCGCTTTCATGGTGAGCGCTTTCCGGTTGCCAGTAATAAAACGGCTGAAGGGCGCTCAACTAACCGCCGCGTCACCATTCGACTCGATAAGCTGGGTGCGGCCATTAGCCAGCGATAATCCAATAGTTGCTCTTTGTTGAGCGTTTTTAGCTATTTTCCCTCTGTTTTTACTATTTGAATACACTATTTTCCTGACTAATTGCTGTCTATTGGCTGCAAGTGTGTCAGCGAAGGCCTTTTTTCGATAAACTAGCCGCCGTTTTTCGCTGAGCATAGTTTTAATCCTTTATATGTTAGCGAGCCCCATAAATATGGCGACAGCGAGCTGCTGTGATAACGCCCTGAGTGATAGTGAAAATCTATGAGTGATATTAAAAAAGTAGTACTGGCTTATTCTGGCGGACTGGATACATCAGTTATCGTCAAATGGTTACAAGAAACCTACAACTGTGAAGTGGTGACATTTACCGCTGATATTGGTCAAGGTGAAGAAGTTGAGCCAGCACGTGCCAAAGCTGAAGCTTTGGGCGTAAAAGAAATTTACATCGACGACATGCGTGAAGAGTATGTCCGCGATTACGTATTCCCTATGTTTCGCGCCAATGCGATTTATGAAGGCGAATACCTATTAGGCACATCGATTGCTCGCCCATTAATTGCCAAGCGCATGATAGATATTGCGAATGAAACCGGTGCTGATGCGATTTCGCATGGCGCGACAGGTAAGGGTAATGATCAAGTACGTTTTGAGTTAGGTGCC